>Ga0100402_1002919_pt1 | contig 18948 bp, 7 predicted proteins | sample CryGeyme20150102_FD_80419 | JGI IMG/M metagenome (GOLD analysis project Ga0100402, IMG submission 80419) | Groundwater microbial communities from Crystal Geyser aquifers in Utah, USA - Crystal Geyser metaG 2015-0102 | ecosystem: Environmental > Aquatic > Deep subsurface > Groundwater | place...
ATCAACCACAAAGGTCCCTTTCTTAGAACCTACCTCGTCTAGGCCATCATCCAGACCATCAGAAACCCCAACATCTGTGTTATCTAGCAAGATTCCATCTAGCAGTCCATCTGAGTCAAGCAAGCCAAGTATTAGGCCTTTAGAGGAAGTATCATCACAACCATCCTGGAGTCCAAGAACTGGCAGACCATTTGACGTACAAATAGTGGCCACAAAGGTACCGTTTTTAGAGCCCATATCGTCTGGTCCGTCATCCAGCCCAGTAACAACTTCATCCGACAATTTAACGCCCCTGCCGCCGACAATTTCTTCATCGACTCTGACAATGAAACAGTCCAATTCACCAAGCAGATTGCCTTTTGAAGTGCCAAGAAATGCACCCACTCTTAGCCCACTGGCAGATATTCCTACCGTGGCGAGCGGTCGTCCAAGCGCTGATCCGATTGCCACCGCTCCTACGTCGTCATTACCCACCAAAATGCCATCCGGTAGTCTGTTGCTAGACCCTACATGGTCGCTGAATGTATTGCCAACATGGTCACCCACTGGAATGCCAACATGGAATCCAACGATCGCGCCATCTTGGAGTCAAGCGCCTACCAAATTGCCATTGGGTAGTCTGTTGGAAGATCCAACATGGTCACCTACAGAAATACCAACATGGTCACCCACTGAGATGCCAACATGGAATCCAATGATCGCGCCATCATGGAATCAACCACCACAGAGCCTTGTTTTCCAGCAATTGCCAAATCGTCAGTCGAACACAGCGAGTCCAGTACAAAACCAGAGAGCTAGTACTACTAAGAATCCATCGGGTATGCCAAAGGATCCAACCACTACCCCTCCGTATGTAAAGCCTTTGCACATGTACGAATCCATACAGTTTCCGACAAGACGACCGTCAAAAGATGATAGTAGTATTTTTCAGTCTATTATCACGGCAAGACCAACCCCTATTCCAGCCATAGAAAACGACGAGATCCCTCGAACCCTGCAGCCCCAAAGCAATGCGAGAGGGGAGTTTCTATATCCTTACAATGAAGCATTTCGTGCCAATGGCGCTTCATCTCTGTATACTAACGAAGCTGAACATGTTTCGACTGCGACCTACTGGAAAGACGAGATTACTGAAGGTTTTGGTAGAATTGATGGCAATGACTACGATCCTGTCGAGCGGGAATCGGAGTTGGCTAACACCCACTCTGTGCCAGAGGATGCTGAAAGTAATGCTGATGTTGAAGCTGACGAGGGCACTGCAGCTGGTAAACCTCTTTCATCACAAGCAGGAATCGATAATTTACTTCCACCGAAAAACAAGCTCGAGGTCAGAGAAATCAGTAGCAGTGGCGCAGTTCCTGGACGAGACAGTATCTTCTTACATTCTACGTTCCTTTCGGTCGCTGTTGCTGTGTTGATTTTCTGGTAGTGAGATGCACAACAACAGCACAACCGTACTTGAGCTATTAATGCAAGTACACGTTTAGGTGTACAAATTCGCTGCACTTCCCTCTAAACATTGTACACACAATCATTTTTACTTAATTTTAGGTATGCATGTTAGCTATTATGTTTTCATTGCAATCAATACTTCTGCTACTACTACTTGTGAACACTCCAAAGGGGAAAGAAACGAAAAAAATGAAACACACGCGCTCTACTCGTCGTCGCTCTTAATGGCATCTGCCACTGATTCCAAACCATCGGCAGCCTTGTCTTTGACAGCCACTGCCTTGTCTACAACTGCATCCTTAGCCGAACCAACCTTGTCTTTGACAGTATCCTTGACCGATGCGACCTTTTCCTTAGTTTTTTGCCATGTGCTTTTTTCATCGTCAAATCGTTCAGGATCGATCGCTTCTTTCGCATCTTCTGCAGCATCCTTGACATCTTCGGCGACATCAGAAGCCTTATCTTTAGCATCATCAGCTTTATCCGAAATGGCATCGTGCGCGTCATATGCAGCATCCCTGATACTTCCTTCATCCGTCATGAAGAGCACATTTTGGTTCGAGAGCAGATTCGCCTTCGTCTTGTAATGGTAGGTTTGTACGGGTAGAAAAGCACTGGTCAGTGCTGTCATTAATGCCAATAGAAAGATGGTGGTTGTCTTGGACATGATGATGTTTTTGTTACTTTAGAAAAAGAATTTATTAGGAAGATATTTTTTATGTTGTTGCGAAAGAACAAAAAAAAAACTAATTCGGTTGCTTGATGAGGGAGTTGTGTTCTTTCGGAAGCCAAAGCTACTCTACAGTAGTATTCTACTAGTACTAGTAATAAGAAATTAAAATCATTTCTTGAATTTGAAAGATTTTTGTTTCGATTCCGTTCTTTCGTTTTCTGGAGGACCCTCGAAAACAATCACTCATCAGTCTTGGAACGTCTCATCAAAAATTACACTGTTTGCTTGGAGCTGCTACTAGAGAGGTCCAAGGCGCGTTGCAGATGGACTTTGATGACTGCTGGAGTTATGACGAGAGAAGTTCAGGCCAGCAGATTGCAGGTACAGAAGGTTAGACATAATGGTCCATTTTTTAAAATGGACAATCACCGGGATCTGGTTTTCCCGAGCAGTATGGACTGCCACCAGGAGAGTTATAGAATTGGAACCACCATAGTAGCACTATTATGCTTTTTTATTCGTTCTGCAAAAAGCTCATCCAAGAGTTTGCCCTACCTGCTGAGAATAAGGTACCCAATACTACAACATACCACTACTATGCTAAGCCGTATTGTCTTGGTTCTGCAAAAAGCTTGTTCTACCTGCTGAAGATATGAACTCTAGCGGAACCGATATCTGTCTTGGATTGATGGCACCACCACCCCCTTCTTTTTTTGCAAAGGGAAAGAAAACAGTTGACAGCAAACAGCTCGTGGTAGGCAGACTACTACTAGTACTAGCTAGCGAAGACGAGAACGGCTGCACGGATATTATTATTATTATTATTATTATTTGTTTCACTTGTTTGTTCAGGGTGTCATTAACGTGAGATGGCCGCATTCATGAACGTGATTGGATTTAGTCATTTGACGAAAATGCCATTTTTCTATACTTAACAAATTGAGTACCGAAGAATAGAAGGTAGTTAATACTTGGGATGTGGAAATGTCTCTGTAGAACCAGTAATCGTTTCCACGTATGTATTGGTACTGTAGATCAGTAGGGGCGGAGGAGGCGATGATGATGTGGATGGTAATACTAAAGTCGTTGATGCTAGTACTAGCTGGTACTACTACTAGCTAGTACTAGCTAGTAGTAGCTAGTAGTAGTATCTGGTAGTCTAGCTAGTATTAGATGGCGAACTCAAAAACCTGTGTGGTGGTGCGTGTGCTAACAGTGCACTCGTAGTACAGCGAGGACTAGTAGACTACTACTGTTAGCAAGTATTAGTAGTCGAGAAAAGACAAGTTCAATCAAGAAGCAAGAAAACATCAACAACACATTTGCATTCGTTTTGTAATTATTTTATATTGAACTGCTTTATCCGTTCCATAAAGGCAAAGGTAAGCTATACCTTTGCAACTGTAATTGTTAACTCCACTTGCTAGCAGATATCCTATCTTAATATAACCTTTGTTTCTATCTACTTATCCTACCTTTGTAGTGTCTATAGTCTATACGAGCAAGCCAGGCGGCGTTTTATAAGACTGACAGAGAGGTTTTGGCGCCATAGAAATTTTAGTAGTGTGGAAAGAAGGGCTCTCTTTTTATCTGAAGCTATACTGAAGAGATTAATTCGAGGTCAGCAACAGCAACAGCAACAGCGGCAGCAACAGGCTCCCAAGATGGACTTTTGGGACGGCTTAATGTCCAAACAAACTCCGGAATCAGAAAAGGTTCTTGCACCTGTCAGTTCTAGTGCAGAGTTGGCTAACAATTTGGCGCAAGCTGTGGCAGCCAATACTCACCAAGAAGATCAGCAGAAAACACAATCTCATTCACATATTCAGCAGCAGCGGCAGCAGCAGCAGCGGCAGCATGTTCGGCCTCAAGAACAAAAGTCTATGCCTCCTCAAGAACAGCAGTCCATGTCCCGACAGTCCACGCCCCTGTCACAACAGTCTCTGTCCCAAAACTCTCAGCAGAAACCCCAGCAGCAAGACCAGCAGCAGCCTCAGCATCACCCTCAGCAGCAAGGCCAGCAGCAGCAAGTAGCTGCCATGTCCGCCGACAAAGCTGCCAAGCTAGCAGCGTGGAATGCACTCAGCAAAGAACAGCAGCAGCAGTACTTGAAAGTATTGTTCCTCAAGAAGCAGCAACAGCAGCAACAGCAACAGCAATCACAAGTCTCTCAAATTTGCTCCCAGAATGGCCAGCTAAACCACCAACAGCCGAATCCTCAGCAACATCAGCCACAGCCACAGCAACACGTTCAATCCCATCAAAGTCAGGGACAGCAGCAAGCAAACGCAAATAATGCTCACTCCAACCATCAGTATCAAAATCCAAACCATCAGTACCAAAACCAAAACCAAAATCAAAATCAGCAGCAGCAGCATCAGAATCAACACGGACATCATACGACGACTATTTCAATTGCTCATCCTCAACAGCCACAGCACCAGCAACACATTCAAGTCAATGTCATTAGTGCACCCATCTTGCCGAATGCATTGCAGATGAAGATTGCTTCCATGCCACCGGAACAGCAAGCCAAGGTACAAATGAAGCTGGCCGCCATGACACCAGAACAGCAAGCGAAACTGGCTGCTATGCTGGTAGCGCAACAACAGCAGCAGCAATTGCGTCGGCAACAGCAGCAACTGCTTGCACAGCAGCAGCAGCAGCAACAGCAGCAGCAGCAACAGCAGCTGCCAAAACAGCCACAACAGCAGCAGCAGCTACAACAGCAAAAACCAGTCAATTCGTCCGTAAATCAACAACAGTGGAATGAATTTGAACCGACTCCGCTTCATCCACAATGGAAGTACAGCGCTGAATTAGCAAACAATGCAAATAACAACCTTAATTCGAATACAAATTGTACATCGAATGGGAACCAACCACAGTTGCCACCACAACCCCAGCTTCAGCAGTCGTCGTCGTCGCCGACACCGTCGTCATCATCACAACAGCAGCAGCAGCAGCAAGTTGCATCGTTGCCTGCCAAATCGTCAGGACAGCAGCAGCAACAAGTCAACGCGTCTGGACATCAGCAACAACAACAACAGCAACCATCGATAAACTTTGACGCTATTGATATGAGCAAGCTCAACGAGAAGCAGCGTCAACAGGTCATGGTACTCAAGAAACAGGAAGAGCTTAAACGTTTGCTCAACCTGTCACCGGAGGGACTCCAAGCGTTGATTGCTTTGAAGAAAGCCGGGAAGCTCGATAAAAACTTGCTTCGTCAAGAACTTATGAAGCGCAAGATGGAGGCCGAGGCCCGCGCAAAGGAGCAGTCACAGGCGCCGGCGGCGCCGGCGCTAAAGCCTCAACCACAATTTCAACAGAAGACAAACCAACCACAACAGGTAAACCAGCAATCACAACAACAGCAGCAACCACAACCTCAGCAACCAACACAACAGCAGCCAACACAGCCACAGCCACAAATGATAATGATGCAGCTTACTCCGGCTCAACAGCAACAATTGATGCAATTGAATCCACAACAGCGCCAATTTATTCTGCAACAACAGGCTCAACTGTGGCAGCAGAAGCAAAAACAACAGCAACAACTACAACAACAGCAGCAACAACAGCAGCAGCAGCAGCAGCAAGGAAATGCTCCTGCTTCTATGCAACAGCAGCCAATATTACCCTTTGCAAAGAAGCAGCAGCAGCAGAACCGGAACCAATTACCGTCCGTGTCAGCGCTACCACCAATGCCATCCGTAAACTTGAACGGCTTTTCGGATGACAGTTTGACACCACTAGACAACACTGCAATTAGTAGTAGCAGTACCGGTACTGGTCGGGGCCAGACCGGCGGCACGTCGTCGGGCAATGACAAAAACAGCAAGCTTTCCGACGACCAAGTCAACAGCATTGAGTATCGATTGGCGCAACTTACGGGACGAAAACCCAAATCTGCTTCCAAACGCCCGTCAGGACATTCAGCATTGGGCAGCAGCAGTAGTACTGCTAGCAGCAAGAGACCTCGTCCGTCACATGGTGGCATTAAACACAGCATTACTCCAGTGTTGGGTGTACAATCAAAACCACAGGCGCAGCGAACACTTTTGCCATTGCAACAACAACAACAGCAGCCGAATCAAAATTTGCAGGCCATGATTCAAAACAGCAACATGAATAGTATCAATAACGGCATCGGTGGCAGTGGTGGTAGTGGTAGTGGCGCTCCCCTTACTGAACACGACATGATGGCTATGCTACAGAAACTGCAAAAAAAGGTGGGTAGCAACGTCAAGATTACGAATATTCAAATTGCAGATGCATCAAACTTTGATTTGAACAGTCTCCTGAACAGTAATAATGCTGGTTATTCCAATGCTGCGCCGTATACTGCTGCTTCCGGCACTGGTGGTGCTGGATTTGGTAATGCCATCGATTCTTATCCTGCCAGCAATGATGATTCGCTTACGCCGAGATGTTCATCACCTGGAGTTTCGGCCTGGATGGACCGTCAGTCCGACTTTGGAGGTGGGCAATCCGACTTTGGAGGCGGTCAGTCCGATTTTGGTGGAGACAGCCCCTTCATGACCATCCAGGAAGAATCGGAACGGGACATGCTGGGAGAATTCGAGTCGTCCGAGCTGGCCGACTTGGACGGTCTTGGTCCTCGCATTGAGCAATTGTAAACGTCTGCATGCGGATTGTCTTTTTTTCTTTTTCTTCTCTCCAACTTATTATACAGGGTGTTTGCATATGCGTCGTCCAAAACACCACCATCTTTATTCACAATTGAGTACTATTTGAATGTAATTTTCGTTTTTCATAAAACTTCGTCTCATACGTTACTTGTTAAAAAAAAAAGCTATATCGTAATGTAGGTAGCCGCTGATATCATAGATGCCGCTATTTCAATTGTCAATCCAAGACGCCAGGCGGAAACGTTCGTCGATAATTGTTTGTACAGGGCAGGGCGAATCCATTTTTTCCTTCTTTGTTCTACATATTTCTGCCTGTGTCACCCTTACCTATTGAGACATAGCAGCAACAGTCTTGTAATTCTGGCCTCTCTTTTGCTACATTTTTCTTTCTTCTTTTTCTTTCGCAAGCCACAGAATAGCCACACCTCAGATTTCTGTTCGTGCTGGGTGTTGGTCATGCTGGGTGGTAGTGGTCGTGGTGGTGGAGGAACGCCGTGCCGGTAGACAATCGTCGTCTCTGGTGGTTTGGTCACGAAACCACACGGCTGTTATGATTTTAAAAAATAAATAATAATAATATTTGCACATGCAGGAACTGTTCAAAAGAAAGGGGGGGGGGGAAGTGTTGTACTGTATATATATCATCAAATTTCATATGGTTTGTTTTTATAGGAATATTAGAAAATGAATACCCATCTTGGTATATTCATTAAAGTTAAATGTATGGAATGGAATGCATTTGTTTTGTTTTGAGGAAGGGAAAGGTATCGAGATATTCGTAGTAATGGTAACACATTGCGAGAACACAAAAGAAGTGCGCACACACAAACACACACAAGAGAAACCCCCGGTCCCCAAATAATTAGTATCATCTGTCCTTGTGCGCAAAGATATAAGGGTGTGTGTGTGTGTGTGTGTGTGTTGGAGGGTCAGATAAGAAAAAAAGAATGGGGCAGGGGCAGGGTCGATTAAGGTTTTTAGAGAGAGAGAGAGTGTGTGTGTGTGTGTCGGAATAGATGATTTTGAAATGTGATATTCTTTGGAGTGTTTTGAAAAGTACTGTAGTGGTAGCAGATAGTGGTATTTAAGCAGCAGCCGTAGTGGGAGGATTCCATTGCTTCTTCTGCTGCTGTTGACTCTGTTGAATCATGGACCAAAGCTTTTGTCTGGATTGTTCCAATTCCGGAGAAATGGTAAGTCTTCCACCATTGAAAAAGGAAGATGCCTTTACAAATGCATTGTGATTGGGCAGGACAGGTTCCGAACTTGACGAGAAGGAGGAGGAGGAAGTCGAGCTTTCCGTAGTGGAAACAGAGGCATTGGAATGTCTCTTGGCCAGAATGGACTGTTGCTTTCTCAGCGCCATTTCTGACTGGCGCATGCACTCGGCCAGCTTTTCCAAGGAAGCTCCTCCAGTGCACGATGAAAAGCAGTCTCCATCGTCTTCACTGCTAGTACCACCGACCATGAGAGCCGCCAGATCGGCATCGTTTTCTTCCATATCTATCATATCCAAAGGAGGGAGAGAGGACGTTTCAGCAGCGTCATCTTCTTCGAGGAACTGCATGTGCAATCGATCCACATCAACATCCATGTCCATGTTCATGTTCATATCCATATCGTCCAACATGAAGCCGTCTTCGCAGAGAAAGGTATCCTCCTCCTCCAGTTCGTCCAGGTGAAGAGCATCTTCCTCCATAAAGTTTACACCTTCCAAAAAGGCGGAGAGCGAAGTAGGACTGCCCATTGCTATTATTATTATTTTTATTATTATTACTTCTGAGTATGATCACTCAAGTTACTAGTTGGTAGGAATCTTGGAGATACGATCTTGTGGTCGGAGGTTGTTTTTTCACTGGTTTAATTTTCGTTTTGGATTGGTTTTTGTGCAATATTCAAATTTTATGTCTGTAGTCGGCCTACTAAAAAAATTAATAATTGCTTTTCTTAACACCTCCTACAATAGCTGCTACCTGGTACGTACCCGAGTACTTGTCAGTGAGTAGTACCGTAGTTGCTGCTGCTACTACTACCACTACTAGCTACTAGTAGCTAGCTACCGTAGCTACTAGCAAGCAGAGTTACCAGTAGTAGGAGTAGTTACGAGCGGTTGTTCGCTTCCAGGCAAGCAAGGAAGCAATCTTCCAATGCCGGTTTCTTTTCCTTGGCAATTCAAAGGGAAGAACATATTTTTTTTATTCGATCAAGTCATACAGTCTTTGGGCTATAATACAAGGAAACGATGAAATCGGGTAAGATGTAAAAAGCTCGCCATTACGATTACGAAAAGGCATTTCGCAGTCACAATGGCGAACGTTGTACTAGGTACTACTAGGTACTAGGTACCCTGTACCAGGTACTAGTAGCTGGTACCAGGTACCAGCTAGTGGTACCAGTACCTAGTAGTAGGCGATAGTAGAAATGGTACCACAGCCCAACTGTTGATTGCCTGGTAAGTTGTTGTTAAATCGTACGGGAATAGTGAATGACTACTCTAGTACCTGGCATGTCGACTGGACATTGGCTTCAACAACTACTAGCTACTAGTCTAGTCTAGTAGTACTAGTATGTTAGTAGTAGTAGTAGTAGTAGTACTTGTAGTAGGCACACACTCACTGCCGGAAACCGCGTAGTTACTGGTCATCATCGAGCGGGACATCTAAAAGATGCAGTAGACTTCGTAATGAAACAGGTACTACTACGAGTGGCAACTTGTAAAAGTACGGAATAAACTGTTTGTCGGCGATAGTATTGCAAAAGATAAATTTAAAAAATTGCAGAAAGCGTTTCGCTGTCAGTAGACTAGTTGGTGTCCAGATCTAGGTTGTTGCTACCAGTACATCACCAAAACACCCAAGAATGGGGCTTGAAAAGGCTCGAAACAATGTTGTAGAGTACCACTAAGCTCATTATTCTTTTGAAGTAAAGTAGTAGTCTAGCTACCACTCCCACTTCATAACAATATTATTATGGAGCGTTTGTACCGCGCCCACAACTCCGAAACGGAATACGATCTATTCCGGACTATTTCGAGTACTACTAGTAGTTACCATACTTTTACCAGGTACCAGGTACCTGGTAACTGGAAAATCTTACTCTTGCTAGTTATTCCGACTGGCTACTTGGTGAAGCAAATAGTCTACCAGGTACCGGTAACACAAAGGAGCTGATGATGTCCGAGTGAACTACGGTGGGTCCAATGTTACCATTACAAACAGCTCGGGTGAACGCAGAAACTGCATTGCTACTCAGGGTACTAAAACTAACTACTAGTAGTACAATCCACTTCAACGAACAAGTATGCTTCTTTTGAAATAATGATACCGTAGTCAGAGTACGGTAGTATTAAATGATACCCTGGTGGTACGCAACTCACTTCTATTATCATCATCTGATATCTGATCTACTACTGTAGTAGTAGTATTGCTATCAGTACACATATTCATTGGTAATAGAATAAAATCATTCTGGAGTGGTAATCATACTACGAATGGTCCCTACATGAAGACACCATGCCATCTCTTCACATCTTAAAGCTACACGAAAGCCCAATCTTAGAGGGTAACAATTACGATCGATTTTCTATGCAATGGATCTTGGATACGACTGGTTTCCAACCACCTCCTACTCCTACCAGTGTCGTTGTCTCGACAGGAGATGTATTGCTCATTCCTGAACTGATGACGGGTGCAGGGGAATTGGAAGCCATGCGATTTGTAGGACCGACAGTAGAGGAGGAAAGCAAATCCGATCACTTCTTGATATTATTATCTGCAGGTGTAGAATATCCCGAATTTCCTGCAGTCATTGTCAATGGAATACCCCCGCCAACGTCTTTGAGGGAAACCTATGCCAATTTATTCGACACTTATTTAAAAAAACTAAGGTGTGGACCGTCGTCTCTGAAGGAACTCATTGGTGACGACGAAAGCGACAAAGACAAGGCTCTGGACGAGTTTTGGTCCAAGCCGCCCCTGCAACGACTAAGAAAGAACTACACTGGAGAATCTTGGATCATTCCCTTGAGGGATTGCACAATCATTGAAAGTATAAAGGCGCATTAGCTCATTTTTCTTTTAATGAATTTTTAGTGACACGATTTGATATGCAGCTGATAGTACGAGTAGTACACAGGCTAAACGGCTAAACAGTAGTGAATACCAGTAGGAATTCACTCATGGCAGATCTGGATTGCCGTTGGGCATTCCACTGCTCCCTCCGTCTCTGCCAACCTCAATGTCTCCATCTGGCTGCAGAGGTGCCACGCAAGAGAAAACGACGTCAGTAGTCTCCCGAAAGCCGTACACGATAAAAAAGATGAGGTTTGTGGAATCAGTAGTTGTAGGTGGAATGGCAATGTCGCATCCTTCGACAGATACATCACTGGTACTCAAGCAATCAAACTCATACGTCGAAAAAGACGTCTTGAAAATCTTGCCGTACAAATCAATGTCTCCATTGTCAGCGAAGGACGAGCAGAACAATCGATCGACAGTCGATGGGACTGGAACGAAGAAGGACTGAAAGTTGTTTTTCGACACATTGAACTTCGCTGAGACGTAGCCACGATTAATTTCCTTTGCTTTGTCGCATGTAAGGAGCAGACCAGACGCGCCTTGATCCGATTGAACCGTAGTGTAAATGACAGATCGTTCCGTGGTGCTTCCGTAAGCAAAGCAAACATCATCATCGGTGAAAAAATTGTCCGAATGACAATAATTATAGTGATTGTCACCGCTCAACAAATCAGGCGGTGTATTCACTCCGAGTACCAACTCTAAATCGGTATGATTCAATACTGTACCAGTTTCTTCCGTCATCCAACAGAACGCAGCTTCACCTGGTCCGATTTCGGTAGCAAACGTCAAATTTTGTCCGGCATCCAAGGTAAAGGGAGGACTTGTGACATCCAATGGTAACGTTTGTGCATCTCCATATACTGCTTCACATCTCACTGTGACGGTGACATCATTAACCGGAGAGACGATTCCAATCCAGTACATGTTCGCGTCGCGAGCTGTATTCGACAAACAACCACTTTTATCCTGAAAACTTTGACACAAATCGTCATTGCTTTGGATATCTCTGTGAACTGTAAGGTTGGTACCGTCCGTACTGTTATTGATACCGCTACGGCTGCATTGAAACCTTGTGGCGGGTACCCGTTCCTCCATATTTAACAGCAACCATACCGTGTCGCCCGCACTTTCCAGCTTGACAGGGCTCGAAGGAGTTCCCAATGTCACTTCCTCCGCGTACGATTGACACAAGACTACCACATTTTCGGCAATCATTCCACTCCATGCTGATACCTTGATGATAAGATTTGTCGTATATGCCGATACGGGAATACGACAACTACCTCGTGGTCCTGAACTTCTATCGGTACACAACAATGCTCCATTGACATTGTTTTGCAAAATTTCGAAATCAGGATCACCAAAGTCTCCCTTCAAAGTACAAACTACCATAGTGGGACGTTGCAACGGATCGATCGAAAGCTGAAACAGCTGTTCAGCTGTAGGAATGACATGAACAGGAGTACTAGGTACCGTCATGGTAAGTAGCTGTACGTCAGTAGCCACTTCATCATTATTGTCAACATCTTGTTCGTCGAGTCCTTCTCCATTCGAAGGTGATTCTGTTGCACCAATCAAAGTGGTGATGGTATCGTTGATGGAACCACCCGCCGTGACAATGGTAGTGATTTCCGATGACTCTTTCATTTCTGTGATTGTGGGAGCTTCCGTCTGGTCGGCATTATCGACACCATCAATGGTTGCAGTTGTAGTTACTGTTGAAACATGTGTTGTTGTTGCATCGGTGGGAATTGGTGTGATGGCTTTTTCTCCTGTTGGTGTGGTTGTTCCAAACACAGTAGGTGCCGCAATTGTTGGATGCGCTGTTCGTACCATAGTAGGAGCACTGGTTTCTGGTGTTGTGGTAACTGGTACTGTCGTTGGAGAATCTGCGACGAAGATATCTTCTCCACAATTTCCAACCTCCGATGTGCGGTTAGGATCGTTTAGAAGACCCTTTAATCGATAAAAGTCTGCGACCCAATCATTGTCATTCTCACTACTAGTAGAAATAAGTGTACTACCATCACAAAGAGGACTAATGGTAGCGTTGGGCTCAATATTGGTACAATCAGCAACGATATCCGTTGCCGCGGACGAACCGGAACAAGTTGCACTGTTGTGACTGTAATCGATTTGACAGGATGCACACGTTTGATCTCCCAACTGTAACGAACATGTTGTTCTATCGTTGGACTCAATGGGTGCATATTCTTCGCAAATGGTTTCTCCCCGATGTCTATAGCCTCGAGATAAGGTATAACAGCGTTTGTTTTGACGTTTGTTGACAGTGTTACTGTTTTGTTCCAATGTTTCGCTAGTTTCCAAATAGTGACAATACTGGACGTTTGTGGTACCTATATCTGCCGTTTGCACAGCAGCATGGGCACTATGACAATGCGTACATTCTTCCAAGCATTTCAATACAGCAACAACCACAGCATCATTGGAGTTGTTGCTGTTGCTGTTGTTGTTGGACTTGGTGTCTCGTTCGCACCAACAGGATTGTTTGTACCGATTGACTGTGGTATCCGGTTTGGCAACCCATTCACAATACGCCAAGGCGTCCGTTACAGCTATCTCCAATTGTACGAGATTGATGAATAGTTCACCAGCAGGTGTGTTTCGCTGCACAAAAACTCTGTACGTGGTCCCTCCGACGGCATTCCAGGACAACGTAGTGCTGTTTCTTTGCATCACCACGTCGTCGTCGTTGTTGTTGTTGTTTTCTTTTTCTCCTTGTAGAGTTTCTGTAATGGTTGTCATTTGTTGATCTGGAACACACTGCAGATTGTCGCAATGGCCCACGTACACTGTCATGTTGGCGGCAATTCCATCACGAGTAGCCACTGTTATCATGGAAGACTCTAGTACGTCAACGACAGCAGCAGCAGTTTCCGGTACGATCAAATTCATCCACAAACCGGCAATCGTCATGTCATGATCATTTGTTGCTGTTGCTGTTGCTGTTGCTGTTGCTGTTGCTGTTGTTGCTGCTGCTGTGGTGGTGGAATCGGACGATCCATGTCCAAAGCAATTGGGCGGTAGTGTTGTTTTCTGACTATCACCATCATTGTTTTTATTAATGTTGCGATCGAATCGATTCACGTACATTTTGGAGCCAACCAATTCTGTTTCTACTACGGGAGCTTCACAAGATGTTGCAGTACTACTACTTGTACGACTACTCGTTCGACTACTTGTAGCCAAAGTTGTTGGCAGCAGAACAGCAGCAGAGGAGAGTAATAGTACTAGTATGCACGTGGAGAACATCGAAAGGATCTGTGAAGAAGAAGAAGTGCCGGTTCTGGTTCTGGTGCTGGTGCTGGCTGTGGTCGTTGTCACAGTAGTTTGCCATATCGATGAAAAGGAGCTGAAGGATGTTCGTTGACACATCACCATGCATGTGTTCGATCAGCTATTGTAATGGTATGGTGTATGGTGGCGTCGAGGTAAGTAAGTTGTTATTATTATTAATTTTCTTCTTCGCTACTAGTACTTGGCTAGTTCTTTGCGAGCTAGTTAGCCACATGAAATAATACTCCGTACCAGTACAAGGATAGCCGCTAATAACTCATGCACATGGGATGTTAAGTAAAATTAAATCATGTTGAGAACCGCTGATGATGGTTTTCATAATATTATATTAATAATAAGAATCCTTCGAGAATTTTACCTGCTTGATAAACCATTATTCCAGGGAAATTCTGATGAAAGAGGTAGTCTACCAGGTAAAATCAGGAGACCACTATTCTAATATCATTGATAAATAATAGAGTAATTAATTAAACACGCAGTAGATCTACTGTACGTACCACAGTAAGTAAAAAAAATAGCTTGTCGTCATCATTAGCTAGTACTACAGTACCTGGTACTACAGTAGCTAGAGTCGCTAGCTAGTAGAGGAATAAGATACCGTACTAGATAGCAGTAGATAGCGACGTACTACTGGTGGTATTCTATGACTATTACTGCCAGTACAGCATCTGTTGAGGTAATACTACGGTAACTACTACTAGCTAGTACTAGTAGTATAGTGGACTGGTGACCACAAAAAGTAGTACTACTTCTACTAGTAGTAGTAGTAATTGATGATGCGTATTTGTACCTGGTATCTGTACCATACGTTCGAAGTTCAAGTTGGGAAAAAGAATGGCTAATTTATTTTTTCATATCGAACGTGTTTAAGTGTGCCAACGCATCATCAGCACTTCTACGTGGTTTATCTGGTACCTGGTAGTAGAGTACCTGTTACTATAGTACCTACCGTACAAATACTCGGCCCGGAGTACTACTAGTAGTAGTAGCTAGCTAGAGCTACTACTAGTAGTAGTAGCTACCAGGAGCAGTAGAACGGTATGGTAGCTAAAACGGGCAGTAGTACCAGGTAGCGGTAATATACCAGTAGTTTTGCGATCTTTTATTTGGAATTCGGCTTCAAGTTTCTCCATTTTGGAGACGTCGAACATACACGTCTTGAATCTAATTGCACAAGCGATTCGGTCCAGTACTAGACTACTACCAGGTATGTACTAATAGTTTCATGATTGATATTTTTATTTATTTACTAGGATTTATTCCGTTTGACTCAATGTTTCTTCGCTGGCAACTTTCTTGCCACTCCCTTTACGCAGTACTACTAAGTAATACTCGAGTAATTTGAATAAGAATAATACGGGTAAGCACATGAAAGAGTGAATCATCAGAGCTAACTTTTTCAACACATTGATGAGTTGGCAGCATTATTACGATACCTCATGCCTGCATGCCTGCATGCCTGCCTGCCTGCCTGCCTGCCTGCCTGCCTGCCTGTCTGCCTTCGTGCAAGTGCATCATCCTTTCTTTTTTCTGATTCATTCATCTTCCTTTTCCTTGAAGCACCTTTTGTATTGTTTTGCTCATCGAAAGAACGGAATTTTATTTCTCAATTCTTGTATTACTACCAGGTACTAGTAGAGTGGTACGTACAACCATAATATTATTATACAACAGAGCAACAGAACAACAGGTCTACGTTAGTACAGTAGTTGCATCATTCAAAAGCTAAAAACTAAGAACGATGGAGGACAATGATCAACCACAACCACAACAACCACAACGACGACGACGACTCGTCGTCTCATTGCACAACAGAGGTATTCGCTTGTTACAGGAAGAACAGAATCATTTGCAAGCCAATGTTTACCTGTTGAAATCTTTACGCATAGTAAAAGAGACAATCAACATCAACGACAAAAAGAAACAACAACAACAACGATTGTCGTTGTCTCCATCATTAGAACCAACAGCAACAGCAACAGCAACAGCAACAGCAACAGCAACAGCAGTGGAACAAGACAATGTAGTAGAAGATCGACCGGTGTGCTTCGTTGTTCATTCTTTGAACATCCATCGGAATGACAATAACGATGATCTTCTTCTGTTTGACCGCGTTTTTTCGTTTTCTGTCCCATCGTGTGCCTCTTGTGCTTCTACTACTGCTACTAGGCATAGGCTTGCTCACCGCAATTGCAATGGTACTACCAGTATGGCCGTTATTCTTTACAATCTTGCCATGACGCACCATACGTCTGCACTTGTACACAATCGTAATAACAACAAAAACAACAACAGTGAAACGAAGCAACAGCAGAAGCAACAGCAGAGAACGCACGCACTGTTGCAGTCCTTGCGCATGTACGCATGGTCTCTCAAGGTACTCCAACACTGTGAAAAGCAGCACAGCTTCGGCTTTAGTGCTGCTACTACTACTACTACTACTACTACTACTACTAGTAGTAGTCCTACCGATTCTACTGCCGAATGTCACTGCAACAACAACAACGACCACAACTTGCTGATGTTGTTACGCGTGGCACTCTTGTACAATATGGCTCACGCACAACGATTGGTGGGACAAACAGAAGGTGCTCATCGGACCTTGCAATGCTTCCAAGACGTACTGGCACGTACCAAACCATACTTGGAACGTCGTGATTACATCGAATTGAAAACACTGTTGTCCCGTACGACGACTACTACTAGAAGTAGTAGCAGGAGTATCAGGAGGAGTATCAGGAGTATTACAAACATATACTCTCCCTCTTCTGCTTCTTCTTCATCGTCTTCCTTTGACGAACAACCACAACAACAGACTGTACCGAATTCAACCGCGACAAGGTCAAGAACGATCCTACAACGTCTTAGTGAAGGCACACCTGCAGCAGCTGCGTAAATTTGCTTGGCCACTTGTTTTGGTTACTTACCTGCTTTGTGAAGCGGAAGCTGAGATTGTATACATTTATATATTTACCAATCTATTCCGACAGAAAGCCGACAGTGGTCCAGCTTGCATTTGCATTTACATGTACATAGTCTTTATACATATGCGTGCATGGACGCACGCCTTGAACATACTTTGTAAAACATACTAATAATAATGATGACGATTATAAGAATAGTGCTCTTGCTGTTCGAATGCTTTTCAAGCCAGGTGACCAATCTGCAAGGTCTCAGTAGTAATATAATATTATCATAGAACCACTTTTCTCAACCCAACAAAAAATCGTTTCTCAGCAGCAAAGGTTTGCTGGCTCCCTATCACAAAGGAGTAGGTATGAACTCTTATCGAATGTTCACTGTTCAGGGTACCACTTTTCTTTTCGTTCGCACAAACCGGACAAAAAATCGTTTGCCCAGCAAAGGTTTACTGGCTCTACTACTAGACAGTATCAGTAGTAGGGCCTCACTCATACCTGGCACTACCACTAGCTAGGTTTGAATCCTTTTCGGATGTGTCCTGTTGAGATTACGCTAATAGAAACTTTATTATCTTACTACCTACTCTACGTATCAACTAAACTAGCAGTACTCCATTACGAGTAGTAGTAGACTACTGGTAGTAGAACTACCTGGTATTAGTAGTACTACTAGTACCAGGGTAGTAGACCTAGTCATCTCGCCAAAATTGGGTCGATGTGACTCTCTAGTAGTAGTGGCATACTACTAGTACTACTACTACCGGTCGGTAGTACTAGCTACTAGTAGGAGTAGCTAGCTAGAAGTTGGGGCATCAGATTCCTGAAAGGGACTGAAATTCCTTTCGAAGACTTACTTTATCATTGCGATACTTATGAGAATACTAAAAGATGAGATCTCGAAAACGAATCTTGTATCAAGATGAATAATCCATAATTTGGCGTTCGGATACTATCGCCAGCCAAGAGAACTCCTTTCCATAGTCAGTGAACACTCTGGCAAACCTATTATTTAATAGTCGATGGACACTCTGGTCAACTAATGGTAATTTTCAATAGACACGCTGGCGAACTCCTTGTCCGTAGTACTCGAATAGTCAGTGGCTGCCGTCTGGTGATAAATATAAAATCGAATCTCTATATCATTTTTTAATTTATGAGTGACGAATGACGACCGCCAAGTCCAATTTGGACGAAGGAAATGAGGGTCTGCAAGGACGAAACTTATCTTGCACTTCCTAATCCTGAATCTTCCCCGCACAATCCGAGTAATAGTAACAACTTATTAACACTTGTGAAAATTCATTCATCCACCATCGATCTAAGGAAACAATGGCCTCGGATCAAGTCTCAGTTGGTGGTGGTACCTGCAGCTCGTCGCCCAAACATGTACAATTTCCACGACGCAGCTCCATGCCCCACACCCAAACGGCTACTTTGAGTAGTAGCAGAAGGAATAGTTGGATTGGATGTTCCATCAAACCGCTCGATTTTTCAAATCGACACCAATTTCCACGAAAACAAAGTGCGAGGGTTTCACCCAATAATGTCTGTCCTCTACAGGTTAAAACGAAACCCCTGCAACGACGGATAAGACGATTTTACATGCCAACAACGCAAAGCGACCAACCCAGCAACGATGGTGGTCACATTGCCGTGTACGTGGATCCCTCCTCACAGCCCGACAAGCCCGGCATCCGGCGCATATCCAAGCCATCGAGATCTCCAAGTAATACCCTGCACAAGGAGCGGCATCCATCTTTGCCGGATTCCTTTCAAACTAACATGTCCTCTCCTCGCATGCCAGCACGTGGTGGTGGTGGTGGTGGTGGTGGTGGTGGTGGTGGTGGTGG
>Ga0100402_1002926_pt1 | contig 18924 bp, 14 predicted proteins | sample CryGeyme20150102_FD_80419 | JGI IMG/M metagenome (GOLD analysis project Ga0100402, IMG submission 80419) | Groundwater microbial communities from Crystal Geyser aquifers in Utah, USA - Crystal Geyser metaG 2015-0102 | ecosystem: Environmental > Aquatic > Deep subsurface > Groundwater | place...
CGTGGAAGTTTTAGCCAACTAGTGTTTACTAATAGCTGCATAATATACAGTAATTACTGGATAATGCATAGCTACATTAAAGCTCATACGACGTTTATCAGATAATGTCCTTTTCAGACGTAGACCTACTGTACTTTGCTATTTACTTTTCTAGCTAGTAGTAGACTCTCTAGCTAATAGCAGTAGACTACCCGGGTGCATGTCACCCAATTTAAATAGCAGATCCTATCCTCCTCCATGGAGGGTGTGGTCCGGTTGCTTGTGATCAAGAACTCTGTCACGGTGACCCTATTTGGGGTGCCAATGGTTGCCTTCGGGTAACCTAGGCGCCCTGCGGGCGCCAAAGTTGTGATCCCCGTAATTAGACACTCCAATTTTTTTTTAGCTAATAGCAGTAGACTAGCTAGTACTGGTAGTTTACTCTAGTAGGAGTAGCATAGTAGTAAGAATAGTACCTGGTAGACTACTAGTAACAATTTGAAAAAAAATAGGAATCAATTAGACACCCGGGCTGATTGTTTCCTTCGACCCATTCATTTTTCTGCCACCTGAAAATTCCTGATAATGAACTGAAGGACATGATGTTACAATGTTGTTGTCATCTTCCCGGCAACGATTATTTTTTCCTCAATTAAAAACCGTGCCAAGATCATCTCCAGCTGAAACACCTTATAATATCAAATGATCTCGACAAGATGTCCCTATGGTTTTGCAATAATCTGCTTGCTAGTAGGAGTATGCATAACACTCTCTGATGCCTTCGGTCCATCGACACTTCGCGCTGGCAGAAGATCTTCTGACCTCTTCAGCGGGAACAGTAGCACTGATAGGGCCAAGGAAAACAACAAAAAGAAGAATACAAGAATGCTAGAGTTTATGGTTGAGCCTGTATCTAATAGTGTGGGTGACAAGCCCAATCCTGCAGACGTTCCCATCGACGAGGATCCCTCGGCAGATCTTGTGCGCTGCATTGCCAAGGCCGCCGATGGTCGTAAGGCGGAAAATATTGTAGCGTTACGAGTGAGTCCCGTCAGTACCTTGACCAGCTTTCTCGTTATTCTTTCGGGTAATTCGCGTCCCCAGAATCAGGCCATTGCGGCGGCCATCAAAGACGACGTGGAAAAAGAATTCGACCTTCGTCCCATGGGCAACGGTGTACCCGAAGGATCTGCGGAGAGCGGCTGGATGCTTTTGGATTACGGCGAAGTCATGTGTCATATCATGACTCCCAAAAGCAGATTATACTATAATGTAGAGGGCCAATGGAGAGATAAGGGTGGAATCGAAATAGACTTGAACGATGTTCTTGTTCCAAACACAGTAGAAGGGACTGGTGCGACAACAGGAACCATGGAAATTGTTGACGAAGAAGAAGATCCATTCTGGTCGTAGACACTTAAAAATGTGGGATGTTGGTTTTCAACTGAGCATTATCCAATTCAAACCAGTTACAGGAACGACGCATCGCATCATGACAAATTGAAGTCTAAGGGGTGTTTTTAAGCGAAATCCTAATAATTGTTGAGTTTTGTTTTAGTACTCGGGGTAGTACCTTTGTCTTCTACTTGTTGTCGCGGTGATAACTCCGTTTTATTCATAGTTCTCATGGGCCCTTTAGTTGTTGTCGTCGTCGTCGTCGTCTGCCAACAGAGATGACGTTTCAATTCTGGAGGTTCAGGTATCGGCGGTGACATACTCGAGATATTCCAGTGGACCTTGTCAAGGAACGGGCCTCTGCTGTCTACTTTTTCCTTTTCTTCTTGGTCGCAATTTGCTTCCCTATCGCGTGGTCGGCAACAGGCAAAGAAATCAAGGAGTGTAATCATGCTTTAGAATGTATGTACAAGAAAGTTAAAAGAAGAGTGGTGTGGTCTGTTTATGAAAAAGAGGTGTGGTCTAGTCATGGAAATGATTTGATTTTCTAAAAAGATACTGTCGATTATTATGAATAAGGTGTGTTGTTTTGCAATAGCAGGGGGAGGGTCGACAAATTAGATCTAGCGTGTTCGAAATACAGGATGCGAATTCTCAACACGCTCGTACATTTCGTCCTTGTATCTCCATCGTGAATGCAGAGCAACCGACACGGAAAAAACTTCCATTGTAGCTCTTTCACAGTTTTGCTTGCGCATCCTTTCACAGCTCTCTCCTTCATTGTTGAGTTTTCATCATTATCAAAACCATACAATTTCTCTGCAATATCACCGCTCTTTTATGGCACGCCATACCACGGATGTTGTATACTCTCTCACCAGTCTGTCTATCGTCGACCCCGACCCCTTCCTCTACCACGCCCACGACCTGCATCTCGTGCCGACAATGACTTAGGAGCGGCCGTTTTCTTTGGAGTGTCATCGACCAAAAGAGCATCCAAATTCAGGGATTCCGGTAAAAGCCACGATCTCATTGTAGATCCACGAACCGATAGTGTTGCGTAGGATACTGGATTCTTCCCCCGCCTGTTGGTTTGATTTCGAAATTTGTATATATATATATCATTTTTTATATAAGTTTAAAAAAGTGTAAGATAGCGTGTAAAAAATAAACGAAGGCCTGAGACGAACTCACAAATTGTTGAAGGCAACGGCGAGGTATCATGAAACGCTCTCTCTCTCTCTCGCACACACAAAGCATTCACTTTCACGCTGCTGCCCCGTTCTATCAGGATAGAATGAAAGCTTGTGGATCCAACAAAAAACAAATTATACACCATAATATCCTCTTTCTGGATGACGAGCGCCGAATCTTTTGCTATCAAACTACTGCTACTAATACTACTACTACTTACACTGTCATTTTACACTTTTTCAAGTGTGCATTCATGGTAGCATCCACGCCAACCACAGTCCCTTGTATCACCGTCCCATTCTTTAGCTCGATGGTGACCTGCTCTCGGTTCAGCTTTTGTAAGAATTTCACTAACTTCATCGTCGTCTCTGTATAATCGATAGAATGCGTGTGTGTCTGTGTTCAAGAAGGAAAAGAGCTTTGAAAATGTACTGAGTATCTGTTTTAGGTGCAACCTTTTAGCTTGGATGTATCTGCAGCAGTGGTTGTCTAGTGCTCGAGTAGTAGACTAGCTAGCGCCTGTGTCGGCATGGCCATTCATCTCTTTTTTGTCTCTCTATGGCAGTCTGCTTGTTCTCCGTTCAGGACACATCTCTATCCCTAAATGGAGTCCGCTGAACTCGGGACCTGGTAGTACAGTACGGAGTTGTTAAGTAGACTACATATATAAATCAGTACTACTACCTGGTAGGTACTACAGTAGCTAGTAGTACTCCTAGTACTCCTACTAAATAAAAAGAGTACAGATTTTGCTTCTTTTTCTGATGCTTCTCGTATCTTTTTCGCTCGAAATTCCTTGACAGCAGAACATCAAACATAGCAAGCTCCCTATTTATTTCCTCCATTTCGAGCCTTTTCCCTCATCTATTGCGTAGTCGACACAACATAAATCTATCGTCAATCGTCCTACACCATCCTCCCGACTCTTTACAGGAGAGAGACAAAAAGAAAGAAAACTAACGTTCGTTCCTTCATTCATATTATTATAATGACGAACCGATTCATTCAACCACCACTTCAGGGTATGCCCATGCACGAAGGCAATCGCTTCTTGACGGATCCTCATAATGACAGCAATGACCCCGCTACGACGCAACGCCTACCAATGAGAAAGAAACTAGAAGTAAGTTGCATTCACGTAAAAAAACCTGTGCTGAATCGCTGAATCAAAAACTTAAATGGAAGACATATATCATATATATGTATCGATTTCGTGATCAGAAGGAATGGTAGTCAACATCTTTGGCTGTGTCGTTGTGGGTTCGTGTTTATTTCTGAAAGGAACCTTTCTTCATCGATCCCATCTAAAAGTAAAAATCCACTTTCCTATTATCTCTTGGGCGGAACTCTTTTGCTTTGCGATTAAATTTTCTCTTCTTCATAAAATCATCATCTCACTCACTCATTTTATATTATGTCGTGATTTGCCTGTGAAATAAAACCGATCGGCTTTGTTACTGTAAAACATAATAATAATTGAATTGATTAGCTCAAACCGCGTTCTGCCGGCGCTGCTCGAACTGATCGGGATCGTCGACGAAGTACATCGGCCAAAGGTGATCCGTTTGCCAACCCATTTGGAGCAGCAAGACCTCGCGAGGAAGTTCTCAAAGAACGGGGGTGCGATGTCAAGGCCCTGGACTCTATCATTGAAAAAAAGGCGCAGACGGCAACCTTCTCATTGGTACGTTTGTACGCCTAGTTACCACTATTAGCAGATGCAGAACAGTCATTGCAGGCATTAAAATCAGCGTTGATACTGTCAACTGTATTCAAACCCTTGTTAACGCGATGTTGCTGTACTCTTTTTTGTTGTTGTTTTTGATTTCGCAGGACCAAGAGAAAAAGCTAAGTGTCATTCGAGTCCAACTCAGCGAAGCGGAAGCCAAGTTCCGAGAAGCCAACGAGAAAGAACTACCAGAGGAATCCTTCCGTGTCGAAGTCGAGACCAAACGTAGGGAACTCAACGAAATGATAGACCAATTTACTATAGTAAATTCTACTGCTGCAAAAAGTAAGGCATCTCGCCACTCGAGCATTTCTACCAAGGAGAGACATGGCTATCACAACGTCGTTGGTTCGGAGGACATATTTGATCGTTGGTAAAATACTGAGCCAAGTACTCGTGGGCTTTTTATTTTTGTCATAGCCGACGGTTATGTGATGTCCAATACGTCCTTGGTCTTTGCGAGCGAAGTTTTGCCTGACAGTGCAACACGGAACTGCAGTGGGAGAGGGTGTTTTTGACGTTATCCACACAAGACGATTGCAAAGCGAGACGCGTTGGCGTCTGCTCTTGTTGGCCGCCGTGGTGTTGTTGTACAATCTTTCTGATGAAGAAGGCGCTTATGAGAAGAAGGAGACCAAATGCCGCCATTTTTTATGTCATTCACGTAAAAATTTATTCCTCTCAAGCCTTTGAAAAAGTGTTGCCTTCTGTCATGTTTTGACTATCTGGGTAAATACATTTATGATTTATGATATTTCATTGCTTTCCCTATAAAAGCTGGTAGTAGCACCATCAAAATTTTCGATGGGACTTGTAGAAACGCAGGCACATGCAGAAACACCAAAAGTAGCTCAAGTTAGCGCAAGTAGGTACGTAGAATCGGAATTCGAAAGGTTGAAATAGAATAGCTTCTGATTTCTCTTCCCAAACCCTTTATTTTCCGTGAAAGCGAAGACACCTTGAAGAATCCAACGATGATCAACCACGACGGCATTCGTAGAAGCGCTAGCATTCTGTGTATTCTAGTAGTATTCTAGTAGTAGTCTACTACTAGTAGTCTACCACCGAGGTAGCTAATAGATGTATCGTGAAAAAGTAGTGAAGCCTTCAACAGTGCTTTTCCCGGAAGAGAGCAAATGTGCGTTACATAAACAATATTCTCATTTTTATTGTTTTTTTTCGCTTGACTGAACCAACGTCAAGGAGAGATAGATGATAGATAATAATATGATGGTGAAGCCACAACATCAACACTAAATCGCAGGAAACACGTTACACAGTCTTCCGTGTAAGATCTGCAAACCGCAGTGAAAAAGAGAGCGTTAGCAGTCCACTTTAGTAGTAAGAAGCAAAACCATGGCAGAAAAAGATGAAGAGCAGAGCGAAGAGCCGGTATGGCTTTCTCCTGACTATGATCACCTGCATAAGCCAGTTGATGAAACCGAACCGTTGTTTGGCAGCGGCAAGATCCCATTGGAAGGTGAAGGCAATGACGACAAACAGGATGGTGACGTTGAATCTCAATCTCACTATGGATCGACAGAATCCTGGCAAGCCAAACCCAGCAGCACTGTGAGTCCAGTACCATCTTCAAAATCAGGAGGAGGGCTATCCAAAGGCAGCAACGCGAAAAAGGGACCAAAGAAGAAGAAGGAGAAGAAGAAAAAGCCACCACCACCACCACCAAAGAGCATTTTTGATGAGCCCAAAGACGACGAAAACGACGGCAGTGCCTTTTCGGATGACGACAATGACACTGACTTGACGCTGGAGACCAAGCCCCACATGCCCCAGCGAAATTGGTGCCTCGATTTTTTTCGTCTCGTTTCGGCCGTGACTACCGTATCTTCGCTGGCGTTATTGGCCACCCAACTGATCCCACTCTTCTTGGCGCCCAATAGCCAAGGATATTTTGATGTGGCATTAAAGGTGTACTGTACCCTTTTTTGTTTCCTCTTTATCTTTGTCGAATGCGATGTCCCCATTCCGGTCATTCGCGAATCGGATCTGCTGCAAACCTACGTATCACGCGGTTTCTTGTACAGTTTTCTCGGACTCATTTGCTTGCAGGAGGCATATTCGGAACGCGTGAAGGAAATGGTAAAAGTCGCAGCGGATGAATTCCACGTGGCTTGGGCTTCCCTGTTTATGCAAATTTCGAGTTGGCTGATTTTTTCCTGTGGACTCCTTTACATGCTCATGGGATTGTGTTGTTTGAAGAAATTGAGGGACAGAATTCGCAAGAAGGATCGAATCCGGTGGCAGAAGTACCGCAAGGAGCTGAAGCGATGGAAACGTGAGAATGGTATTTAGGATGAACACAATTTGGAAATATATATAGATAATTATCCATCTTAATATAGAAACGTACGAGGAAATGTCTTGTAATATACTAGTCATGATTAACTGATATACGTACGTATGCAATTATCTCCTTTAAGAATCACCTAAAAATGCAAAACAGACTGTTCTTCGTCAGCTTAATGGCAGAGCTGGTTCGCTGACGTTCCTAAATATGTATTGAATATTTGATATGCAAACATAAAAGAGTCTTTCCGGAAGCTAGATGACGCCGCTACCCCAGCGCTCCCGGCTGCGAGGTTCCATGTTGATAGATCCCTCTTCCTCATCCGGAATAGCTTCGACGTCGAGGACATCATCGTCAGGAGTATTTCTACTCATTGTCGCCGGACGACGACCGTTCGGCGGACGGTCCTCATCGGCAAACAAGTCTTCCACAGGAAACTGCACCTGAATCTCACGGTAGTCACCAGTTTCATCCACAAAGTCGAGCATCATTTCTTGAATGCCTTGATCGGTGGCGTACAGTCTCAGCGTCCCTTCTCGCATCGAACCTCGCACACCCACCTGCAATTCTTTTCGTCGTCTGCTCTGTCCATTTATAGATGACATTGACGACGACGACGACGAATAGACCGAACCTGTTTCAATGTTGCTCCCCAGAGCTGTTGAACAAGCTACGTCGTCATTTAGGTACCGTTCGGCTCGTTCCAATAGCGCTTGATTCGTATGTTGTCCTTTCCACGAGCGTTCCATCATCATCATAGATCGACGCATATCGTCCATGATTGTGAAAGGATTGCTCAGCAAACTTCTTCCCGAACGAAACAACGGAAATGTCAAATCATTAAATAATGTAGTACCAAATATGCTACGGGTCATATCCTGCAACATATCATCCATCATCGTGTAACGATTCAGTCCTCTCGACATCATGTAGGACGGACGTTCACTATAATATCGTTTGGCCATTTCGTAATTTCTTCGCTGATCACTCATTTCATGGGCCTCCGACTCTATATCCTGGTAATCGTTGCTGTTGTAATTATTATTATTATCATAGCGAGTCAGTTCGGACGTTGATGGATTGTCACGAGGTAATGGTTCGTCATATTGTTCCCGACCTTCCACAGCCGTTTGATCTTGGTTTCTAGAAGCAAAAGCATTCTCGCCATTTGGATAGTTCCTATGATTGTATCCATTTGGATAATTTCTGTCATCATTGCTGTACTCTTGCGGTGCCCAATCACTGTTGTAATAATTATCGTAGTAAGCACCATTCCCGGGTTGACCTTCCGAGTAAAAACCGTCTCGTTCGTAATAGTAACCATCATCGACGTTTCTGCGCCAGCCTCCCCGGTTAGCATATGGCTCTGCCACGGGTGGACTATTGTCATAGTAGTCATTGTCAAAGTACGGACCCCTGTTCTTGGTGTCGACTGATGAGTAAAGTCGATAACGAGAATCCGGTCTTGATTTCGCTGACGATGCTGTGAAGGCGACGGCGCATTCCAATACGACACCTGCCATTAGAGACGAGGCAAGAACTTGCTTCCTCTTGATCCTCATCTCGCAAAAGTTGAAATGTAAGCGAACTGGTCTGTTCTCGTCGTACGAAGTACGAAGTTCTAACTAGTAAAACAAAAAGAAGCCAAATTATTAGTATTTTCAGTACAACATGTTGTTGTTCAACATAAATTTATTTGCGCTTGAAGAAAAGCTCCACATCATACCTTTCTTCAATCGTGTGATGACGTCACTCCCGCATGTTTGAAATGAACTCTACTAGTCTACTATTCTAGCTAGTAGGTAGCACAGTACGTCGTAGGGTCCCCTACTGCTAGTAGAGTAGCAAGCCGGGTACGAAATCTGAAGTTTCCAGAACTGCTGTTAAGTTTTGATTGCAGCGATCGCGCGATGCCCGTTTTAGAATTCAAATGCATGCAGCAGCCACGAAGCAACAAATGGAGCTTCTTTGACACTAGCAGCACCGCCAGTGTCTTGGAATGGCAGGTCGTCACCAATTTGGCAGAATTGGTTCCAAGGATGTCTTTGTATTGTAAATAACGTGCTGGCTCAATTCTGTTTCGAGTAGTACTACACAGTATGTCTTGCAACTATTGATGACAAACAGCCACTGGGATTAGTTTTTACAGCCCTATACTAGTGGCATTTCTACAGTATCATGCAAAGGATTTCATAATTGTTGCTGCTGTATTACATGCTCCATGAAAAGCAAAGCGCTTGCTCGATACGGAAAGTAGTTCCTATTCAAGCAAGGTAAAATTCAGAAGTCTTTGCAGCTCCTACGTATTTGCAGGGAAGAATGTGGTGACTAGTACAAAATAATATCTTCTGTTTTCCAGTCTTGTTGCCCGTTGGCAACGCCACAATCTTTTCAGGTACTTATTAATAAGCTTAGTCCCGATGGTGACTGACTGCATTTACAGCCAATGACAAAACAAAGCCAAACAAAAACCTCTTCAGCCGACAGCACCTTATTTTCCAATATAGTTGAGTACCTATTATTATACAAAATAAAATAAGATCATAACATAGTAATAAATTAAGAGAAAACCCTCCTCCTTTGTCTTTCTAAACACCAACACAGCAATAGCACAGACGTTGGCAGCACAGCAAAACATGTCATCTACTACTACCACTGATTTTGAAAAACTAACGGCAGCATTCGGTGATCTCGGCCATATATTTAGCAGTTACGAGAATATCTTGGATGCTTTTGGATTGCTTCATATGCCATCGGCCCAACGCTACGGCATTGCCTTTGGTTTCGTGACGTTTTTCGTTACGGTTACTACTGTTTTTCTGTTGCTGACGTTTGGGGGGTCCTTTGAACGCATCGCACAACAGGCCAAGGGCGAAGTGACGATTCCTCATTCCCATACGGCACGACAAGAGCGGGCACTGCTACTGGAGCACTTGTTGGATGCACGAGAGCGCATGATGAAAAATTACGCCGATGTTTACAAAACGTTGGTAGCTGAGAGTGGACTGACCCATCTGACACGAGTTCTACTCAACGATCATGCCAAAACGACAGCAGGTCCTGCAGGAGTGAAAGAATATCCCGAAGGATACCAGAATAACTATGAAGCGGCCTACCGACAGTGCCAAGATGCTCCAGGAGGTACGAGATACAATGAAGAAAATCATGTTTTGCTCGAATTGTTTCTTTAAAGTATCTCACCCATCACTTAATCTTTATATTTTTTGGCATTCATGTTGTGCAGGCCCCGCTATTTCTGGACGACCAGAATCTAGGTTTGAAGCGTACGCTCGAGCCTTTGCCGGGTGTGGCAACTATACGCAACGTAGCTACCGACGAAGCTATGCTCGTGTTTACGAAGCTGTGTCTTGTCAGAATCATGATACCGATGACAAGTATAGTAAATTATTTCAAGAACGGCCTCAAGATATCATTGGTAAATCGGTACGACTGGAAGCCTTGGACGTCGAACGGCATCTCAATGCCCTGTATCAGGCCACTTCGGGAGAAGCTGATTCAGAATCGCACGCGTACGATCCGCAAGAAGTCTGGGGCTTTCAAGAAGAAGGACCCTTTGCCACGAAAGAGGAGATGGCAAAATCTTTTGTTTTTGAAAGGAAAGTAAACGAAGCCGCTTTCGCCATTATCAACAATGTCACCGATAGAATGGTGGGATGTATCATTCTCAAAAACGACAATCCACGCAATCTTTCCGTTCAAATGGAAGTGCCCATTACCAGACCCTCCATGAATGAATCACCCGAAAAAATGGAAGCCTGCTTTTTGTTGCAAGATCGACTCTTTGCACTAGGATATCGTCGTATTCAGATGAGCGTAGATGCCCAAGATTCTCTCTCCCGAAAAATGGCGATCCGGCTCGCCTTTACGTTGGAAGGGACCCTGTACAAAGACATGATTCTCAAAGATGCCAGTCGCGACAGTGCCATTTACGGAATCTTGAACAGCGATTGGGATCGTGGTGCACGCACGGCATTGTACGGGAAATTGTACGGCAAGGGTGCAGCCAAGACGGATCTCAATCGTCGAAAGAAAGAGGAAGAAACAGACGAACAGAATCGAGTGCTTGCGGAACAAAAGGCTGGAGAATCAAAGGATAAGAAAGCTTGAATGCTAAAATATAAAAAGTAGGCGCAAATAATATAGTAAGTCGTCTGCTTACGTTTAAAAACTCTAGTTCAGCACTCGAGTAGATAGTATTACAAATTGACATGCTGATTCACAAAGAGGGTTACTGTCAGCGTAGCAATCGAGGAGAGCATCATTGTCCTAGCTCTCCCACAAAAATCATTTTGTCACTTGATCCACTATTATAATACATCGACAGAAACAGAGAGGAGGATGTGAGTAAATACTACTGACCTTCAGTACAAAGTCAAAACATAGGCACTCCAAACATGCTTGTGTCACTGTATACTGGTAACGTACCTTGCAATCACATTTTCTTGTGGATGAAAGATGACTGTATTGACGCATCCTTTGTGCCCTGGTAACAAGTATAATTCTTCGGCAGAATATTCATCAAAAACGCGTACCATCCGATCAGCACTGCCGCAACTGATCATGCTTCCATCGGGCGACCAAGCCGCTCGAATCAATCCCTTTTCGGCATTGTGCGTGGCACCCACAAACTGTTTACACTGTCGCTGAGGTTCAGCACAAAAGGGTCGCACATCCCACGTCCGGATGGTATGGTCCATACTGTTGGATAATAAATGTGTCGATTTGGGATGCAGACTGAGACAGGTAATCGTGTCGGTATGTCCCCGGAGTCCCATAGTTTTCTTGTTGCTTTGATTGCGTATGTCCCAAGCGGTAATGGTATTATCAATGCCTCCCGTGTACACTATTTGGTTTTCGCCATCTAACGCAATGGCCGTCACCTGAAAATCGTGTTCCAATGTAGCGCTTTCTCGTTTGCTCCGTACATCCCATAGTTTGGCGGTCGAATCATCGCTGGCCGACACAAACAAATGAGGATTGGCCATGGTACTACCACTGCTACTACTACTACTAGTACCAGTCGTGCGGCTGCCTACCGTACTTGCAGCTGTATCGAGAGCATTAACAATCATGCTGTGACTTTTGAAGGATCGAATTTTGTCGCCTGTTGCAGTGTCCCAGTACCCCAGCGTCTTGTCGGCAGATCCTGTAATCAAGTGCGTCTCGTTCAACCACTTCAGGTCCAATATAGCATTCTTGTGACCTTCTAAAACATTGAAATTGTTGTAATCGGAATGACTCCACAAAAGAACGTTCATATCAAATCCGGCACTAGCTAATGTGTCACCAGACGGCGAATATTCCAAACAGTACACGCTGCCCTTGTGGCCGCTTAATTGCATAGTAGGAGAAGGCAAGGAGGAAGTTCGATTTGTCTCCTCCTCTGGGCCCCTGTATGCGACAACGGCCGATGCATTTCCTTCATTGTCGCGAAGGCGTTTGAAAGGCGGTTCTTCTTCTTCTTGTTGTTGTTGTTGGAATTCTTCGACGCTGCTCATGGTCATCGTGTAGAGTGATGAAATAAAAAATAGTGTTGCGTTGGATGTTGCAGTACTCCTACTGAAGTAGATAGTGGACTGGTAGTAGTAGTGTAGCTAGGAGAAGTATTCGAAAAGGTGATTTTTTATGTGATTTTTGTCAACGTCTTCGATGTGTGTGGATACGATTTGATACTGCCCGGGTAGAATCTATTCGTCTGATATCACAGTCTGTGTGGATCTTGGCTACAGGAATGCTGTCCTCGGGTACTCTCTACTACCACCCTGGTAGGAGCTGGCTAGTAGTCTAGTAGTAGTATTCAGAACAGTGGAGGTACCACCTGGTAAGAGCTACAGGACTCCGATCAGTACGAGTACATTAATTTTTTCCTTGGTAGTTATTCAAAGGAATATTCCTACCGTATACTTTCATTCGACTTTGGTATCACAGCTGTATTATAAATTTTTCTTTAAATCTTAGCTACAGCAGTTTGTTCTACTGATTTTCTTTCTCTCCTGTTTGTTTCTCAGAGCGTCAACTATTTGTGTCAGAAACCAAAAATTGAGCTTCGTTTTCCTTTCTTCCTGTTGTACTGTAGGAGTCAGAGTAGGAATGTGTGGGCAGGTATCACCAATCTTGAATCATCGTAGCAGCAGATTATACTTCGATGCCCCAAGACGGCAGGCAGGAATTATTCATGATGAAGTCGATCCCCCGATGATCTGGAGGGACTATAACTATCCTCCAACTTGGCGATTCGTTGCGGTCCATGTAAAATCCGGTTGCATTGTTTGAATGTTCTTGATGCGCTCCCTTCGTCTTGCCGCTGCATCTTGTCTCCTTTGTGGCGAAGAAATATCTACAGCATGGATTTCCAGTACCTCGTCGTTCGACCCGGCATGACTGTGCCGTGCCGATGGAGCAGTAAAAGGTGTGCTTGGTGGTCTCGGAAAAACAGTTGACGCGCACGTAGTGGGCTCGTCATCATCTGCTTCACGTCGTAGAGTCCGACTTGGTTGGTTCGTCACAGAACTCTTCTGTGACGGCTGCCAGGGCCGCTGCGGTTGTGAATGTGCATGCTGATGAGCTTGCTCCACACCAAGCTCCTGGTATCGATACTGCAACAAAAACAATCGCTCTTGTGCCTTGGGAAGAAACTTTTCTACAACAGTTTTCCTCGCCACGCATTCAGCCTCGAGCTGCTCGAGGGCAATTTTGTTGGCATACTTGGTATTCATATCTAGCTCAGAAAGGATATCTTCAATCTCATGTTCTAAATCGAGAAGTTTTGAGGCTAGCTGCTTCACGACCAGCTCAGTGTCCGCCATCTCGCTGCCAATTTGGTCCATGGATCCTGTTTCCAACAAAGCCGTCAAGTCAGCATCGTTCACTTGCCGCGCAACAGAAGCAAGACAGGTGTTGCTGTTACTCTTCAACAAATCCACAAGATCTCGGAAAGCATCGTTTGGGTTCGGTCTCTCGGTGTGCCCTGATTCAGAATTACTTTGTTCGCCACTGTAAAAGTCATTAATGATGGTTTCCGGTCCGTCGTATTCCCGGTGCAATGCAGGGCTCTTGGTGGAAATACCTGTGCCGGACCCAATCGAAACACCGGAAGTTGCCGTCACGTGAGAATCTGGAGTGGTCCCGGAAGTAACGGTTCCGCCACTAAAGGTTCCAGCGTAGGGGATTCCATTCATAGTTGTCTTGGTTGAATCCTTTCTCCCTGGGGTTCCATCTGGTGAGGTTCCCGGACCAGTTGTAATAGTAGCACTGCTGGAATCAGATCCAATGCTCTCAGCTGAATGAAAATCCTTGGCGCCTTGCACTTTGGGTTTTTTGCTAAAAAACTGATCATTTGTTTCGATGGGACCTAAATCCGCGCCCATCGACTCGGCAGCCACATGGATCGTACCCATCTTTACCTCCATGGGCTCGGCTTGATCAAGGATGGTATCTCCGTTGATCTGAACAGGACTTGCGCTGACGCCTGTTCCAGCATGAAATGACGATCCATCACTAAACGAAAACGTGGCCTTGTTGACACCACCTGCAGAGACTGATTGACTTGTAAAATCTGCACTAGCAGGATTCGATACATCCGTAGCACCGTTGGCAATCGATGCCATGGAGATCTCGGTCTTTGGTTCTGCACTTTCACTAGTTGCCACTACCGCGTCAGCCGATGACTTGGAAACACCTCCAGTACCCCCATTGAAGGCCGCGTTGAGAAACGCATCATGAGTTGCCTGGGCCTTTCTTTGTGCTTCCTGTACGGCAGTTTTTCCGATATTGATAGTTCCACCATTAAAGGCCCCTGCTTCAAAGAGAGATCCTTGGTTGGCAACAGCACCGCCACTAAAGCCAGAATTACTGTGCAGCGATGTAGCGCCTCCCTCCAGAGGAGTATCTTCTGTAGTCGATTCGGTGGCTGCCTCCGCCTCCGCTGCTGTTGTTGCTGCTGCAACGCCACTTTCGGTATCAATGGATGCACCACGCTCCGCCGCAATCTTGCTCGAGACTTTATCGACATCCGATTCACTGCTTTCACCGGTATAGGCTCCGCTGAGAAAATCTTCAAACACAGTTTCAGGTCCCGAAGCCGTTACCTTCGGATCTAAAGTGTCCGACCCGCTTGTTGAAGACGTAGACGAAGTATTCTCTGGTTCGCCCGAATAGAAATCGGTAAAGATGGTTTCTTCGCCTGCTGCACTTCCTTCACCGTACGCTTCGGTGCTCACTTGCTGCGTAAAGTCGTTAAACTGCGTACGGGAAGGAGAACTCAAATCGCGGTGAGGGTACTCCTTGGGCTTGTACTCGTACTTTGCGGTTTGCTCCTCGCCCGAAAAGAAATCGTGAAAGATCGTCTCATTTACTTCTTGATCTAGCGAATCTGGATCATACGGATTGTTGTGCCCGTACGAATGTCGGGGATCGAGTCCTCTAGAACCGACCCATTGTCCTCCAAAGGGTGATGCGTTCGGCCCGTAGTCGTTGTACTCGGTAAAAAAGCTCGCATCATTGCTACTACCGCTACCGCTACTACCAACATCTTCCGATATTGTGGTCTTGGTATTTTTCCAGTATTCACCAAACGGATTTTTGGGATAGGCCTTGGTGGGGTTGTAGTGGTATTTAGGATCTTTCCAATTATTATTATGATTCTTAGTCCCAGCCCAGAATTCATCATCACCAGGATACGGAGCCGAACTGACCGACGAATAAAAGTTGCTATTGGGCGATGTTTGCGCCGTCCAATTATCAGGATAAACCGATTTGCGTCGTCGAGTAGACGGTCGTCTCATATTTTTATGTCCACCACTATTTTCGTTACCGGGACGGGAAGGACCACCGGCATGATGATGATGATGATGAGGAGGAGGATGTTGTCGAAAGGTACTGCTCATGGGACTTCCAAAGCCAACACCACCATTCCGTAACGGAGGAATGATGCGTCCGGTGGTGTGAATTTGATTCAACAGTTCTCCGTAGGCCAAATTAATTTTGGCAAATTGTTCGGCTGCCCACTTTTTGTCGTACGCGCTGCTGTCCTTGTTGGTGATAGCATCGGGATGATACTTGATGGCAAGCTGGCGGAATGCCTTCTTGATGACCTTCTTATCGATAGGTGTTCCATCGTAGGGATCCAGTCCGAGCACAGCAAAGGCATCGGAAGAATTGATATCGTGGGCAGCGACCCGCAGTCTCGTGTGTGATTTTCTGCCATGTTGGTGGTGTTGAAAGTGCGGTCGCTGTTGTTGTAATAATAATAGTATTGGTGCTGATGTGTGGCGCTCTTGGTGTGCACTACTACTGGTGGAACAAGAGCTAGGATTAACCAGTAAGGTCTGTTGGGGCATAACAAAGGCATCGCACAGGATTGGTAGAGATGTGTGTCGAGTGCAAGTCCCCGCCAACGCCAACAGGAGAAGTAGTAGTAGTAGTCTCGAAACGGAAGTTGATGCTAATGATGAAGCTGGTGGTGATGGTGTCCGACGGCGAATCATTCTGCGTTTTGGATTTCTTGATATGTAACACCGTAGCGGGATATCGATTTTGAAATCAACTCGACCTTATCTAGTACTGTATACTTTTAGATTGTCGATAAAAGTAGCAATCGTTTGGGTAATTAACTCTTACGTGTACTGTACATCCGATACTCTGGCGAATCTTCCGATCACAAAGATACCGTGATGTCCTGAAATCGAAAGCAGCGATGAGGCAAAGAAGAAAATACAAAACGCCTAACAAATTGATTATCTATCTGCTTGGTTTCGGTTCTTCTTGCCAAGTGCAAGATGATGATTTTTGTTTTTCTGTTATTTAATGCTGTTTTTTAGTAGGTCTAGTTTCTGATTAATTTTGTTGTTGTTGGAATCCACCATACAGTAGGTACATACATCCATTCTTCAAAGAAACGAGCCACGAAGCTTTGAACCGTTTTTGATGGCAGGTACATCGTGGAGACTGTGTGCATTCGATGTATCGTACAAAATTGATTTTGTACTGGATCCGGGAAAAAACGGAAGCAATCTCATTGGTTGAAGTACACCAAAGTATGACGAATGTCTGGTGCCAAAGGTACGCACTTTTTTCCCCATCTGTTGAAAATCTCTTGCGGAATGTATGTACCGTATGTATGTATGTATGTATGTTGTGCGGCCAGGATCGACAAAGATAGTACCAGGTAGAGACCATGTCAAGGCGCTGAAATTAAATAATAATAAAATTTTTGGTCAACGTGTCTGGAATGTTATGAAAATATGATTATTATTATTATTATTGTTGTTGTTGCTTTTTAGCTTTCGTTCTAAAAAGGGGGGCTATACCATAGTTCATGATCGGTCTCATGACAAGAATTTTAAATGGTGTTTGAGAAAGAATACCGCTTTTTCTAGTAAAAACAAACAAACATGTGAACTTAGTGAAGCTTAGCGCTTTTCGATATCATCACGTGTGGTGGGAATTTTATTATTTTTTTACGTGTTAAGCCTGCCTGCGCTTCGTTTGATGAGCGATTACTTTTTTATAAATTAATCATATTCCGCGTTGCTCTCGATCTCATCATGGTATCGCTTTTAGTTTGTTTTGATCGTCGATTCAAGATTCAAACATTTACCATCGCAGCTCTCGCCATAGCAATCCTTCTGACCGCACGTACGTAGCAGGGACAAAACATGCGAATAATATATATTTTCAAAAATATACGTTGCGAAATTTTGGTTGTTGTTGCTTGTAGAGTATATTACTAGTTAGACGTAGTCGCTCAAGTAATCACCGGCGAGGAGTGCGGCATGCAGTTGACGGCCTTGTATTTCTTGAATAACAAAACTCGTTCACACTTTTCGAATCAGCAAGCTTTGAAAAAAAATAGTATTGACAAGTCTGCTTCTACTTGAGGTCTCTTTTTTATCTGCGTTGTTGCGCCTCCTGTATAAGTAAGAAACGAATAGAAATACACTAGTAAGGATGTTAGATAGACGAGTGTTGAGAGAATAGTTAGCTTACATAGTTAGAAGCAAATTGTCTTCTGCAATATTGTTCCTCACTGGTGGTAAGCAGCTGAAGCCTCGCGTTGTTCCTTCTGAAAAGCCAAGATATTTTCAAGCTAGAAAAGCTTTTGCGGACGTGGACAGAGGTGTCGAACAACACTGGTTCGCTGGATCGACCTGCCCCAGAGTCCCAGACGTTCATAGCCTAGCCTTCGACACAACTACTTGCGGCTCTGCGACTACAGAAGGTATTGCTGCACGTACACATAACATTTCGACACAATCTTAACGGAGTGGAGTTTCAATTTTCGATGCAGATGCCGTATTCAATATTTTTGAATTCTCTTCGACTAGAGTGCATCAAATCAGATCAGCATTCAAAGAAGCTACAATATCGTGAATTACAAGCAAAGGGAAACAAAGAATCGATTTTTATGGACACCAACAGGAGCATGGGACTACCTGTGTGTAGAAACAGACAACCGGCCGACTTGTATAGACTATATTGATTGACATCCAAACAGAAGCATGATTCGGCAGGCTTAGCAACACACTATAGACCCTGCGTCCTGGCCAAAAAGAGCTCCACCCCCCATTTTAGGAGTTCTATCGTCATCGAGAGAAGAGCAGGAAAGATAAGCGTTAGCAAGGAGATCTCGAAACAAGGATCCAAGGGAAAGGCGAGCACTACGAAAAAAATCTAGGTAGCCAGGACAGACGCACCATGAGATCTTTGAACTCCTCGAAACTAATCTCTCCATCGCCATTCGTGTCGACTTCGTCCATCATGGCATCAAGCTCCGCATCAGAAAGGGCTTGTCCAAGCTTCTTCATAAGCCGTTTTAGTTCTTTCTTGTCGATTGATCCACTATTATCTGTATCAAACACTCGAAACGCATCTCTTAACTCTTTCTCAGGATCCTTTTCCCCGGTGCGAGACTTCATCAAGATCATGAATTCTTCAAAGTCAATTTCATTATCTCCATTGTCGTCTACCGTACTGATCATTTCAACCAATTCTGCTTCGGAAGGGTTCTGTCCCAACTTCCTCATTACCTGCTGAAGTTCGTGAAGTTCAATGGTACCTGCAAATGGTTAAGGAATAAAATGCAGAGTGAGGTCAACGATAAAATTGACCATTCCTGGGCAACAAAAAGCACGGGGATCCATGGGGCATATGGAGGCGGGGGCAAAACCAAGAATCTATTCGAATCCAAGGCGCAAGCCTATACATGGCGAAGGCAGCAAACTGATCCAGAAGCACCCCCCCCCCCCCCCCCCCCCACAAAAGAACAAACACCAACACCCCCCCCCCCCACCCCCAAAAA
>Ga0100402_1002927_pt1 | contig 18922 bp, 27 predicted proteins | sample CryGeyme20150102_FD_80419 | JGI IMG/M metagenome (GOLD analysis project Ga0100402, IMG submission 80419) | Groundwater microbial communities from Crystal Geyser aquifers in Utah, USA - Crystal Geyser metaG 2015-0102 | ecosystem: Environmental > Aquatic > Deep subsurface > Groundwater | place...
TGACCCCGAGATATAGTTCCTAACCAAGGAAATGCACAGGCACTTCGGGGATTTTTAGTCATTTGTCGAGAAGAGGAAATATCTGAAGTTCAAGTTCAAGAGGAGCAACTACGATGAGTAATTCTGGACAAGATGGCGTAAGTCCTAGGGAGACATTCTCTTCCGCAGGGACAAGGCCATCGAGAACAACATCATCAACTACTACGTGATAAGCAAACAGTGCTTGCTGAACAAACTGGAATCCTCCATCAAGCTGTTCGAGCTACCCAGCAACAGTCCCATCGTCGACCTGTGCATTGTGGAGCCCTGGATCATCATCGCCGGATAGTCTTACCTGCTCTTTCTGCACAACTATCGACCCATGGAGTACTTCAAGCACATTGACAAGGTCAAGCCGACGAGGGTCAAACAGGGAGTATCGCCTGGGTCAGTGGTGGTTCTACACAAGGAAGGCTTCCTGAGCTGCTTTCGCCTCTTTGAGAAAACTGTGATTGAAGAGAAGATAATGAAGGTGTCCTTCCTTGTGCCCTACTGTTTAGTGGAGGTGGAAAAGGGGACCTTTCTGGCTGGAATCGACATCGAGTGGAGAGGAGAGCAGAGAGTAGCCGTTGGAACCCGTAAGATATATAGAATTGCAGCAGGCATCACCGACAAGTTAGACACTAAACAAGTGAGGGTCCAGACTAACAGTGAGTTTATAGTAACCGAGCTCACCAAATAAAAACGTAATCACCCCATCTCCAACCTCTAAGCAGTGAAACCCGAAGTTTTAGCCTGCTCCTGTCGTTAAATATTCTACCTCTACAATGTCTATGGGCAAAAACTGATAGAGGTCCAGCTGAAGTCAGGCATCAAGCAGATGAGTTTTGCTCCTTATCCCTTCAATCTATTCAACTTTATCATCGTCACAGAACAGGGATAGCTCATACGAATCGGCATCGAGGCCTATGGAGAAACGCTCGGTTCTGAGTTGCAGAGGTTGAAGACTGGAGATGTAAAGGGTTTTGTTTTGGCTCGGCACTTGGGAGTGAGATGTTCTGTGATAATTCAGGAGAGCAAACGGATGGGGACTGTAGACTACTTGAAGGGAGAGAGTGAGGTGTTGATGGAGGAGAGCGAGTCCATCGTGAGCCTGGGATCGGATGTTTCTGGGGTGGCCTACCTTATCGACAAAGAGCACTTTTATTAGTTGAAGTATTTGGAGCTCTGATATGATTTTTTAATGCATTATTAGTTACGTTTGTTGTAAAATCAAATGAACGAGGCCTCACATGAGGGATTGCTCGTAGAGGTCCACTTTCTTGTGAACGAACTTCAGGTTTCTGATTTTCTTAAAGTAGTCCTTCTTCCTCGACAGTTCAGGCGACAACTCAACCTATTCTGTCTTTTCGCTAACTTTAGTGGGGCTCCTCCTCCTGCGACCAGGCTCTTCGGGAGGCGTTTGGTGAAGGGTGGTGGGGAGAGGAGGAGTGGGTGGCTGATTGGACGCAGGGTGCTCCCTCGTATTGCTTTGTTTGAGCTGATGGAGGAAGTGTAGGTTTTTTTCTTTTTTTTTCTGCTCCTCGATTTTCCGCATTTAGTGCTGCTTCATCCTTTCGATGATTTCAAACTTTTTCCTCTGCTTGAGCCTTTCTTCGTTTTTATATCTTTCCTTCATGAGCTCCTCCATGTATAGGTTAATATTCTTGTCGACGGCAGTCAGTTCACCCAGGTGTGCCTCGTGTCTGGATCTCTTTTCTAAACGAAGGTCTTTTACTAACTTTTCAGCCTTTACCTTAGCCTCCACATTGTCCGATATCTTTACCCTGCTCTAGTAATTGTTGCTCTTGGACACCTGGATTTCCTTCCTGGCCAGACCCTATATTTCCTGGTTTACCCTCCTAAGGTCAGCCTATAACTTCCTTTTCTTTTGCTCCTTGAGCTCCCTTATCTTGCCTATTTTACTTTTGTACTCCCTAATCTAGGTCTGAAATACTCCCCCCTCTGAAACCTCACTCTTTCTCCTGAAACTCGGTTCTTCCTTAAGCTCACTCTTTAACCTGGAAGTTTTGAGAATCTCGGTTTACGTTCCTTTTCTCTCGGTCTGGTCTCTCTCCTGCTCTCTATCGGTGATGTTTTCCTTTGATGGTTTGACTCTTGAGCTTCTGGACCTTTCAGTGTTGCTCTATCTCTCGCTTCTGGGCATTTCTCTCGAGACTGCTCTTTATATTTTATCTAGGGGCTCCTGATCGACACTTCCCTCTATTTTGTGCAACACCGAGTGGTGCGATCTGATCCTTAGCTAGGGCCCAAAAGGATTTGAATGGGAGTTCATGAGGGTGGCGTTGGAGTATACCAAGCTATCAGCTCTTCCGGTGTTGTTCGAGATGTTTTTGGTGAGTTTTGTTTTGAGTGTTAAATCCATGTGAAAAGAGGACTCTGAGCTGGGCACCAGGTTGTTTCTGGATTCTGCTGAACCCTTCCTGCGATCTTGCTAACTCGAGGACATGTTTCTCGGCTTGCTCTTCCCCTGCTATACTGGCTAGTCTGGCACTTTGAAAACAGGATTAGATACTTGTCGTTCTACTTTGTCCGATTGCTCCTTAACTGCCTACAGGCCAGTTGCTGCCTTTCGGAAGGGTAGGGGAGAGGTCACGTTCGGCTCAATTGATCTGTTCTGGCTGGCTTATTCAGGCTGGTGCTTTTTCTCTTTGATGAGCTATTATTAATGTTCTATTGTGGGCCATGGCTTCTATGAAATAGGGGCAGAAAAATGTGGAATTTAGCTAACCTCCTGCTCTTCCTTAAAGGGGCCCTAAGGCAGCTCGGGTGGAAGCTCCATGTCCAAAAAATCTTTTGCCAGCCTGCAGTAAGGATATGGATCCATGAGCTTGCCAGTTACAGTTTTAATTACCTCCACAAAGGTGGGCCTCTTTCTTCCCTCTAAATACTCCCCGATCTCTGTTGCTGCCTTTTCGTACTTCTCAGAACTTAAAACTTTATTTGTTAATTTTGAGGTAATTTAATAAATTTTCCCCTCTTCTGGCTGGAAATACTGCTCGAGGTCTGCTGAGAGTTGCAGGTAGGGGGACAGGTCTGTGACCTTATGAAGGAGGGCAGTGACTATGGAAGAAAAAGGTTGTCTTTGCTAGCTTTTCGACATCGTATTATAATTATAGCCGACTTCGTATTATAATTATCGTCGACTGATGAAAAAAGATTTGAATATTGGCAAAATAAAGACCAAGTTTCAGGAGCTGATCGAACTCGACCCGAACTATGTCCCTGACAAGCAAAAGGATTAAATCAAAGGGGCCCTCCTCAGCTCCCTGCTCTCTGCCACCTCCCATAAAGCCAAACCGCAACAGGCGCCTGTCACTAATCAGCAACACCAAGGAAAGAAGAACAGCAACGACAATGACGAGCTGATATTCACCAAGAGCGATATATGCAGGTAGGTCGCCAAGCTGAAGCCCTACCTGAGGCATTTTGGCGAAACGAAGACCTCTGTGGAACTGGAAGACCGCAATAACAAGAGGATAGCTGACGAGGAGCAGAACTGTTTGAGTGAGCTGGTGATATACCTGAACAAGGAACTGTGCTAGCAACTGAGAGGAACTGAGTAGAAGGAGGGCCACAACATGAAGCGGGAGTGCAGGGAGAAAGAGGGATGGGTCTACGAAGTATTCTACAGGTATGCTCTCAACGAACAGGCCCAGTAACTATCGCAGGTGGTATTCAAAAACGGATATGCTGTTCTGACGGAGATGCTGGAGCTGTTTGCCAACCTGACTTTCGGGCAGCACTTGCTGCGGATCAATATAAACGAGGTAAAGCGGGTGAAGTATTTCGAGGAGAGGGAGTATCAGGTGATGGATATCCGGTTCAAAGAGGGCACTCTGCACGTGGCTTTTTTAAGCGAGGGCAAGATGCAGCTGTTCGACAGGATGTTATTTTTGCTGAAGAACATGGCAAGGACATCCTCTACTCGGCTCTTTCAGAACCAGCTGTTGAAAAACATCTACTCCGAGTACTGATTGCTCTACTTCTATTCCTCTGCAGTTGATCACTGAAATATCACATAACCAATTTTGGGATAGTTAGTGCTGCCTTGCTATAATAACATACTGAACTCATGGGAGCCTGCATCGATGCTCCTCGCGATAAAAAATCTAACAAAAAGAACACCAAGACCCTCAAAGCCGAATAGCCAAAAAAGAACCCTCTCGAAAAGTCTCACCTCTTCAGGTCCAAACAGCCCCAGTAACCGCCATCACCCATCAAGCCTAAGTATAAGAGCATGAGCATCGATGAGCTACTCCTAACCTACAGAAACGAGGGCACGCTAGAGCTGAGCTCAAAAATGGAAGGCCCCAAGTATTTGTCAAACCTGGTCGACGGCTCATCTAAAGTAATGCGGGTCTTCAACATGCCAGACATCAGCGAGGACAGGCTCGATGTATACCGCTAGCTACTCCAACTTTAGGTCTACGAGAATGATGAGGGCAGCTACATGATCCTTGATGAGTATTGCTGTGGCGAGGATCTTTACTAACTGACCTAGAAGTTCAAAGAGAGCAAGACAGACGGCCAACAAAATCAGCTCCTCGAGTACATTAAGGAAATATTCAAAATAGTAAGCGAGTTCCACAGGAGGAAGCTGTGGTTGGGAAACCTCAATATTTCTTCGTTTCGGAGGGTGTCTCCCTTCTAGAGAGAGGTGAGACTGGTCGACTTCAATCTAGCAGGCAACGTCGGGGACTATGAGAAGATGGGCTTTGCGCACAGGGAAAACTACTAGGCAGACTATTAGTTTTTAGGGTACCTGCTACAGTTTATGGTCAGCGATCAGGTACCAGTCTTCATTCACCATAAGGTTCAATACTCCTAATTCGAAGTCATCCCCCATGCCACCCTCATTCAGAGCCTTCTCAAAGGCAAGAAGTCCACCGAGACATAAATTTCTGAGCTTCAGGCTAAGAACATGATCCTCAACGAACGGGTCTCACTGGGGTATCGATTCAGGAGAGATATAAACAAATTGCTGAAGATGCGTAAGAAGAGAAAAGCCCATAACCGGAAGTTTTATGGAGAGGACACGCAGGTCATGATAAGCGATGGCAAGTTCAACGATGATGGGCTTTACCGGCTGTAGGCTGAGAGGATCTTCTAGAGAATAGGAAGCTACATATACCGAGTGAGGAACACCCAAGAGGAAGCATTTCTCAACTACGCGGGCAACAACTAGGCTTTGAGGAGGCTGAAGGAGATATTTTTGCTGACCGATGGGGAGAAAAAGATGGCTGAGTTGAAAGAGTGCATGTCGACCATCAAGTGACCCATCTTCTGATCTTCCATCTGCTGCTCACATCAAGAACTAGCTATTTTAATGATTGCGTTCTTCAAGAGACGATAATGAGCATTATTGTTTATTATAGTTGTTGGATGGGCAAGGCAAGGCAGGTTGACTCCTAGGACTAGATGCATGATGAAAACGTTCCCCAAACAGTGCACAAGAAAAAAGGAATCCGAAAGGTCACCACTCGCACTGAACAGACCCAGCCCTCCACTCCCCGCTCCTCCATGAAGAAGTCAAAAACATCCTCTTTATCCACAAAAATCGCAAGGAAGGTCAACCTCCACAAGAAGAGTCTGTCTCTGGATTAGAAGCAAAAAATATTTGACAAAGTGGTGGGGGAGGTCTCCAAAAAGAAACTACCCAAAAAGGTAAGAAGGAAACAGCGGTATCTCATAAAAAAGGTAGGGGTGGTTCTATATAGGGACTGAAGAAGGAGATAGACGAGAAGCTACCAGAGAGGATGGTCCCTGTGTCTGAGAGCAGTAAAAGGTAGGGAGAGCAAGTTGTCCATCCCAAAAAGTAGAAATTCAAGAGTGAGGAAGCCATTGCCAGTTTCAAGAACTCCATGGGTCTGGGCCTGGGTTCAATTCGTGCCAAACTGCTCCAGAGAAGCAAGTGATAAGACTATTCTGAGTTGTAGATATTCAATTAATAATCTCTTTGTGGCTTATAGGCCTGTATGACCGACTTCTTATATAATTAGTATTTGTCATCATGACGCAACCTCAGGAAATAGCTGTCAGACTACCTGTCCTCAACGATGAGTCCCTGGTCAGGGTGAGGAAAGTGACGCATGCCTACCGATCGGGAGGGGCCCGGACAGAGCACTAGGTCATTGAAAACAAGCACATCTTCCACAACTATGGACTGGGTGCATCTGCTGCGCACATAGCACCAGGAGTCTCCTACATCAGCGCCAAGAGCTACACCATGTACTTTGACGTCACTGTTGAGGACAGACCGTGTGCTGTTATTGGGGCAGGAGTAGTGGGCGTTAGCACTGCTTTGGAACTGATCAAGAGAGGCAGAAAGGTGACTGTCTACTCTGCAGCCATACCCGACATGGATCCAAAGGAGGGAATGGAGATCCCTTCCCAACAACTGCCCACAGTCTGGATGCCCAAGGAATACGACTACAGCTAAGACATGCTCAAGCATTAGCTCACAGCCAAATACTCCTATGACTCAATTCGGGAATCAGTGGAGTTGAGTCGGTATCAATCTATTCGGGAACTATCGGTCTATGATGCAGTCAACGATGCTGATGACCTAAAGGATGTGGTAAACAACTACATATGCAATGGAATGGTCAAAGCAGCCAAGTTGAGATACGAGAATGGCACGACTGAAGAGGGGGCAACCTATAAGACCTACCACATCAACTCTCGGCTGTATCTCTAGGAACTGAAGATCGAGGCAATGTTGAGAGGTGTCAAGTTCGTCCAAAGAAAGTTCAACTCTCTGCAGGAGATACTCCACCTGAAGGAGGATGCGATCTGGAACTGCACCAACGAGGCCAGCGCCTATCTGTTTGGAGACGAGAACTACACTCAGCAGCACCACTATCTTCTGTTTGACTTTGAGAAGGAGGCCAAGAACAAGGAGGAATATGTTTACCGGGGGAAGACAAAAGAAGACGAGTTCGAGGTGCAGTGTGTGGCCGGGGCGAGGAGCCTGATAATTCGGGTTCCTAGCCTGCAGTTGAGCAAGGAGGAGATAAACCGGAAGCTGTTGGAGGTAAAACGGGCCATTCAGGAGAAGAGGCTGTCGGCAAAGCTATGATGATCTTTATGTATTTATCCTCAAAATTCTCCATTCACTACTGAGAACAATAGTGAAATTCAAACAGGATGTATATAGGATTTCAAGATATTACTCAAGAGGCATTCAAGTAGGATAAATACAGCAAGAAATGGGCAATTATTAAATACCTCGATCAGTGCATCCGAAGCACTTGCTCCTTTATGTACTTGACTATCTTGCAGTTCTTGTTGATCTCGTCTATAGGAATGAAAGTCAGTATGTACTCAGTCGCCATTATCTTCTTCTACAATGAACCGTAAAAACTCATCCAGGCCCACAGCAGCACTGTGCAATTCAGCACACACACGCACAGCATCACTCCGAATAGCAAACTATCCATACCCAGCAGCAGACGTTTGGTGCCACTGATGCCGATCTCTTCCATCTGCCTCCAATATTTCTTCATCAGCACTCGATAACTGTCCTATTGTGTCTGTTGGGCGCTAGAGTAGAGAGTCGTCAGGTTATAGGTCCCATTGGCAGCAATTACGCTCTGGTATTTTCCTACCATATAGTCATAGTAGTTGTAAAGAATATTGTTCAGCCCCTTGTCCTCTCCCAAAGTTATCTAGCAGGTTGTACTTCCTGTGCACAGATTGTCGAAAAACAAGGCATTGTAGGACTTTAGGTACTGGTCGTCCATCAGACCTCCTACTGTGAAGAAGTTGGCAGTTATCGTGGACAAAAGGGCGAATATATAGTTCTGCTGGAGAGATATCTGAGTGAGAGGAGGCGACTGCATGGCCAAGGGATAACTGGGCTGAGTAATGTGGGTGTTCTGAATAACTATAACATTACCAAGTAGCTCATGGTCTTAATGACCTCCTTCTCGATGCTGGCTATTTTTAGCATGGTCTCGACAGCAAACTTGGATGATTATTATGATGCCTCCTCCAGCAGCAAGCTTATCATTGGGTAGACCAGCAAGAGCAGCAGCATCAGCAAGCTGACAATGACGAAATTAGTTGATGTCTTTTCCTCCCCCATGATGGTCCTCTTCTTCTGCTGGCTGTGTCTTTTCGAAGCAGGATCTCCCGCCTCCTCCTCCTGCCCTTGAAGGGCCTCCAAATCAAATTCATCGTCGTTGTCGGCGGATAGTCTTTGAATGAACCTTTCACATTATTTTTGGATGGAGCTGCAGGAGTACCGGGGAATTTAGAAGAAGATGTTGAGGATTTATGCCTTTTTAAGGAGGACCTTCCTAAGAATGATGTTCTTGATGAGGAAAATGAGGGAAAATACACAACAAGATACGATTAGATATATGATGCATTGGTTGAGAGATTTGCCCACCGATTAAGTGATCTGCTGCCCTAAAATCACCTCGGCCTCCTAACAGCCAACATCCAAGCCATTGACGCTGTTGTACTGCGTAAAGAAGAGCTGAGCTTGTGTGGTGATGCCGGAGGTGATGACCTGTGCCTCAGAAATCAGTTTGTTTATGGCAAAGGCAAGCAGCATGTTCTGACTAGAGCCATCGCTGTAAACCAGCTTGGCCTGGACAGAAAGAGGCAGAGAAGAGGTCAAATGATCAAGCAGGTTGACATCTGCTGCAAAGGCCGTAAGATCACTGGTTGAGGTCGAGTTCATTGAGAAGCGGGTGGAAAACAAGTTTAGGAACATAACCTGAGCATGCAGCGAGTTGAGAGAAGTGTATGTTGCTAGAGTGTCGTTCACTGACACTTTGTTTGAATACAGTGAAACGTACTCCAGAATCGAAAGGAGGGTCGACAATCCCAGAAGAACGACTGTCATAAATTTGAGCATGAAGATGGGCTTGTTGCCTGTCTCTCTATCTAAGATGGAGTTCAACTCACTCGGCTTAACCACGTCCGAGGAAGAAGATTCATCTTCCTGATTGTCAGGACCTGCTGCTCCGTTCAGCTCAGAGTCTTCACTCAGCTCATGTATTTCCCTGATTATGTTCCCCTGCAATCTTTTGGTCTTAATGTCTCTGGCGAAGTCGAGTCTTTCTTCTCCATCGTTCTCCTTTCTGTTTGCCTAGCGCTCCTGCTCGAGGTTGTTGGAGATGCGAGAAAGCATCATTGTACGAAACATAGCTGAGTCCTTGGCCACGCCTCCTTGAAAGACCATTCGCTGCCCTTAATCCCCTGTCGTGCCGATAAATTGGAAATTTTTCCTCAACTATCTAAATTTCTCCAACCTGCTATCGTTCACAGTGCTCACATTATCCTTGGGCTGTAGCTCTTCTTTCTGATTTTCCTGCAGCTGACTATTCTGGCTGGATCCCTTGAACAGTCTGACGTAGTACCCTATGGATCCAGCCACTCCCACAATGACTTCTTCTGCCTGCATGCTAAAGGTAATTTTTTAGGTGTATGTCTCAGTGCTGCTGACGCTGAAGGTTCTGTTGATGTGAAGCTCGTGGGTTTCTTTCTGCTAAACTAGCCGAGGCATAACTGTTTCGTACTCTGGAACCAATTCCGAGATGTGTAGCTTTTTTTTCAGGTGAATTCTTCCGGCGGTTTACGGGAAGAGAGCCAGCATGGAGGCACTGAGATCAGTGAGGTGGTAGTCGCTGTCAGTGAAGAAGAAGGCTTTTTCTTTGAGCCATAGATCCTTTTTGAGACTGGCATAGACTTAGCCGGTTTGGCTGAAATAGTTTCTGACGGGCTTGATGCAGATGGTAAAGGGAAACAAGTATCCATCTTTGGCCCTTCCCCAGACCGATCGGTCCTTATTCATCATCTTGGTTCTGCTTGTCTGCTGGTAGTTCTCGAGAATCCTATCGTGATATTTGGAGAACAGCCGGGGCATAATTTAGTTGACCTTCCGCCCCAGTAGCTCTCCTTTGTTGTAGCTAAACATCTTCTCGCAGGCAGTGTTCACCTGATACATTATGCCACTTTTCTTTCCATCAAATTATAAAAAAATAACCCCGTTCTCCTCACTACTATGCCCCTCACTGCCAGCCAACACCTCCTCCTTCTCATGAGCAGCCGCCTCTATTTTTCTTGCTTCTTCCAATATCTTGAGCCCCTTCTCCTTGTCGTTGAACATCCGAATTAGGTACCGAGCGTAGAGGTGATAGGACTCGATGTTTTTGAGCTGCTTGACCGTCTGCCATGCCTCGTCCACCCCGATCTTCAGAGGGAAAAGAACGTTGGTGAGGTCGTATAGTTTCTTAATGTTGCACTTGGGATCCGAAAGAAAATACCAGAACTCTGCTAGCATAGTGACAGAAACTTCAATTCCATGCTTGAAGGCAGCAATCTCCTACTCCTTCTCCCCCATACCCGTCTACCCGCTGCCCTCGAAGCCTTCAATCTTCTGCTTAAGATAGTATATTCCCCAATCTTTGTCGGACGAATTTCCCTTCCCAAACTCCCTGTTGTACAGCTGCAACCCCTTTGTTCTGAGATGGAAGACCTCCAGCTAAAAATTGGCGATCTCCAGGCGCAGTTCGATCAAATTGGGGAATCTATCGTGCTGATTGGACAGTTGCTGGAGGCAGAATTCAAGTGTTTTTTCCAAAGTCTTGCTGAACCTTTTCTGCTCAATCAATTAATCTTCACGTGAGATCCTCATGCTTTTGATGAACAGCAGAGGACATTCCAAATTTGCACACTTTTCATTGTGATTCTGAATGAGACCCCACAGTATTCTGAACTATGAGCAGTTAGTCTTCAGCTCTGATTTTTTTATAATATCCACCACTTTAATGGTCTGGTTGACCCTCAAAAACATCTCTTCCAAGGTCTGACTTTGATCCTCAAAGAACAGAGCCTGCCATTCATATCCTTTTCTGAACTTGGCACTGTGCAGATAGGTGAGTCCAAGGACAACAGGCATCGAAAAACCCCAGTAATACCAAATGGATCCTGAACTGGTTCCTATCAGCTGCTCGATCAGGGGCATGATCCAGACCAGCCCGCTGGTCCACAGAATGGTAGCTCCCATGATAAATAGAGTGCGACTGATATTTGGATTACAGCTGGCCGGCTCTTTTGTCAGGGCCACGAATATGATGGTGATGAGGAAACATAGCTGTTTGGTGGCTGAGTCACTAGCTGCTAGGACATGGTTGGATGAAACTGAGATCAGAGTTGCATAGATGAATGTGTAGATAACTGCTCGTCCCGTTTTCCTAGGAATAGATAAGGCCATACATCGAGAGAGGGTTGCTGGTCTCGTAGAGTGGGCAGTAACAGTAAGACCTCAAAACTATAGTAAGCACAAAGAGGAGGAAAACAGCTATACATGATATTTGAATTTTGGCGTCAGAGTTGCACCACTGGCTACCCGTGAAGCACTGAATCGTGATCTCAATGTACACTATCTCGGCAGCCTCCAACAGCAACAACAGGTACATCCACACTGTAGCCAATATTTGAAAATAGTAGGAAACGAGAGTCAGCAGTAGGAAAGCAGCCACCGCTGATGCACACCCTATGAATGAAGTGAAGAAGGGGAAGTTACTTTGGATGATGCCAGGGTTGATCTGTATAGGCTAGATGATACAATCTGGTAGAACTGTGAGAGGAAGAGGGCATACTGCAGAAGGAGGAAGAGCTGGTTGAGGTAGGGGAAAGGCTAATATTTGGTGGTCTGCTGATAGGTCAGATTGTATAGGCTGAGGCTGTTCTCTTTCTATCGACGCTACATTTTTAAATTCTATCTTATGCGAATTGTAGCAATATTTAAACTTACATATAGCAAACCAACTAGATAACATATTATCAGAAAAGAAGGGTCAGTAACGCTTCTGAACTTTAAGGTCCCGCTTCCAAGATTAGGATAATTCCTCGTAGTGCGACATGAACTCGTCATCGTAATCCATGATCCCCAACTGCCGAAGGTCCTCCAACTTCAGCATCATCTTCTTCTCCCCTGAGCCTCCAGAGCATTACGCTAATTCATGCCTCCGCACTGTACATGTCGATTCTGCTCTTTACAGCTCCAACTCTCCTGCTAAATCTCTATCACAATCCCTTCCCTGGGCAGTATTTCTTGAGGCCGAATTGATAACTTTATCCAGTAGTCTCTCATAGTGGTTTGTAATCTTCAACAATTATTTCTTGTGGATGGTAGGTCTGAGGATGCTTTTTTCGACTTGCCGCTGGATTTATTTTCTTTATTTTTGTAATTCTTTTAAAGCCTTTGAACTGAACTTTGATTAGTTCTAGAACACGCTTTTTTGCTTATCGGCAGATTTTTACTGCCCAAAGGTCTAGTTGAAAGAAAAACGGTCCTTACCGAAACTGGCACTCGATTCTAGATGGTTTCTGTTCTTCTTGCCAAAAATTGACGCCTTCTTTACCTATCCTATATTCTCCTTCTGAGTTGCCTTGCTCGGCATTGTCTCGGTCAGGTAGCGACCCTTTATATAACTACCTCGAAAATGGTCCGCCATGCTGTTTGAGTGGTTCAACACTCCAAAGGAATTCCTTTGGTTTGCTGACTTTTCTCTTTTGGGCTTGAGCAGGCCCTTCATGTTCCCCTTGATGCTTGTTCTCATTTATTTATCCTTGAGGAAGTTTTCGGTTGATTTTGAGGGAGAAAACAAGTTATTGACAGACTTTCGTTGCTCTTTGATTTTTGTGCTTTCTTTGGAGTGGGCTCGTTTTTTCTTCATGGGTGAGAATATAGAATTTCAAACACTTTTCTATGGAAACAATATAAAAATCAAGTAAAACGTTCCATTGTCATTAAATAGTTGCCTGGCTGTTTTTTTGAAAACTTCTGAGGCGAGAAGGTGTGAAGCACCTCTCTCTCTACTTTCGGTGATGTCTTTCTCACACTCATCATATTATTTTTTCTTGAGTGGCTATTGAGCAGTTTCTAATACTGTTGCTTTGGTTTTGCCTAGTGATGCTTCAGGTAGACCTTTTCCTGCTCTGACAGGCTCTAGAGATAGAGAGTAGGGTACGTGGTAATAGGAGTGGAGGTAGGATAGAAATTCACTCTTTTTGATTGGATTTTATTAGAGGTACATGATGAATACACTCATAAGGCTAAACTAGTCTTTCGTCAACAGTTATACCACCTCTTCTGTGATTTGGACCTCCTCTGAGTCACAAGAGGTAAAGATGCATTCCATCTTTTTGAAGAAGTGCTGCTCAACAACTGTCAGCTCCTCACTCTCCTCCTCCATAAAATCCTCAGTGAGGTAGGATTCATTCAGCGACATCTCCTGTGCTATTATATCACTATGCTTGCTCGGTGAACTCAAGTACCTTGACTACACAGTTCGACTGTATTTGCTGGGAATAAGTTTAGGCTTGAATGAGGGTGTGTCTCTTGACAAAAATGTATAATTTTACCGGAGTAGGTTGGCTTTCTTGGCGCTTTTATTAAGCTCATGATCGAGTCGTTCGTAGAAGGGGGTATAATTTGAGAGATAGAGGGACTTCTTACTTCCTATTCGGGACACTTTTTCATTCTGGTACTTTGGCTATGGGCAAAGGTTGACTTTATACTTTTATCTGAGATGCTTTGATCTGCTGTTGTTGTACAGTCTGTCGTAGACCTCGTGCTGAGATGACTCTGTTATGAAGCTGTTCTGGCAAGATTTCACCCTCTTCAGTGAATTATTGCTCTTCTTCTCAGCAGAACTCTCTTTCCATAAAGACTACTCCTTTACTGGAGTCTCCATTTTTGATTTTTTGCTTCCCCGACCAGACTCATATAACCTTTCAGTGATTGCATTGATTTCTGTAGTTGTGGCTTTCGGTCGACGTTTTATATGCGTTTTGCTCAGCAGAGATATGCCTAAACTGCTTCCCTCTCTGAAGATAAACTCTTCCCTTGAGTTTTGGTTGCCGATATAGGGGAGGGTGGATTTGGTGAGGACAGTATCTGCATATGGTCTGGTTGAGATGGATCCATCTGGCACATTTTAATTATACATTTTGAGAGGCTAAGCAGATTGTGATGACTGCTATGATACAGTCCCTTCCTTTTCATTTTGAAGAGGGGAGAATATCTCTTCGAAGTTGAGACTGATATAAGTTTATTAATCCATTTATATCCCTCAAGTTACAATATCCTCAATATTGCAATCCCATTTAATTCTAAAAATATAACAGAGCAATCACCTCACACCTCCGAACTCTTGATCTTTTTCAGCTCTTCCAGCTTGATCATCTCGAACAACCTTCTGTTGTCTTTCTAAAGCTGGTTATATTTGTCGGCTGTTAAATTTTAGTAAAAGGCCGAGGTGCCAATCGTGTAAATTACAGCAAATTGAGTTGAACACTTCTCTAACTACAACTGCAACTCAGATAGTCTAAAGAGCTCAGCCAAGCCTAGTTGTGCAGTGAACTCCTCGGTCAGCTTAAGGCTGTGCTCAAATTGGTTAGCCTTCTTCTTCTACTTACTCTCCTCCATCTGAGTGGTGGGTTCAACCTTCCTGTTATCCACCTCGTCCATCATCTTGTCGTGTATCTTCTTCTTGTACTTTGGTTTATCCCAGTAAGCCGAATTATTTTATATACTCATCTTCAGGTGAGTATAAATGTCGGGCTTCTTAACCCTAGGCTGCCCAGCCTCGATGAATAGCGACAGCTTGTCGTAGAGCTCGTGAATGAGCTATAAAATATTTAGGAATTATGGGGACTTTGCCTCAGATGAACGCTGCTTGAAGGCCTTTTAATACTCGATCATGGCTGTCTTGAAATCGTTGAGTTCCGTATAGATGATACCCATGATTTCGTTGATCTATGCCACTTTAGCCGAATCCTAGCCGTACTGTGACTCCCTCAATTTCAGAGCCTTCTCCAGTATCTCCAAAGCCTTGGGCAGCTCTCCCTGTAATTTATGAAGAATGCCAATGTTGTAAAAGCAGTCCCCTGCCAAATTGCCTCTAATTTTGGCAGATTTTCTAAAGCACTCGATAGCCTTTCTGAAGTAGCCTTATTCTGCGTAGTAGCAGCCTATGAGGAAGTAGCAGTTGGAGGCTTCGTAGGAATCTGGTCCGAAGAAGGTGATGATGATTTTGGTGTATAGGATGTAATAGGAGATACAGTTGATGCCGATGGCGTAACACAGATTGCCGATGCAGGAGATGAGGTTCAGTCTTTTTTGGAGCAAATCGTAATACTTTTCCTTCACTGCGTCCTTCTGCTTGATGCTGGGAATAGAACCAATATCCTAAATCATAGGCCCCTTCTCTTTTATGTAATTCTACAGTTCCTGCTTGGCACTCTTCTTGTCATTCAACAGCAAAAAGGTCTTGGTCAGCAGACATATGGTGCCACCGTAGTCCAATTCAAAGTTGGGACTGGGAGTAGCTGCCAATCTTTTGCGCTACAGGCCCACCAACACCTTAGCATCCAGGAGACACTCAGAAAACTGCTTATGACTGAAATTTTAGTAGTAGCTCTTTCTAACTTCCAATATTTTTTTGTCAAATTCGTCAATGGGGGCCTTGTTTTGGAAGCAGTGCTGTTGGTGAGACTGTTTCCAGTGCTCGAACTGATGATCTCGGCTGCAGTAGAAGGCAGCATGGCATTAACTGCACTAAAAGAGGGCCTATTTTTAGCATATTTAGCAAGTTTGGGCTTGTGGACCGCTGACGAACTGTTAGGCCATCGCCGATTTGAATTATTATATTTTCTTAGCAGTGCAAACAAAAGGGGCAAATACCATAAACTTCAATTAATTCTGACCTACCTAATATATAAGTTGAAGCTATCAATGCATACTACATACTAAGGTAGTTTCCTACTGGAGTGAGCTTCAGGTCTAAACTGGTGATAATAGATAATAGATAATTATAGATGTAGAATCAAATGCTGTCCATTCTGATGGTCGGTCGCATCTACGAATAGTAACAGGTTTTCCAGGCCATCGAATAGGCCATCAGCATCATCTCCTAGCTCGCCGAGGCATTCTACTACTTCACAGACGCACGCACCAAATCTAAAATACTTGCTAAGCATCAGAAACTCACCTGCCTTGAGTTTGTCCCCAGCCAGCACAATGACCTCATCACCTTCATCATCACCATCGGAGGAGATGGTACCATCCTCTATGCCGCAAAATAGTTCAAAATTAAAATTCCGCCCATCATCACCTTCCAGAGAGGATCCCTCGGCTTCATGTGCAGGTTCAGCCTCGTCTAAATGAAAGAGGTCCTGCAGAAGACTGTCAAATATTATCAGAAGAAAATCGACCTTCCATTTGAAGAGTCCCACCGAATGAGATTGCAGGCCATCAAAATCAACGTAAGATAAGAAGAACAATCCCAAAGCATGAAGGTCTGCATCAATGAGGTCTACATCAGTCGAAGGGGGCATGAAAGAATCACCCTCGAAATCAAGGTCGATGGATAAATATTTACCAAAACTGCAGGCGATGGTCTGTTGATATCCACACCCACAGGCTCAACAGCCTACTCTCTGTCAGCAGGTGGGCCCATCTTGGACAACGGAGTCAATGGAATCCTCATCGTCCCTATTTCCCCAAATAGTCTGTCCTTTAGGCCCATCTGTCTCCCCTCAACAGCCACCATTACAGTTAAAGTATGATATCTCCTATTAAGCTGGACAAGAGTTCGAGGAGCGAGGCTTACATAAGCTACGACGGGCAGTCCATCTAGTAACTGAGCTTTGTGCACGAGTTAGAAATAAGCAAGGCTGAGCACGACATAACATGTACAGAAGGATGAATGCAGTTTTTGAGCCGAGGAAAGACGAGGCCAAGCTACCGAGTTGGATCCAGAGACTCAAGTATTTTTTGGGCTGGAATTAAAAATACAAGGCTCCGATCCACTACTCTCCATAAAAGAACGTGCTGAAAGGATGCCCCAACGACGATAAATGATGAGATAGCAGTTTAAAACAAAGAAAACAATAAGGGATCACATGATGCTGCGGAACTCGTCGCAGTGGTTGAGCATTTTTGCCTGAAATTTTGGAGCATTAGGCTTTTTGCCTTGATAGGACTCCCACAAATCCAGCTAGACTTTGTTTCTGTCAAGCTTGAAAGTCTGTCTGCCCGCATTGGGTCCCAGCTCTTTGTCTCTACATACTCCTTCATACCGACTGCCATCCAACCTTGCTGTATTTGCTTGCTTATCGCTATCCTGCTGTCTTCTGGGAGCCATCCTCCGAAAATAGTAGGCGTCCTTATCCTCGAGAGTATACTTTGGGTACTTTTTGATGGTCTCCTGGTGCCACACAGGTTGCATGCTGATTATATCGTACCTCTGTTTCTGACGATTGTAAATGTCCTTATCCTCCAGCCGAGCAAGGGAAGAAGAGCCAAATGTAGACAGTTGGGAGGCTCCTCGACTTCTTTTGAATTACTATCTGAGCTATGGAGGTGATGGAGCTGGCGGGAGTCGTTCGGTGGCTGGTCCTTTTTGGTAGATAGAGAAGCAGGTATTGTTGATGCTATTGGAGTTATAGGTGGGATTGTGGAGACGGGGCCTTCTGAGATTATAGATGTAGGTTTGAGGGTCTGCCATTTATTATTATTGCTAGAGCTAATATATTTAATAGAGCTAATATATTAAAAACAACCCAAAATTGACCACAGAAATACTTCGGTCAAAAGATAAAATAAATCTAAAATAGCTGTTCTAAAAGAAGAGGCTTGCTCATCTGAATGTAGTAGAGGCATCTTTGCCTCTTTATCATCGATAGACTTTAAATCAGAAACGTGACTTTCCTATATTTTTAATGTATAAGAAATTTGTGCTAAAAAGCTTTCCCTCGGCCACCTTCCCCTAAGACCTGTCCTGCTTCGACCTTCAATAGTTCAAAATTGAGGATTTGCAGCCAAAATAAGGAGAGGCTCTCATTCGGGTCATCTACATCGGCTCTGACCCTTTGCTTAGAACCTGGATATCTGGCGCAAAATCATACCTTGATCCTGTTAGACCTGGCTCCCCAGTGCCCAGTTTTGGGCTGGCCAGGGTCATCAGAGTAGTCAAGCAAAAGGGAAAGAAGACGAGACTGTAGGCAAACGACTGGGTATTTGGGATGTTGACATGGTCACAATTCATGGTATGCGACTACAACACAATTCAAAAATTACCTCTTGACGTAAGTTCTATATGACTCAGCTGGGCGAATAAATGTTCAAGTACCTCACCATCTACGGGCCACCAGGATTCACCTCCTTCTGCTCCATTAAGCATTAAATCCTGCCCTTCAACATCAACAACAGAGCGGGACAACAGAAAGCCAGATAAGATATCAATATTGTTATATCTTCGGCCGCAGGAGGACTCGGGCTGGTGACAGCGGAATACTTAAGCAAGCTGGGATATCGGAATATCTATGGAATTGCTGGCTCTGAGGAGAAATGCCAAATGGCTGTTAAAATGGGATGCAAGGCCTGCCTTAACTACAAAAATTACTACGACAGAGAAGACATCAGAGCGAAGGAGTTTGAGAGTGCCATCAGACAAATGATGAATGGACAAACCTGCGACCTCTATTATGAGAATGTGGGTGAGGACATGTTGAGCTCCATGCTGAACGTGATGTCGGATCACGGGAAAATTATCATGTGCGGGGCAACCGCCACCTATAACAATTGGGGCTCGAAGGAGGGAGTCAGGAACATGGAAAATATAATAAGCAAGCGAATTCAGCTAAAGGGCATTCTGTACTTCGACGTTCCTTTTGGCTAGAGAGTCCAGCTGCTAATGGAGATGGCCTCTATTGATGTACAGGGATGCCATTTGATGATGGAAGGCATTGAGCAATTGCCGACTACTTACCGCAACATGATTCATGGACAGTACATAGGCAAGCCCATCATTCAGCTCTGGGACAATGACCGAATCAACTAACCCGAACCTGAGCA
>Ga0100402_1002931_pt1 | contig 18915 bp, 13 predicted proteins | sample CryGeyme20150102_FD_80419 | JGI IMG/M metagenome (GOLD analysis project Ga0100402, IMG submission 80419) | Groundwater microbial communities from Crystal Geyser aquifers in Utah, USA - Crystal Geyser metaG 2015-0102 | ecosystem: Environmental > Aquatic > Deep subsurface > Groundwater | place...
CAGATACAAACAGTAAGGCAACTATGAAAATGGCTCGAATGATTGACGTAGAATGCCAGACTGATCTTAAAGGAATAAACAATGGTCTCAGCATGTCATAACAAGAGCCTATGATGCCGTAGATCCCAAAAAATCAAATTCCTCTTTCTTTTTCCATGCCTTCCACAATAATGAATAAGCTGCTTACACGCTATCGTCTTCCCATCTCTTGGACCAGCCCATTCGGTTGAGGCTTAACCTTCAGTAGTGATAGGTTTATTATAAAATTAATAGTAACTTCTTATCATATTTGGGAAATACTATATCTTTTCTCTATATTATTGCTAAACCTTTCGAAGAGAGCTTATTCACTGTATCGATCCTTATGTTGAATATCAGCTTTATTCGCATTTTAGACAATTGAGGCGCTTAGTCTTTTTCTGATTCGAATGTAACATTGTCTATGTCAGTTTCTTAGTACTTGAATCGATCACTATCGATGTTGCGAATGGAGAAATTCAGATGATGTAGATCCCCAACTGGTACAAATTATTCACAAGCAATAAACATGTCCATTATTTCATCAACGAGTGCCATTTTGTGCTGGAGTCCTCTCTGATAGAACACTTAGAGAGCCATGGCCAGCTGCAAAGGTCTGAATTTATCATAGTTGATCTGTCTTAATTATCCCTCTGAAAAACAATCTAAGCCTACTAGGTTGTCAACAGCTATCAGAAATTTTAGATTTTTATATGCAATACTTTACTCTTTTGGTAGAGAAAGCAAAGCCTTGGATACTTTGATGATATTACTTTTATTCGAATACTTGTAGTTGTACATCTGGTTGAGGAGATTCGTCAGTGTTTATCTATTTTTGAACTTGTCAATATTGCTAAGGCAATGACTGACAATCGTTTCAAAGTGTTGGCTCGGCTGACAGCTGCGATAGCAATCCAGGAGCATGACTGATACAAATCTTTCCCTGAAAGGGGATTGTGTAAGTTCCTGAAGATATAGATGGAAAATAAATGGATTGATTCTAATGCTCTCTTAGCCGAATTTATCCTGGAGCAATGATTGAATTTGATAAAAGTATCGAGGCTGATTGTTTAATGTCCGAGATGCGAGAGACCTGATCAACATGAAATTTAATATAATTATGGGCAAAATATCACCCAACTGAACTTTCTACATAAAGGTCGATCAATAAGCATTTCAAAATAGTTCCCCGATAAGCATCTTAAAAAAAAGTTCATTCTTATTTTAGTTGGGCCCGCCTGAACTTCATAATAAGAATTTCAAAGCAATGCAGAAGCACACCAAGAAGGTGTAATACAAGACCTACTGTTATGACCACCAATCAAACTTTCTCTTCTTCTACTACAATTCCGAGCACCCAATTATGGTCAAAAATGTCAAATTCTAATTCGGCCGGGTCAGAATTTTCACTAACTAAAACAAAATATACACATGCCAGCTTTTCTCCAGCCCTCATCTGAATGGTATGGTCGACTGGAACCAATAGTATTTTATGAAGCTGTTCAAAGGGCTAAACAAGTTCGAGCTTGAAAAGAATAATGATGAACATGACAATACGGTGGAGCTGATTGTCAGAGACTACGATGAGCAGGAAGAGATCTATTTGTTGAGGGCTAAACTAAATGAATAATTTGGGCATGATTCAATGAATTAATTATGGAATACGTTTTCGAGGTACAACAACGAAAAGGTCAAAAACATCGAAAATAGTACCAGTAAGAATTAAGAATTCAGGTAAGAGGCTGATGAAGAACTCGTCAAATTGATAGCCTTTCAAGAAAGCAAAGAAAAGTAACTTGATAAACTTAAAGGACAACTTTCGGCCCTCCTCAGAGAAAAAGAGGCGAAATTGAGAATGTTCAATGAAAATTTCGATTACTTCAGTTTCTGCAAATAAAGTGACCCATCTGTCGATCTGGCCGATCCACGATATTCGATCACAGGCAGTTTATTCCAGGAGTCACAAGAATTTGGCTTTCCAAACTGATTGTTCTGGTGCATCATAAGTCATTAATTTAATAATTGTCATATAGCATAGTGAATGAACTACTTAATGAGGGTAATAAAAGAACTATAATTAAACATTTATTATACTTTTTACGTTATATGCACAATCTTCGAAGCAAACCATTGCCATCTTTCCCCTCACACTCTCTTCAGAATCGTCATTTTCGTCAGCTCCACACTCATAAAGCAGCAAAATCAAGCACCAGCTAACTTATTTTTAAGGTATTTGAGAATATCTATATAGAGGGCATCCCTTCCTCTTACTATTTCACTCAGCTCAGCTAACAAAGGTGACCTTCTACTCCTGATAACTAACAATAAGATTACTGCAAAGTGCCTCGGGAAGATGGCTTACATTCCATGGAAAAATCAAAAGACTAGTTAATGGGTCAAACTTACTCTTGGAAAAAATGAATGGGGAGTTAGGGTGACGAGCCAAAACGAGAACAAGGTACCATAAACTTAACTGTATTATTCCTATTCTGACTGGGAAAAATATAATTCCAATAAATGCTTCTCCTACACAACAGTTGTAATATCTGATATGCTCGATCATCTCACAACAAAGGACAAGATCTCTCAGTTCTCCTAGCACCAGCATCAGCAGATACGACTGAAAAGTGAATTGTCCAATAAACGCACTCTAAAAACGGCTACTCACAGACTAAGATCAACTACAACTCACTAACAGACATATTCAGACCTCAAAAATGTGAGAAAAGGCCTTCGTAGTGATCGTTAGTGGTGCTAAAATCCATCAGATAGAAAGACAACAGCATCTCAATAAAGCCGAATCAGAAGAACTTTCCTTGGTAAAATCATAGAAAAATTTTCATTCTTTGAGGAAGTTCTTCATAAACCAATGCCAATTAAAGGCAGTTTGTTCAAGTATGAAGCCCCGATAACACTTGAAAACCTAAAAACTCAACGACAAAGGTTCGAGTCTCAGTTCGTAGCAAGCAAAGTACAAGATTCATCAGTCGGAATACTAAGAACTGAGGAATCTTAGGTCGATGAATAAATTAGTAGGCCGGAAGAAAAGGTAAATGACAGCAAATAGGATAGCTTCTAGATGGTTCAGGCCTAAAGAGTCAGTCTCAATTAGTCAGGTACGCTTTGCTAATCCGTTTTCGAGTGAATTCCTCTAGTTGTGATTGAATAATAACTGTTAATGACAAAAAATCAATTGATCGGCTTCCTCATCACTCTATTGTTGTTGCATTCCTCCACTAATTTTTGTATCCTGTCCACCAGTCGACCTAGATTCTTGCTCACAAAATAATTTTCATAGGCACTCAATATTTTCGTCATGAGGAGTTGATATTTTCTTTCACTGTACTCCCATTTTTACCTCCATATTTTTTCTTTATCGAATTGACTTTGGCTCAGGGTGCTCGTCAACATTTGAGGTTGTTCTGTTTTAATTCTAAAATTTCGAGTAGGACGACTTTCTTTTACTTCTATGGTCTGTACTCCTTGGCTGTTCTTCATGAGCCCACTATAAAATTAAGTGATAACTCCTTCGGTGCGTTTTTTCTCTTCTAGCCGAGATATTTTCCCTTGTAAGTTTTCATTGATTTTGATGAGTTTGAACTTATTCAGAGCTTCTTATTCTTCTCTCTTTGCTATTTCTTTTTTCAACTCCTCGACTTTGATATTTTTCAAATGCATTTCTCGGATCTAATCTGAAACCTTGTTATTTTTGAACTGCTCCAAGGTCAGGGTATTTTGGAGCGTTGTTAGCTGATGCGTTAATTTGTTAATTTCTTCAGTCTTGGATATGACTTTATCTTCGAGAGCTGATAGCCGCATCTCATAAAAGAATTTTTGTGTGCGAAGACGGTTGAGTAAATGATCTGTGATCATTTATTTTTGCTGGGAGTAAGGAATTTCGGAAGCAGAGTGTTTTTTGAAGACTTCTTTCATGAGGATGCCTTCAACGTCTTTTTTGAAGGTGTTGCATAATAGCTATTTGGATTATTGCATAGATTGGTGGGTATTTTGATTCAACATTAGCCTGAAAGATGCAAAATCATCCTTTATCTTATTATTCTCTTTCTCCAATTGCTTTATCCTATCCTGGTACTCTTGATCAACTTTTTCTCTTATTTCAGTCTAGAGACTTTTAACCAAATTGAAAACTGATTCGTATGTCTTTTATTTTGAGTTCATTGTAATAAGATATGAATCGAGCTTACTGTACAATAAAGATTGAAGCTCTTTGCCTCTTTAGTTTTGGCTGAGGGAAACAATATCCTTGAAATGCTGATTCTGAATCTCCAACTTTCTGTATTTCTAGTACAGCTCATCATAGCTCTCAAAGTAGGTTCTTAAACGATCATTGAACTATTTTTAAGTAAAAGTGATCATTCCCTTGCAAAGATGTTGAATACACTCATCAAGTTCCGGTACTTTCAGCAAAAATCCAAAGCCACCTTCAGCTAGTTCAACCATAATCGCCCTGTTCTTAAGTCTGTTGAGAAAGGCATCGAGATAGCTTAGTTTGAGGGAAGCTGCAAAGAAGTAGTTGTCAGGTTGCAGAGGGGATTAGAGGTATGGATTTAGTATGATTTTTGGAACGAGAACTTTATTAAGGGTTGCCTTTATAATTTTATTCTCTCTCATCTTTTCTTTCTGAGAATAATTCTCGTGAAGTATTTCATTAAGTCGACATTACTCTTAGAGCGTCATTCTACTGAGCCGAGCAAGCTCATCAAGAATTAGCCGTTCCCTAAATCGACTTTCATAAATTTTGTCTAAAACTTCGTCTTTGATGCTGAGAAGTTCAGGCTTATCTCTGACTATTTTATCCATAAATTTGCTAAGAAATTTTTCAGATGGGGTCAGTTTATCTTTGTCGAGGAGCAAATCCTCTTGAAACTTCTTGAGAAATTGGTTATACTCCAGTTTCGTTTTGGGAGTTTAATGAATCTCCAAAAATGTCATAAACTGTAGCATTCTCTATCCCTTATAAATCTGTGATGTATACTGCCCTCTCATGTCGTTCATTTTCGAGTTACTAAAATTCAGAATTTGTTTGATAGTCGCGCAACGTTCATCTAAGGTCGCTATTGTCTATCTGAACCGAGGTAGTTCCTGGGGATCCCACATATAAGCCTTTAATCTTTCCAGAGTGAATTTATTTGTTTTGAGAAGAGTTCTATTCGGATTGGTCAGAGCTGAGTATTCGATGAATTGGGAAATTTTATTTTTGATGGTTTTGATAAAACAATAATCTTTAAGATATTGTGGCATGTGAGCATTGACAGGTTCAAATAGTTTCTTCTCGGCAATGAAAAAAAGTCCCAAATTTTATAATCCCTCATTCTTGAAGTCCAAATCGGCAAGATTATCCAAAAATTGTTTGTATTTATTTTTGAGATTTTGATAGGTGACATACCTGAGGGTGTACTGATCTTTAATGGTTGCTTCATCAGCAACATCGTACCTCATTTTGACCAAATCTGTATGCCTGAGTAGCTGTGTGTTCTCGCTCATCCAAAAAATACCTAGGTTGTTCTCAGGATTTACTAAGATCATCCTGAGCTGTAGCAATTAACTTTTGTTCAGGGTCAGCCCAAAGCAAATAATTTTGCTCTATATCCACATTCTCATCCGCAAGGCTTGGAGGTAGGTCTCTCTGAAGTCATAAAAATCTTGAAGAGTCGTATTTTGATTTAGTTTGAAAGGGGGTTGATAACTGGTCAGGTGAAGATGATGATAGAACTTTTCCTATTTGTTGGATTAATTTGAGCCAAATTATGGATAGCTACGACAGGTAGCTTTTCTGATAACATTTTTAAGTTTTTCAACCTGAACTTTGGGATACGTCCGATTAAAGGCAGCAAAAGAAGGTCGATGGTATTCGATTTCCATCGGTTAATTGGAAGTTTCCACTTTAAGATGATCCTTTTGTAGCGATGAGAGATGTTGGTAATACTCGGCAAAGGTGTCTTTGAGTAAAGTACTATGGAGGGTTATCTTCAATTGTTGGTTTAAATATGGTAATAATTGAGTGAGCTATTGAAGAATTTTTACTTCCTGTTTTTCTTTCAAATTTAGAAGAACCTGCTGGCCTGCGATATTCATTTAGATTGCCAATACTCCAAGTTAAAGCATGAATTCGTGGAAAATATTCATATTTTCGATCAGTGATTTTTCATCAACTAGCTCAACTCGATGGAAAATTCTGAAACTAGCTATTTTGCTTTTAGGCAATTCTAAGGCATCTTTGACAAAAGAAAAGCTGAACAATCTCGATTGATAATAACTAACAAAATCTTTCTTTTTCCTCACGAACATCTTATCTTCTATCCCGGGTATTTTAAGAAGTTGTTCGTTGACTGCAAAATAACATCCGTAGTTTTCCATTGCCTATAACTCTATTTTTAGAAGTTAGTACTCGCCCACTTGTTCACTGAGGAAGAAAAGAGTGTTGGTGTAGTACTGAAGATATGAATGGTTGATCAGATAAGAAAAACGAGTATAGGTGCTATACTCACCCAAAAATTACAGGGCACTCTGCCGAGTTTTCACTAAATGCTCCTGAAGCTTGAATTAAGAAGGAAACATGTCTCTCTCGATTAGATGGCCCCCAGATAGGTACAAAGCCTCAGCTGGAATGTGCTAAGTTGAATATGTTTTCAGAATTTTTTATATTTACCTTCCAACGATAGTCTGCTGCTAATGGTCTAGGAGAAAGAGTGAATAGTTGAGCTAAGAAAGTTGAACTAGATTAAGACAAGTGTAGAGGCCTCTGATACTGTTGACTTCGACTCCTGACTGCCCTGTCAATAAGTTCTTAGCGATATTGACATTCATGAACAGATACTAATCAATTGAACTGGGAGCTATTTTTATTTTTTCGACCACCTTGTTGACCGCTCTGTTAGCATCTCCCATCACTCGATACAACATGCTCTCGTTGACTAATTGTTAACAGAGAGTCTTTCTCTCGCTATTATTGATGACTGATTCGATTTAAGCATAATATTCCTTTTCAATTCCGGAATCTTTTTTTCTGAAAAGATCGTTCATCTGTTCTGTGAGAGAAGTCATGAATTGAGCACATTTATGAATATGGAAGTAGGTTTTGCAGTTTTTGTAGGAAAGGAGGCCACCTAGGATAGAATCGTTGATCAGTATTTTTTTCTTGCGCCCCATCAATTCCTATCTTCTATTGTTCTAGCTACCTACGGCATTGAGGGCTGCCCTTCCAAGGATTTGTTTGAAGGTAGTCTTGACGTGATAGTCACTGCTGAGTCCACTGAAATCACTCTTGAGTATTTTGCTATTGGTCATACTTTGAGACTCATCTATCTCAGAATAGCTTTAGTCTTAGGCTTCGATTATGTTGTCCTCAACTTCCATCGGTAACTCATCGCAATAATATAGAGCTGCCTTAAGATACAGGTACATGATATTTCGGGTATATTGTTTGTGTGGTTATGTTTGATGGCAGATTATCTGAATTGCTATGCTTACTTTTCCTCTGCTGCTTTTTGTCTTCGAAGTATTGTGTTGAGAATACGAGCTTCGCTTCTGAAAATCTCAGCCCTATCCTTATATTCCTAGAGGCAGTGAAATTGACTGAAAGAAAGAAATACTTCGGATGCTTTTGTCTACACCAAGAGGCTGTTAATTATATGCAGACCTTCTGGATCGATGGTCATCTCCATCAAGCAGCACAACTCTTACAGGTAGTCTAACTTTGCCAACTGGTAGTTGAGTTCTGCCTAAATCAGTTATCCTACCAAGACAAATCTATCAACAACTCCTGAAAAGGCCTATTCGTTTAGAAAATTCTAGCGTCTTTCGATCAGAAAGGCACAGGTTTGATGCAATTTATCTAATATCTTGGAGGTCTCGCTTAGGGCTTCTCTATATAAAATTTGCTTTCCCTCGAATAAAGGATCTGATATAGGATAAAATTTTACTTTATGGCATCATTCTTCTGACCTCAACTCTCTGTTCCTCAGGAAATCGTACGATCTTATCATGGAGCTGAGGATCAGGGTAGTCATCTTTCCTACTCTGCTCTGTCTCTTTCAGAAAATCAAATGGCTGAGGCATGTGACTCGAATCTGTAAATCTTGTTATAAACTATTGAGTCATTTCGAAGGGCATATCGTTTTTATACTTCAACAGCTCAAGCCTGTACTTGAGTTTGTACATGATCGCAACTTGAGCAGAAACAACGTGATCTAGATGTCTCTTCAGGTGACAACTTCGTGTCAATTGCATCAAATAGGTGGTTCTGATCAAATTGTAATCAAGTTAGCCTTACCAGAAGATCTGGTCTAATTTATCAGCAATGACGTTTTCTTCAAACATTCCCAACAACATTTTAGCATTGACGATGCTGATCAGATGAGATTTTTAATCAGCTTGAACGTTTCTGTAATAGAGAGCTTGTTGCTTTAGTTTTGACTTGGAGCGGATGATGACGGTTCGGGCTTGTTATTCTGCTAGAACAACCATAGATTTTTAACTGTATGAATCCAGTAAAGCAAATATAGACTTGCAAATAGGCTAGGTTATATTATTTTGTTTGAAATATTCCCGAAATATGGTTTCAGATTAAGAAGCTGGGGGAAGGGACACATCCTTGGGGAGGTAAGGTCCCTAATTTACGAGAGTTATGATCTGATATTCTGGTAAGTTGAATAACCTGGTCACATCATTTGTGAACATTGTTTACAGTTCTCTTAGCATGGCGTTCTTATACTGCAGCAAATCCTTCTCCCTGATCTCCACCAAAAAATTGTTGCTCTCAGACATGGTCCGGAGCAATATCGAGACAAAATAGTTCAACCTAAAGCACAGGTTCTACCTTCTATGCTCGTACAGGTCCTATAACATGTCCTTGGGGAAGTAGTGCCTGCAGACTTGGAACAGCATGTGCTTGAGTTCTTCATTGTTGAAGGGGATGTACTACAGCTCGGTGAGAAGTTTGCTGCCGTCCAAGTAGTGTTTACCTGATGATTTACGGTGCTGGAGAAACATGTGAATGAAGTTGAGGTTGGATAAATACTATTAGATCTTTTGGAGGTTGTCATCGTTCTCCAAAAATTATGGGTAGCTCTATTTAAAGTGATACTCAATCTTTTCTCTTCGCCATTTAAATTTTTAGGCATGTTTTGTCTCAAGGGTTTTTATTGCTTCGGCTCTTTTCTGGTAGCAACGGCCTCTTATTTAACATTTCTTAAGAGTAGCCAGCAGCAAGGTTTCTTTTTGCAGACAATCGAGGTCAAACTCGACCCTTTGCCTCACATTTTCCATTCTGAGATATACCACGAAATCTCCCTTCTAGAGCTAGCTGAAGTGCATCTAATCGAATTGTTTGAGCTCTGTATAATGAAACGCTTACTTAGGTTGCATTTAATGCTTTCCAGTCTTTCTGCGAGAGGCTTATTAAAATTGAAGAAAATATTGCTTAGCTTTTGATACCTGTAAAAAAAAGAACGAATCTCTGCTTCCATCAAATTAGTGTACTCCTTTTCCAGTGTATTCTAACGGATGAACAAAGTTTTTCTGATCCTCAAAGCAGCTATCTTATTATGTAGCTTGTTATTCAAATTTCGTAGAAAGGTGTTGAGCTCCAGAGGATTTAGATGTTGCTCGATTGGGCTTTGAGGTTCATGTTTGTCGATTATGCTGCTAGTGATGTCTTGACTCTATTGACTGAGCAAATTTTTGAAGAAGGTTAATTGAGTGCTTGGTGGTGCAAAACTAGGATGGTTGTGCGGATAGTGATAGTAATACTGTCCTCTTGTATAGTCAAAATCGTAGTATTCCGTCTTATCTTGGATAATCGAGACAGGTACCTTTTTTTATCTTTTTGCGCATCTTGATCTTGCTCTTCCTCGCAAAGTCCTCCCATTGAGAGTAGGCATCAGCCAATTTTTCCTCCTCGTTTTTTACTTTCTCCTTCTGCATTATATATTATAGTTAGGGAAGTATATCGAGTTATATTTTTGATTGTTGATGGGCAAGCAAATAAAAAAACAACGAGCTAACACCTCCAGACCTCGCAGCCAGCACAAAGATAAACAGCAGGGCCAACATCAGCAGCATAGTCAGAATAAATAGTAGCAGGAAGTCAACGATCATAGAACCGACAAGAAAGCTATGTTGAGCATGCCACCATCTCAACAGTTGACCTTTGTCAAAGACACTCTGCAGAAGATATTGTCGCAGCCTGAAGAACAAGTATGTATTAGGATATTCAGATCAAATAAGTGGATTCACTGTTTATCCTTACCAAGTCACCCAATGTCAAAGTATCAATCACTGCCTTAAGAGCCTTGGCTGAGGTATTTGTCGGCACTGCGCCTCTTGAAGCTGTCGATCTGAAGCAAATTAGTTAGAGAAGAGAGGTCAAAATAACCAAAGACGAATTCAAAGTTATCAGGTTTGAGGAACTACTAGTCAATCAATACTAGCGATACCTAAATAACATAAAAGATATCAACCTTAAGCTGACAGCCACAGATTTTCAAGGAGATGAGTAGTTATACAGGTAATTCAAAAAATGCTTGCTGCAATGTTTGCTCAAATGTCTGGGAACCTTGTGGCATTTCAATCACTTCAAATTGCTTAGTGAAATTCTGGTGAAGTTCATCAAATACGAAGAGGCCCAGAATGCTATTGAAAACTTTCTCGCCGATAAAAACATATCTACCTTTAAGGCCAAAGCTAAGCTACTTTCTGATATTGCTGGCTTGTTCAAGCAAAAAACAGAGAAGGTCCTTCCTGATAGACTAGTCAAAATCATCAACAGAACTTACATCGATGCCAGATATCTGACCAAAGATCTTGAAGCCCTGAAATTTCAGAAGAAGAGGATGAGCAAAAGACTATACAGACAGCGGGCAGCTGAGAAAAAGAAAGAAGGTGAATTGAGGAGATAAATGAAGGGGGACAAGGGTGAAAAAGGATAAAAAGGCACATTGGAGATGAAGGCAAAGATAAAAAAGGACAAAGCAAAGCAAAAATTAAAAGTAAAGGATGAGGTGGAAAAGGAATTTGCTGAGGGCCAGGCTATTCTCAAGAAGAAAGAAGTTGTGAAAGCAAATAGTGCACTTCTTCAAGAGTTGTATTATATATACTTCAAAATACTCACAGAGCAGCCTAACTCAAAGTTTTTAGCTGATGTTCTTGAAGGAGTTCTGACGCATGCTCATCTTATCAACATAGATCTTACTCATGCACTTATAGCTCATCTAGACACCGCTCATCACTTCCATCGTTCCATTTGGCAAAAGAATAGAAATAACCATACTCTCGAATCCCGATTGAGATTGGTATTCACAGCGGAAAGTTTGCTAAACGGCCCTCTGTCAGTTTACAACATGGATGATCTCAAAACCACTACAGCTTTCTACCAGGTACTGAGAGACATCAACGATAGCGGCTGTTTCATTAATAGCGAACACTTCAGGATGTTGGCAATAACATTTGAGGAAACTTTGCTCAGAAGAAGGCAATTAAATCAGGAGGTGTGTGCTTCCTTGCTCAGAGAGATGGCTAGATTGCTGCCCAAGAAGCAGATTCCTAAACTGTATCTACTTGAGCTTATCAGAGCCATCATATCCGTACTTATCTATCTTATTCAGAAATATTCAAGACTGTCCAGAATGCTAGAGTAAGATAACGAAGGATTCGGACTCTACGGCTTCAATCCTCACACCATGGACCCTCAAGCCACTAACGCCATCAACACTGAAATTTTGACCATTATCAAACCTCTGAGCAATATCAAGGCTAGCACAGATTACAATCAAAAGGTTATATAACTGAGCAAAAGATTATGTCGGCTGACCTTCACAAGAATGGAGGAGTTTCCTAACATGGAAGATCTCCTTAGAGACGACCTGACTGTCTTTAGCTGAAGAGTGATGTGTATGGCTATGATTTAAATAGAGAGAAATACTACCAAAGATCAATCTAGTTAGCTGCTGGTAAGAGAGCAGTCCCACATTTTCCAATCCATATGCGATCCCTTTCTTATGGGCAGATGCCTTTACTCATCAGATGTCTATTTTTCGTGGAGATCCAGAACAACAACCTCGGGACTGTAGCCATTTTAAGTCAATCCGAAAAGCATCAAAAACCCTTCGCTATGCTTGCTCAGAGTTGACCCCATCCCTCCCAAAGAGGGTGTATTCACAAAATCATAAACTCCAACAAATTATCTCTCCCTAATTTTGTACAGCTTCACTCCTCTGTTGTTGAGTTCACCTGAAATAATTAAAATATGGCTTTAGTCGATCTTTTAGGCAAGGGTGTTGATTGAAGCCGGAGGGGTACCTGAGTATATGACCCTTCTCAAACAAGGATTGTAGGTATTCAGGCCCATAAATAGGACAAAATTGTCATTGCCGTTGCCAAAACAGCCTCCAAAAAAGTAAATGCCTTCTAGATCTGAGTAATCTGAGGAGTAGAAGGGAAGTGTAGTATGGTTGGGTTTAAAATAGGCAATGGCCTTGTGATGGGCTATACCTTTTTCCATATCTCCAAGCAATAATCCTGAATTTATCATATATTACTTCTGATACCATCGCATCTCTTTGAGATCGAGGTACATCAGATCATTTAGCAGTTACCTTCTGGTGTTGATTCCTCCAAAGACCAACATATATTTTCCCATCAAAGTACACCCATGGGCTCTTCTGCCTTCCACAAATTCCTAACCTTTCATTTTTAGTAACTTTCCTCCAAGAGTGTGCAGGTCCACTATGTTAACAGAATTGAAACAAGCTCTGTATTTTCTGCTGACATCATAGCTCCCCATCCCACCGAAAATAATTGCATATCGATCCTTGTAAAGAACAGTCGAGTGGTAACTACGAGCTGAAGGAAGGTTGAATTTCTGTGTCCAGGTGTGGCTATTGAGAGAGTACACATGACCTTGTGCGTATGGATGGCTACAGTGTCCACCAAAGATGACTGCTGTCTTGCGGTAAATTAGAGCTGTGTGACCTTAGCGGGTTGGAGGACTGGACTCGTGAATGGGTAAGGTACAAGTGCTGAGCGAGAAGGATTTGTGTTTGGTGACAGTGGTCTAAAAGGATACTCTCTTGACTGCTCCAATTTTGGAGTTAAAGGTTGGCAATCTTTTCTTTTTATTGTCGTTGATGTCGAGCAGTTCTTGGTATTTGAGTGATTTTTTGACAAAATCATTCATTTGCATTTATCTTTCATCTTTTAACTATTGTCTGATCTGACTGAATTGCTCCCTCTTTGCTTTTAGCATGATTTAAACCTAGGAGTTGGGATCCGTCTTGATTCGTCGGATAGGCCGTGAATGACTGCGACTTCTAAAGTCGAGTTGTTAAAAGTGGTTAAAGCCATGATTCATGGTACTGACAAAACTATTCCTCCGACTGGTCAAAGTACTCCTGTTCATTCGTTATATTATTGATAGTATTATCCTTTATCTGTTTCCTTAAATTATGACCAAAGTCCATCCTGATGGCAAAAAATATGGACAGCTTGCTTATAAGTTTAATGTTGCAGGTCCATATAGAAATGTTTTTTTGCAAATAAATGTTTGAATTATCAGCCCGGTATTTAGTACATTCTCATAAAGTAAAATAACATGGACTAGGATGAATAATACGAGTATTCTCACGCTTCCAGCATTAGCTGTTCCAATGTCATGAATTAGTGTTCTTCAGACTCCCCACAACTCTCATAAAACTCCCTCATAAACTATTCAGAAAGATCATTCTAACTCCCTCTATTGAGGGTTGATGATCAAAGGAGGCAATACATCAACATACTGCAAAGCCACAGAACTGATAGGTTGAGATAGATCCGCAAATACAAAAGAATAGTCAGGGATAAATACCAGACTGAAAGCAGGATCAGCCAACTGAACATGTTTGTTCAGGTTGATTGCTAGGAAATATAGCTGTGGGCTGAAATGTTGAAAGGAATCAACTGGATCGAATAGCTCAGAGTTGCTCTCTATTCTACCGCTACCTTTGAGCTTAGATATTCAGCTTTTAAAGTATTTGTGAGAATAATATGCCATACCAGATAGGATTCCCTCTTTTTCTAAAAGCTCACAGAAGACAATAAGACTCTGACAGAGTACTTGCTCAAATAAATGTTCGACCTCAAGCACGCTAAAATAAATAGAAAGGGTCTTAAAGTGCTCGACAGCTTGCTTAAAAGGAAGTCATCATATGTCAATTATGCAATCAAGTAAAAAATAATTGCTAAAATTCATAAAAGGATGACTTTTTCAAAGGAAGCCAAAGTACAACGCTTACAAATGCTAAGAATCATTATATGTTTGATATCCCATCCTCCTGTTTTGGTTGAAGAAAAGCTCTCTGCTGATGAGCTCACCTTTATAATTGAATTTCTTGGCTCAGTCATCCATAGATCAGAATACGAAACTGCTCAAATAACAGCAGCAACTATCGTGCTTTACGTGTCAATCTAAGAAAATTGGGATGAAAAGATAAGTGATAGCACCTGGAATCAGCTCATTATGATCATCAGACACAAGCCAAAGGTTCTCTTTCCTTTTCTTAAAACAGCTATGGCAAAGGTTTAGCTCTAGCCTAAGATAATCTGCTAGATTATAGGACGGATGATCCTTACTCTAAGCGATGAAGCAGTTAAAAGCAACGAGATATTTCCTTCTCTAATTACTGGCCTCCTTGAATATCGTCAGCAAATGAAGAGAATAGAATGGAATAACTTGAAGAAAGTCATTGGACTTTTGTTTGGAAAATACCCTTATTTGAAGGAATAAGCTCAGGCAGAATGTCAACATGTATACGAAATTTTATTGGAGGACAAATTGTAATTCTAAGCACAAATCAACTTGTTTGAATAGATTTCAAACATGTAAATGATTAAGGATAGTTGATACTCACATAATAAATCATATTATTTTAGTCAGCTTAGCTTCTTCTTCCGTGCTGCCAACTGCCTCACTCTTCTCTTCATAATAACTCAATCTTTCATCGTCCGAGTCGAACTAGACGGTTTTGTCACTTCCTTGGAACTTCACCATATATTTTCCAAATTAAATATCTACAACTATTCCCATTTTGGTGCTTCCGGACAGCAACGCTCTGAGTAGATGTAAAACTACGTGAACTTTACAGTATCTCCAACTCGAATATCTTTTTCATCTGAAAGCAAAGTGTTGTTATCCTCAACTTTAAACTAGCCGAGTTGAAGACATAGCAATTGATCTTGCATTGTTTCCGTGAGTTTTTCATAGTCTGCAGGGTCTGTAGACACAAGCATTCCATTCAATTTGTTGACCAGTCTTTCATTTTGTGGATTTTTCTACATTTAACAAATAAATACGTGCTTTTTGAGCATATCAGCTGAAGGTTTTTTATGTTTGTCCAGTAAGTTTAGTATCAACACCATCAAATCTTCATCGTTTTTGATGATTCTACGAAGAGTCTCACTAAAATGCAGAATCTACATAAACATTTTTTTACTTTGATGGTCCACTGAAGGAAGAGATTGAACTCAAAGAAATATTTTTGGTTGATTGTCAATATTTTCTGAACACTTTACACGACCACATTCATAAAGTGTTCATCTGTAGAGTTATCCTTAATAATATAGGCCAGCAGCAAAAGTAGAGACCGAAATTTGAGAGAGTTGAAATCTTTTAAACCTTTCTCAAGTGGAACTATGGCTTCTTTGACCAATCTCAACCGTTTCAAGCAATTGTAAATTGTACGGATGGTGGCCTCTGTTTTGGCATCGTTAACAAGCTTGGCAAAGGACCCTTCGGCGAGGTACTTGCCAAGTGTCGACCTCAGATCATTAAGAACAGGCTCGTTGTCCTGTTGATTTGATATCTTTTAGCATAGAATGGAGAACACTCTCCAGGATTATCCTTTTTTAGGAGTATTAGCTTTAGGACCAATATCTATATTTCCATCTTTACTTGGTTTTGGGATTCTCTTTGTTAGAAATAAAAATTTATCTTTCTAGGTACCCGAAAATTATAGGTCAAGCAGAGTATTCAAGCATATTATATGGTAATTGAGTTCAAGTAAAATGTTGATAACTCTGTCATTGTTTTCTCTTTGTTATTTTTCCATAATTATCCTGAGAAAAGTGTTTAGCTCATTAACATTACCATGAAGCACGAAAGGAGGCAAAACGTTTCTGATCAAAATACGAAGGATGCCATCATCATCGATGAGTGAATCAGGATTTTCGTCGAGATAGGAGTTGAATGCTGTGGCCATAAGTTCTGCGATGATGGTACATTTGTCTCTCATTGTACAGTAAATGAATAATGACTCAACAAATTAGAATTTGGATACTTTTTAAAGAAATTTTATTCGACAGTCTGCATCTCTTTACAGTAATTGCTTGACTCTTTTGGAAATATTAGTAAAATTTGGCAAAAGGGCCTCTCTGGACCTGACAGTAAGATAGTACTCGAGGATGAAATTCAAAAACAACGAATAATGCTCAGTCGATTTGAGGTCAGTTTAGAACTGCTTCCAAATTTGATTGACGAACTCATCGTACTAATCTGAGAAAAATATCTTAGCCTTCTCGATCTGCTTATTCTTGTCTTCTATGACTTTGATCATTTGCTTTGTTTAACTGCTCTACTGATGCCTTTCTTATTTTAGCTTTATTTCCTAGCTTTGTTAGGCTTTTTCGTAAAATAGAAGATAAGCATTTTTGTTCTTGGTCTCATCTTACTCTTTTGTGCCGAAAGCTTCTTCAGGCAACTTGCTGAAATCGAATGTCGAAACGATATGATCGTTGAACTCCATCCACCTTCCTTCTGGCTCCTTGATAAAAGAATAATAGTGGCCTGAGTCTGCAGATCCTTCGTGGATCACAACTCCTTTGAGTCGATATTGGCAATCCTTTTCAGTCAATTTATGCTCATTACTAGACTTCGTTAATATTTTGGCAAGCACCTCTTGTTGTGTGTATTTCAGTAGGGTGAGCTCTTAGGGAAATTCACAGTAATTGTTCTTTTTTATTTTAGCATCAATTTCAAAATCATAATCGAATCTTTTGAGAGCGATTATTAAACTTTTTGGCAGTTGTTTTATTGACAGGATTTTTTCTGCTTTTACTTTGGAGCTGCATCCCTGACATGTGTACTTGTTCTCTCCATCCAGAATTTCTCCCTTGACGAGATAGGACAGACACTCATCCAAATCTCTTTTTAACTAAACTCCTACAGTTAGAAACTATTGGTCTACTTAGGATGAATAGGAACACTCATGGCAGACTACTTGTTGAGCAAATACGCCGCCAAAGGTTTCCTTGACAAAGTTACTACTCTGAAGGGTTAATAATTAGTTTTCAAGGCGATCGAACAGAATACCACTGAACTCATCGATATCCATTTGGTTGTAAATACTTAGCATAGGTTTGTTGTCACTGCCCTTGATAGTTTTTGAGAATTAAACAGAACTAAGCTCATTCTATTCAGAATATGCCATCTCTAAAAAGAGCTATTTCAGTCCCTTAACAACTCCTACATTCTAAGAAGACCCAGTATCAACATTTATCAAAGCATCTCTGAAAGATCTTGTCATATAAAGTTGTTGAAGCAGGCTGTTCATGAAGCAAATACAACCTGGATTTTAGAGCCCTTTGTATGTTTATTGCTTCTCTGGCTCGGCTGCAATTGCCCAGCTATCATCTATTCTCCAATGCTTACTTTATTGCAACTCTGAAAGACACGAGACTAACTCGATGAGTTTATCTTGGCTGTTTTTGATTCCAGCCATGAGAGTTTTGAGGCAAGCGGATATCGTAGCTCTTCTGAGACATTTGATACTTTATGCTTTTGTTTTGTACTTCAAGTAGAATAGACATTCATAAATGAGGAAGATGAATTATTCGTGGTTCATCAGCTGTGGCATTTTTTGGTAGATGACTGTCAAGATATCCAAGTGAGCTTTGAGAAGGAAGTTGCAGCTGGACTCATTTTTGTCATCCCCCAGCAGTTGCAAGTTAGTAAATATTGTGTCATGGAAACGCGTTGTAACAACATATTTGTCAAAGTTGACCAATGAACAATTGTGAACCAGGAAGACAAGTAGGTCATAGAAATGAGTGCATCCTTTTTATTTTGAATAAACACCTTCTTGTTTCTTCAACTAAGGGTAAATCTATTAAATCAACAGATGCAAGATAACTGCTTCAGTTTCCTGATCTAGAGTTTTATTCTTTTCAAGATAGTTTGTAATCAGCTTTTTGATTTTTTAACTAAAAATATACTTCAAACCAGCATTTGCCCAAGAAAAATAAAGCTGCTTTGTGCTTTAGCAAAATAATTGATTTCCGAAAAGCTCGGCCAAAGTTGAGCTTTCTTTGATTGACTAAAAAATGTTGAGGCAGTTCAGGCATATTCTTGTCATTTTCACCTTTTGATCATCCTTGATGATGTTGTTGGGATCAGTAACGATCATTATCTGTTTTATAGCTTTGGAACTTAGACCATTTTTCAGATCATCTAGTAACTTGAAATCCGTTGTTGATATTTTTATCAATTTATGGAGCATTGCAGTTGCCATTTCAACATACTCCACTTCTTCACTTGTGCTCAAGTTTATTCCAAAGAGTTCATAGGCATTTTTGAGGATAAATTCATTGTCTTGGATTAATTTCAGAATCAACTACTTTGATTGACCTTGGAGTATTTTAATCAAAATCGCTAACAAAAATATTTCATTTTTCGATACTTTATTGTCCTCATTTTTTGATTTCCTAACTTAGAGTGTCTTGTTGATCTTTGTGATGATTTGTTGGAGATCATTTTATTTGATTGACAACTCTTCAAGAATTTCAAAGACTTGTTTGCACAGTACTTCATCTTCCACCATTGACAGCAAGGCGGGATAAACTTTCGAATTA
>Ga0100402_1002935_pt1 | contig 18892 bp, 18 predicted proteins | sample CryGeyme20150102_FD_80419 | JGI IMG/M metagenome (GOLD analysis project Ga0100402, IMG submission 80419) | Groundwater microbial communities from Crystal Geyser aquifers in Utah, USA - Crystal Geyser metaG 2015-0102 | ecosystem: Environmental > Aquatic > Deep subsurface > Groundwater | place...
ATTGAATATAGGCATGAAACCTTAGTTTTAGAGTTAACGATGAACTAATCCGATTGAAAAGATGAAGGTGGCAGCCAGAACAACAGTAATGCTAAACAAGTTGAAAATATTTTCAGCTATCAGAGGAATTTATATGCCCTACTTGTGCCAAAATATATTTTGCTCATTTTTCTGAAAGACCTAGTATTATACTGGCTCTTTTAGCACAGAAACTCTTTTGATTTTTTTTACAAAATTTCGGACAATCGCATTGATCTTGTGTTTCTTAATAATACTCTTCAGGATTGCTGTCTGCTCAAAATGGCTCTTTTCTCGAAGCTACTCTATCTACTGAGCTGTTTAAATTTGACTTGAGAAGGGCATGTTTGATTGATGAGAACCTATTATCTCGCTGGGAGTCTCCATGTTGCAAGTTATAAACTCAATGTTTGTTCTTTGCTCCTCTTATAGACGATTTCCAAGGCTTGTTCTTTTGCATGGAGGGCTCTTTGGCACAGTCAGCTTTTTTCCATATTTATTTTCTATTTGTGGGTTTGGAACACCAGATTTTTCAGAGATGATGCAATCATTTTGGCTTTGGGGGAAAGCCTCCATAAAAGAGGCAAGACCATAAATAGGCTCCTAGTAATCTGGTGGCGCTGCTAACCTAAATGGGTTTAGCATTTTCTATAATAAATGTAACAGAAGGGATAATTCAACCTATAATAGAGCAACAAATTATCCATAGATTGTCTACCCAAAAATAGTTTCCAAATTATTTTTTTTTTTCTCCATTATGACACTCAATTAATTATCTTAATTCATCCAAAGGTATTATTCTCTATAAAAAATAGAAAAATCTCAAGATAAAGGCTAGTTAAGGACAGTAAAATAAACATTAGATTTATAGTGAAAGTACGTTTTAGGAATCATTTGGTGATTGTAAATCAGGACTACAAGAGTACTCTGAGAGTAGGAGCATGCTTTATCATGGTCTAGCCAACTCCCATCACTAAGGTCATGTCCACAAATTTGGAGGCCTACTCCCCTGTCTAGTCGAATATCAACTCGAATAAGTTTCGCTTGAGGAGTTTTTCTTTCTCTTACTTTTTGCTCTCGAGACTCATCACAAAATCAGAATAAACCTGACCACCTTCACAGAAATTCAAGCCTTTGACCTTCACCTAATATTTTTATTCTACAGCTTGAAGAAGGTCTTCAAAAGATGCAGTTTTAGGAATGGGTCCAACATGCCATCTTTCCCAGAGATTTGTCTCGAGTTTTTCATGAACTTTGATCTTTTCAACAGGGCCTGGTTCCCCCATAGTCAGAGAAGGAATAGCGAGGTTCAAGAAAGAATTTCTCATGGCATCAACAGGACATCCTCTCAGATATTTGACAAGTTAAATGGTTTGAAGAGCTGCGATACAGCTGGTGGTCGTCGATAGAGCAGGCATGATTCTTCCAGCTTTGAGTTTAACTGTGATCCAATCCATCTCTTCAAGTGTATAGTTTCTGGCACGAAGGTTAGCCATAGAATAGATAAGGTCTATGTGCCCATTTTGATCGTCGTCTTTTTAGAAGTCTTCAGGCTTAGCCTCAACGTTGTCTCCATCATCCTTGATTTCCTTCACAAGTTCTAAGAAGCGACCTAACAATTGATGTTCATTTTCCTCTTCTGACTCTATTTTAGAATCAGTTGCTTCTTCAGGCTAATCCTTGACGCCTTCTTTATCTACTTCTTATGTCATTTCTTTTGCAGCCTTATCTGAAGGAACAAATTCATCTACTTTCATTGAAGTAGCCATCTTGGTAATTTATTATCTTTTGGCAACATCTCTGAAATCTTTAGGATAGGGCACTCCATAGACCTTAGCCAGTAGAACTGCATAAGATGAAATGAAAGTGGCAGTCAGTGTGTCCTGAGGATCGATTTAGGTGATGGCTACAGGAGGTCTTTTAGGTAACTTCCAGAAAGGTTTGCCATCCTTGGTCTTGGAATCAAGAGGATATGTATATAATAGCTGCATTGGGTCGTTTCTGAATAGTTGATAGAATGTTTTTGTTGCCATGTATACAGCATCGTCGAAGTTGGTCGGTCTGTTCTCAATTAATTTAATGCACTATCTCAATACCTGGATGTCAGAAGGACCAACAGTATATTTGTCACCTTCTTAGAGTAACTTCCTCAGAGCTTTGGGGTTTAGAGTGAACTCTTTGCCAAACAGATCTCGGGCCCATTCAACACAATGCAGGGTCTCCTATGGGAACATTTTAAGTGTGCAGTGAGGAATCTATCCTTGAGCATCATTAGGATCCTGCATGCTGCCATAGGTTTCAGTTTTGTAAGGAATAATCACCTGAACATGACCTTTTGAGCTGAGAGTACCACTCTCCAGTAGAGGAACTTTATTTTCAACACATCTGCCATCGACATAGCGGCGAGCCTCGACATTATCAAGAGCATTAGTTATCATCGTTTGGCTTTAGAAGAATTAGTTGCTGTATATCTATTTGGTAGCCTAGCAGACCTTATCAAGTCTGGGTTTGATATGTCCTTTGAGACGAGGGTTCATCTGAGCTACTGCAGCTGAAGCAGTTGCACTCTTGGGTTTGCGAATATGTTTTTCTCTAAAGAGGAACTGTCTATTAAGGTTGGAATTTTCGATGTGGTCTGGATCGGTAACCACAATACTTCCACTTTCCTAACCTGCTCCTAATTAAATCATAGCGAAGTTTTTAAGTAACTAGCATCCGATAGCTCCAGATCCGATCATGAATACTTTTGAATTTTCTATTTTTTTTAGCAATTCTTCTCCAACAATGGTCCTTAAGCCTTGTGTCCTATTAGCTACTTCTGTCTTGTTGCTTATGACCTTCGTCCTTTCTTCCTGATCTTCAGGCAAAGTTTAGATAATTTATGAAAATTATGCCAGGAAGTATTGTTGGATAGGTGTATATTTTCCAGTGATAGCTTTGAATGTTTCTTGAGCCACCAAACCACCAAAAAAGGCACAAATAGGTCCAAAAGTGCCAGAACAGGTGTAGCTGAACAATTTAACATAATCAATTTCTTTCTCATCGAGCTCTGGCTTTCTCTTTTTCATATATTCAACCAATGCATCAGCATCTTCTTGCTTCCAGGAGCCAGGAAGTCGAGTATGCTCTTTGATAAAATCTGACAAACTGAGGAATACTTTGTGCAACAGTCGTAGTTTGTCGTTTTTGGCCCAGTCATAAAATTGCAAGTTATCATCGATGTTTACAAGCTTTACTGAAGATTAGAGGGATTTGAAGGATAATTTGCTAGGAGTTTTGATATTTTTGGCTGTGCCCTAGCCTTCGTAAGGAGTAAAACCTGTTGTATTGCCTATTTCAAAGCTGAAAGCATTTATAGTTGTGATGGTATGAATAGTTCCATTGATACTTAGCTCTTACTTGTCTAGTTGCTTCATGCCTTTGACTCCTTGGATACGGACAGTGTCGCCATCAGAGTAAGGATGTCTATGTCCTTTGACCAACTTCACCACTCCCTTTTCTGCAATGCTAATATCTTCAATCAACACCTCAACTGGCTCCTCTCCATCTTTGTCAAGCACTTCAAAACCATCACCGAAATCGTTGAAGATCTGTCCATAGGGACCATAGCAGTCAGCCACTATCAAGTTGATCTTATTATTTCTGCAGTGCTCGTCCAGTCTCAACAATTCATCATGGGTCCTCTCTGTAGCAACAACCACCTGATAATCTTTGATATTAGAGAAGTCTTCAGGGTTGTATTTTAATTTGGTCAATTTGACATAGTTGTTGAGCTCTTGTAGTTTACTGAAGGTAGATTAAAGGCGAGATTTGCCGACATCTTCCTCAGAAAGGAAGAACTGACCACTGAGATCAGAGTAGGAGACATTTTTGTCATCAAAGATAGACAATTCCCGACATCCACTCAGAACAATATTCTTTGCTATCTAGACGCCCAATCCTCCAAGCCCCAGTAACACGATATTAGCCTTGCTTTGCTTGGTGACTGCCTACACTCCCATTGCACCAATGTACCTACTCCACCTATCTTTGACCTTCTAGTCATTGATATCCATCTCTCTCCACTGCTGCACATCTCCATAGCTGACATCAATCTCCTCAATGACTGCTTCCATGGCATGAGAGACTTTCTTGTCTTTTTTCTGTTTGGTTGGAGAGCTATTCTTTTTATCGAAATCATGGTGTGTAGGGATCGGCAGTTTGTTGAGTTAGATTTAGAGCTAAGCAATGGCTTTGTCGAGCATGGTTTTGTATTATGTTTTTGATTTTTTGAAGGTGTTGCACCAATTGTAATTATGATCGCTAATGAGGCCAGTATAGGAAGCTTCTCTCTTTTCAGCCAATTTCTGCCATTTGCGACATTATTCTAATATTTCATCTTTCTTCAAGTAGAAATGCCTTCTGATAACAGACTCAAATCCTTTGGGTGGATTCTTGATATTCTCCAACATGGCGTATTTTATATTAGTGTATCTGACAATGTTTGCATAAGCCTCATTCTTCTTCTCTCCTTAGACACTCCCTTGCTCATGCTCGAAGCCAGGTTCGTTGAAGTATATATCCTCACTCATAATAATAGATTGGATCGAGACAAGCACTTGTAGGAGAGTTGAAACCTTAGCATCCCAGTTTTCCATTGCCTGACCTCGCCAGGTACCCAACAAACTCAGACAGACCTTTCCACAAGCATAGAGGTTGGGATTGAATCTCACCTGACCACTTCCAGTTGTCATTAGGTTCACTTTAGGAGGATTGTTCGGATAGGAATCTTCGAAGTATATATCGAACAGATAGGCTCCATGACCGTAGGGTGTGCCGTTGGATCCCATGATGAGTGCCTGCATAAAATCGACTCTTTCTTTATCGCAACGGACATAGATGGCGTTAGTGTGATCAATGGGTAAGGCGTGAGAGATGTCAGCGAGTTCCTGGGCTAATCTGATGGTCTTTTCAACTGGCGGCTTGTGACCGCTTTGATAGTTGCTTCCATAGTGATGCTTGCTGATTTTACCATTTTCCTTCATATTGATGTAGTCAAATCTGAGATCTTTCATCAACAGAGGATATTTTTTGGGCAGTGGAAGCTCCATGATCTTTCTTTATTATTCTTCATCATTGTGAGAAGAGCCGAAAGAGGAGACTGCCTCATCAACAATCTAGTATGTTTTGAGAATTTTCTTGGCAATTTCCTCTGACACTTTCTATGAAGCTGAGCCGGTGAGACAAGAAATGAAAATTTGTGAGGTGTTGGCAAGAGTTTTGAGGAGGGAGTGAAGCGATTCTGGCTGTTTAGGCTGGTATTTTTTGGGAATCGACATAAGAGTAGACACCAATTTTTAATGTTTAGATAGAACCTGAATGAAATTAAGCTCGCCTTGGAACAATTATGAGTACTTTGATATCTCAAGAAGAGAACCTCCTCTGAGAGATGATTAAAGAATAGGCAACAAAGAACTTTCAAAGGTCTGATCGGTGATGTGAGCTGGGTATGTGAACTCTGGGCAATCTAAAAATTGTTGCAGTATGTTGATCAATCCCAATATTTGCTCTGACTATTCCTTTCTAGCTTCATGCTGAGCATTCACATCCCATTTCTGGTTGGTCGAACTGTCAGTTCCATAGCCCACACCTTGCTTCTTTTACAATTTCATCTTGTACTCATCTTCTGAAGATTTCTTCTGCATAATAGTCGGAAGTTCCTCTTCTTCCTCGATTGTGTCTTACTCAACTTTGAACCTCTTTGGCTCTTTGGTGATTATGTGTAGTCTGTCAAGCATTGTTGAGTAGAAACCGCTCTTGATGGCATATTCCCTCACCTTTATTGCTTGCTCCCCACTGACTGCAAAAACATCCTTTATTATTGAGTACAACTATTTGACTGATTATTTCTCGCGGGCCAACCACTTTTTGGAGTCTTGCTTGTCAGGTAGACCTAACAAAAGGTCGAAGAGGAGACTTACATTACTCTGATGATTGACGTAAAGTGAGCTAAAAACAGGGAAGCAAGAGTAGCTTTCCAGTTAGCGAAGATATTGTCCCCAGATTCGAGATTGTTCAGAATTTTGCCAATTCTTGACGCATCCTTTTAGAGTGGTGATCATTTTTTATAGGCCTTGTTTCTCCTCAAATGCCTTGAAGATAGTCTACTGAGCAACGAAGGGCTCAGTAACAGTCTATTCTTTGGAAAGAGATTCAATGGTAGTGCTTTTGAAGAGTTAGCTAGCTTCAAGCTCTAACTTTAGATAAGGCTGCTCTTGTTGTGAGAGGATCTAACTCAGAGAAATATCCAAGGAAAGTTGTGCTGGCTTGTTTGCATAATAGTTGGCAATGTTGATGTTAGGAAGATCACTGGAGTGAATTTTGAAGCCTCCGATGTTGATCTGTTTCAGCAAATCTAGAAGTTTCATCTAGCGAGGCACGAAATATACTCTTTCAAAGGTGGAGGACTGTAGAGGGTGCAGACTTTGATACTGCTGAGGCAAGATCCAAGGATTATTCATCTGGATGAGAGTCAGATTAGTAAGCAGCTATTGCTCATAAGGATTTTATTGGTATACTGTGAATTATTCTGGAGTAATAACGACTTCTTTATTTTCTGAGATGGTGACTGTCAACTTTCCTTCTTTGAATTGATGCTTTCTTTCTTTTTTGGTACTAAGCTAAGTTAGAATATTATTTTGGAGGATGTAGCAAGGTTTATTGGTATCCTTCTGAACAAACAGCAAAGTCGAAGTCAAAGATTGTTCATCGATGCTACTTAAAGGATGGAAAGCTTTGCCTTCATATGAAAAAGCATCAGCATTTGTTCTAATAGGACACCATCTGAGTACATCTGTTACCTGCTTGATATGTTGATTCTGGTGCTTAGAAATGAAGATAAGTGGTATACCTCTGAAAACATTGATGAGAGGGAAAAAGAAGCTATGAATAAAGAAGTGGTGATTATATGAATCGAAATCGTTTAGGGTCGTCATTAGTTATATCAAAATTTAGCTGAATTATTCTTGACAGTTGGAACCTATGCAGGTACTTTGGAAGAAATTGAGCAAAAGACGCATAGTGTCAGCTTGATATTTGACGAGGATGCTGCTTGAGCTTTTTAGTAAATTAGCGATTATTATGGGTGCCTTACTTTCAAGAATGACTTCACGACATTTTGAGTCAAGAATCATAGTGCAGAGAAGTTCCATTTGAGGGCGGGGGTTCTGAATGACACTGTTAGCTGTTTGGTTTTCAGCCAGAATAGTAGTGAGTTATTACAGCAGTTGAGGCACATTTTTCGCAAGAGCAGTCAGTTGTTTAGGGTAAGTTGGTAGAATACCTGCTAAAATGGAGTAAAATTGCTGCCTTTCTATTTTCTGCCAAACGAAATCAATCAATTTAGAAATATCGTAATTATATAAATTCGGGACGGTCAGAATGGAACATATTAGTTGTTTGTACAACCCTCTATTTTTCTATTTTTTCTCATATTTGTCAAGTAACTGTCCAATGTTGTTAAAGTCAGATATAGCAGAAAGAGGAGCCTTGGTCGGATGCTGGTAGCTAGCCAAACGTAAAGCTAAGGTACATATATCGACCAATTCCTGATTTATGTTGTCAATAGTGTGGACAAGCAGTTTGTTGATGTTGTCTTTGGTGAGTTTTCCTAAGACAAGGAGGCTGACAAGGCGAGGATTGGCACCTTTTGATTTCAGTACATGGTCCAGAATGTTTTAACCTTATTGGTTGAGAGCCAAAAGAAGGTCTTACATTGCTGGATTGGGCAGTAAATCATTAAGAACCTGGATAATAAGCTCCATTTTCTGATCATAGTGCGATGAGCTGATGACCTTTCTCAGATCTTATCTGTACTTCTTCTGGCCAAGGAAGCTCAAAAGAGTGAGATACATAGATGAGTAGTCCGGTTGATCTGTTGGTTGGTTGTCATAGCCATATAAGCTTATAAGAGAGATGTTGAAAGTTGAACCCTTTTTGCTTTTCTGAGTGCTCTACAGTAATTAACTCACTGAGGTTAAATGAGGTTCTTGCAATTTGAACTGGAGTTTGCTGAAAGGAATCAGACCTGAAGAATGGACAGAGTTGAAGTTAAGACCGAAAAGCCTAACACCGAAAGACATAAAATATTGGTCTTCAATGGGAATGAGTTCACCTACTCGAAGCATACCATTTTCATTTCCACCAAAAAGTTCAACTTTAGAGGGTAAAATGGCAGTTTTGTTGTCAGCATGGTCATTGAGGCAGAACCCAATGATAACCTTATTAAACTGTTGAGGATTCTAGCTAACCAACTAAATATTTTTCTGAGTGATGGGTATCTTGAAAGCATTATTTTTGCTGCCACCTTTGCCTACCTGAATATCTTTCACATCTCCTATATTTTTTACCACATATTTATCCGTCAAATCAACCTATCTTTATGGTTTCCAGATAGTGTTATTCTTAGCAGCACGTCTTATCACACTGCTCTTCAACTCCATCACAATATTAGCCAACAAAGGCTGAGCACCACCAATCAATACCTCGGAAAGCAAACCTGGAGTGAGAGTATTGGAGAGTAACTTTGAAGCTCCGTGATGTAGTTGATTGAACATGAGATGTTTCCTTGCTAGAGATAATTTCTTACAATGTTGTATTGTATTTAGAATTGTGCTGTAATTCTGAAGCACTTTGGAAGGCGATGAATGGGCTAGAAGCATGAGCACTTGATCGATGAGTAGACGCATAACGTGGTGGCCATGAGATTTGTGGGCAGGATTAACAGTTGTCAGCTCATAATCGTTGTTTCTAAGGTACCACTCCAGAAACAATTCCTAGTTGGGGAGTTCAGCTCCTTCTGGAATTTTCTGAACAACCTTCAGCATTTCCAAAGCAGCCGTCAACTGTTGTACTTTTTGCTGACTTATCAATTGAGTGCCTTCCAGTCCTCCCAAATGGCACAAATCGGTGATGAATCTGGCGATCGTTTCCAGGAAGTCATAGTGAAGAGTGGTACAGACTCCGTTTAGAGAAAGGAACAGCTCGGCTAAGGCATTTTTGTCTTTTTGATAGACTCTATCCAAGAAGATGGCGAATTCTTCAGCATATTTAGCAGTGGCAGCTCTAGCAAGAAGAATGGGATGCTCTTAGGCGAGCCAATCAGCATGCTCATTTTGAAGAAACTGTCGGACAACCACATCACAAGCTTAGGGGCAACAGCTGATTACTTGCTCGAGCTGCTCCCAACGAACTGGATCCTGCTGGAAGATAAGACTCACCACATCCAGATCTACATTCTTCGTCTCAGAAGCAGCATTGACGATGGCTTAGAGTAGGAGATTGATTCGAGGCTTGGAGCTAGGAAGTAGAACCAGCTTGCATAATGAGGAGAAGGAGGCTAGTTGTAAAAAGTAGTCATATAGATTATCTGGTAACTGAGCCAAATATTTGAGGATAGCACTACTACTGAGCCATTGTTGTTCAATGAAATAGTTGATTATTTATTTGTGAGCTAGAGTGTTTTCTGACATATTAATGAGTAGTTCGGCCCACTTTTATTCATAAGGAACACCTTTCAGAATTAACCTGGTGAGGGACTTACAAAGCTACTTATTGTTAAAATCTAAAGAGGCGAGTAGTTGTTGGTAAGAAAATGATATGGGACCGAGAGTGGCCATGTCATACTCGATAAACTGAAGAGATTTAATAAGGAGTTTGATGTGAGAAGAGATAGCCTTGAAGGTCAGCATTCTTATTGGTCCTCTGGCACCTTACACAATTACAGTGAAGAGTTCATCAGCTAAATCTTCTGGCAAAGTGATTCCTTCCTCCAAAAGTTGACTCAAAGACAAAAATACCAAAGTGTAAAGATAATCAAGAGTCATTTTAGGGCTGAAATGGCCCTCTTTAATCAGCTTCTTCTGCAGAACAACTACTGACTATAGCTATTTTTTCTCTATTTTCGATGTAAGGGTTGATATCAAAGCTTTAGTATCTTATTTGAATGGTGTCAAGTAAATAAACTCTTTATTTTTTGACCTGGATACTGAATATTTTTTGAGCGGATGACTGCCAGGATTACCAATCGAAAGGAAAAACATTTCCTAAGAGGTGAAGGTCAAAGAAGCATCAATTTATGGAATAACTTGTGAAATACCAAGGTCATAGCCATAAAATTCGGGAAGGATATCAACCTCAGGAATCCTAGAAAGTTCGTTGCTGTGGGCAAGAATACCTGTTTCTGTGAATTTCAGCTCCATCTAGAGGTATTGACCGTTGAAGGCATCGACCTACAGTCCGATCATATTCAGCCATCGATCACCAGAACTGTTTTCTTCTTCATTAATTGGTATTTTGCTGATCTGAGACCATTGGTGCTCTTGAACACATCCAGCTCCAACCTTGACTTTTCCTTCTTTTTTCAAAGCATACAATGAGTATTGAACTTTAGAAGTCATTTCGCATGATTAAACTCTCAAAGTACTTTCAACTATTCTATGTTCAGTTGGTAATTTAACAATTACAGTTTTAGTGAATTCACCCTTAAATACTGCCAGTTCAGCTTTGATCACTGGAGCAGAGAAAATATTTTGACTATTGATTTTGTTAAGCTCAGGATCGATAATACTGTAGTAGAAGGGACTGTAGAGCTAATTTTAGAAATATAGGTATGGTTGTTCATTTTAGAGCGTTGCATATTATTTGCTACGTTTGTTGGTGATTGCAGCAAGGACATCTTTGAGGTTATTTTGATGCTGTTGGGTGGACATTTTTCTGATGAGAAGTTTAAGATAGGGAAGAGGCATGTTGAGACCTCCAGCCAGGCTGTCAGCTAAGCTCAAGAGATATTCTTTTGCGTCATGATTATTCCATAGCTTAGAGAACATTCTCTCATAATAGCTCTCATTCTTGATGTTTTGAGGCATGAGAACAACGAGATCAATGAGCTTTCTGACCTATCCTTGCTTGAAGTTTTATAGTGTGAAGAAGGGAGATTCAGATAGATGAAGAAGGAGACTCTACAGGGTTATAAAATTTTTGGTCATGTAGTTCAACAGTTGTTGAGGCGGTTGACTCTCCAATTCTTCAAAAGTACTTTCTGATCTGAGTTGAACAAGTTTTTGAAGTTTGATTATTTTCAAAACAGCATTTTTGCTTACAATATCTTCCAGTTGAGGACACTCACTGCTAGTTATATCAAACTGAATAGTTTTTGGACTGAAGAATCTGTTGTTGAGAACGAAGATGCGTTCTTTGACATCTTTGTTAACTATCTTGGTCAGAGTGAGTTTCAGATGTCTCTGAAAAGCATCCGAGGAAATTGTGCTACCTTGAGCTGTAATTGTTCCGATTTCAAACGGTAGCTTTTTGAAGGTAGTAAATTGGAACTCTAGTACAATCTCTCTACAAAATCCATGCTCCTCTATCTCCACAGTCAACTGCTCCTCTCCTTCCTTGAACTGGAAGGGAATTTTATTGCTATTATTACCCCATAGATCTCGGCAACAAACTTTGCCACTTTCAATGATGTTGATGTTTTTGCGACCTATACAGCGATTAAGTGAGATTGAGTTGACGCGCATAAGGAGACCATGGACATTGCGCAGACGAAGGCCATGCGGATAATTGCCTAGAAAAGAAATATTGGGCTAGAGAATAGATGTTAGAAGATAGTTTTTGTTCACACCCGGTGGACCACTTTAAACTGTTAGGGACAAGTTTGAAGGCTGCCCAGAGGAGGCTGGTGGGAGCAAATCACGAGGGATATCAGCAGTTACTCTAAGAATCTCAATGGTCTTAAAGACACAGTTCGAGTGCAAATGTCCATCAACCAAAATACTGGTATTGCTCCTATACTACTTGTCTTTACCAGCTATTAACTATCCATTGATGGTCCTTCTAACTTCTCCTTTTTCATCCTCTATTTTTTCACTCTAACCTAAGTTCAAACAGCTTTGTTTTTCATACAATTGCTCTTCGTCGAACTCGACCTTCTGTCTGATTGTTGACTGTCCATTGATGCTGATGTAGTAAATATCATCGTTGGCTTCTTTGAGTAGAAGTTGAACAGGATTTTTAGTTTACAGACTGTCAAGGATAGAAAGAGTTGGATGATGAATATTATTGTACCAGTTAGAGTAAGGTAGAAGCGAAAGAGAAGGTTCATGCTTGAAACTGGTAAGATCGATGTACTAGTTTTATCCAAGGTCGATATACTTGCTCAATTGAGATGGCAAAATGCCCAAAATGAAGATTTGCCTATTAACAGATAGTAGCAAGCGGGTGAATTTGCTTGACAGCTCAATCATGCTGACTCCTCCATCTGATTTAGGGCCACTTTATCCAGTTTTGTTCTTGACTAACTTGCTCCTTTCAGGATGGTCAGTATAGATCCACACAAGAGCTTCCTCAACATTACCTGTACATTCCAAAGCCTCAGTCGCTACTTTTTCCTCGATTCCATACACCTGCTTCAATTCTTTGACATCGTTCTGGTTGACAACATAATTCTCATCTTATTTACGTTTGCTAAACACTGAGGTCAACATCTTGTGTAGGTGACATCCTTCTTTCTGAAAGTATCTCAAATCTTTTTCATCGAAAGAAGAAATCAAATCGATTTTGTTAAAAGAATAATTTTTGTCAATTTCCTGTCTGAAAATTTCCCTTGTATGTGTGCCAAGGTGGTATATAATGAGAGTATTTTAGTGCTGAGTGAGCAGGTAATTGGGAGTAACGTCTTTTATTTCACCTTAAATGATGTGCTCAGTAGTGCTGGAAGACAGAGACAAAAAAGAATTTTCCGTTCTACTGTACCCATCGTAGTAGCGAAGGGCTGACAAGTAGGGCTAGACATCTTCCTGCAAATGAAGAGAAAGATTCGGAGATACAATTCCTGCCAAATGCAAATAAGGTCTAATCCTCAGCACTTTTTGGTGTAACAACTCATTAATGTCTCTTCTGGGAGCATTATCTGTTTCCAACTCTTGAATCAAATACCTCAGCCATAGGTTAATATTCTCAAGAGATTGCTGCTGTGAAGCTTTAAACAGCTCTTTTTCTTGCCTCCATTGTTTGAGTAATTAGTATTCAGCCTCACTGAATAAATTGAAAAATGTTTTTCCATGGATTGATGCTGTTGGGAAGTCAAATTGATTGGTCTTTTAATCTCTATTTAGGAGTGTGATTCTATTGTTTTACCAGACGAGCAACATCCTATCGATATCTAGCTGATATAAATGAGTAAGTTTCAAGTGTTGGGTTTTCTCCTCAGATATATCTGAGTCTTTAGGAGGGCTAAGAGGAGTAGAAATGCCTAGAGGCGTGGTGAGGAAGGGAACAAAAACGAGGGTATTTCCTTTGCCCTTGATTTTGGCAGCAGGATGCACCTACTCTTGTTTCTTGAGACTGAAAGGTATTGTACTCTTTCTTGGTCTAGTTCCATTGACCCATATATCAGCACTGCTTTATTTCATCAGAAAGGTGATGGTCCTCGATGTTGACGAGTTGAACTCTAGCATCTCATACTTCAATGGCTCTTTGTCCTTGACGATACATATTCCGAGTTCAATACTCTCAAGTCCAAGCGGAGCATGCCACTACCAGCACGAACCTTCAACGACAACAGATGAACTTCTCACTATGGCTGACTAGCCATCTAAACTGATAATGGTTCCTGAAGTATTGGAAATTATATCGCCTTAGACCGACAAAAGGCGAGGCGGGTGAGGATAGGATGGTAGTGCGGATGAGCAGCAGGCGTGAATATTTTGTTATTTTTGTGTGTCGTGGCTGATGGATCGGAGTTGTCCTTCCTGCAGGTAGTAGGTAACATGGTGTAGGGGATCGTAGAAATAGCTCTGTGGCTGCAGAGGAGTTGTGGTGGGCGCCAATGGCTGCAACATAGATACAAAATAATTATCAAAATTGATCTCTCTCTCTATCCCACCACTGTATAATCATTTACGACCGGCATACAACCTTATGAATGTACTGCTTTGTTAGCGTGTCCTTACAACATATTACAGCACTTTTGAGTTTTCTCATCTCTAATAAGATCTACCCTTCGTATTAGATCTTTCAGTTCTTTTTATTCTGTCCCATGACCAGCAAAATGTTCCCTTTCCATTTATGGTCTTTTGATATTACAGATATCTGACTTTGTTTTGATTGTTAATGCAGTATCACATATCAGAGAGTGTCCGCGTAGGTAGTCAGTACTTCCTCGAGGTCCTTTTTACCCAATCTCAGCACTTTTTTCAGTCGCTCGAACATGACCAACTTCAGAGAAGCTTGCACTCTCTTATCATCCACTTGAATATTGATATTTCTGCAGATATCCAGCCAGGTACTTCCTAGCCTTAGCGTTCTCCCCTGATATTCAACACCGTAGTTGACGTGATCTGCACTATTCATCAAATGCATTCACAATAACATAGATATTGATAAAATCATGATGTTAGTGAGAAAGATAGGGAGCAGAGGATACTCACAGTTAATGAGCGTATCGCCTGTTGACGGCAGATACGGGGATAAGGTAGCACCACTGGCTGGTTATTTTTCAGAATGGGCACTGATGAAGTACAGGATAGTTGTGGAGTCGCAGTGGCTGTTGCATATGTTGCAGAATAAAATCATACCTTAAGAGCCGTCTGCTCCTCTATCTTAAATGGAAAAGCAACTATCGAGTCTAGTTGAAAGATTCGACGAGAAGGGAGGATCATAAGTCAAAATTATCGAGAAGAAGACTAACCACGATCTGAAATCAGTCTAGTACTACATGAAAAATCATATCAATAACTACAGAGAGCACATTCACTTTTGCTGTACCAGCTAAGACGTAAATAACCTCGCATATGCCCTGATGCTCCAGCAAGCTCTCCAGAAAGTGATCATCCCAAAAAGCACCAACGTAGTTGATAAGGTAATCGAACTTAGTTAACAATGGGCCTAATATCCTATGCTAGCACATACTCATGGACAACCAGCCTCACCGACTACTTTGGGCAAGTAATATGCCAATTTCGCATTTCGGCTATCTTTGCAACTGTCTAAGATCAAAGGAGTATCAATTTGGGGAAAATTCAATGGAGCAGTCGGAAACTACAATGCTCACTACTTTACCTATCCTTCCTTGAACTGGCCTGAGATCACTCGTTCTTTTGTCGAGGACCGCTTGGGTCTAACCTTTAATCCTTACACAACTCAAATTGAACCCCACGATAGTCTATGTCGTGTTATGGGTGAAGTTGGTGTATTTAATACAATTCTGATAGGCATGTGTCGCGATAGTTGGTAATACATTTCGAAGGGATACATAAAGCAGAAAGCAAAAGATGGGGAGGTTGGGTCTAGCACCATGCCACATAAGGTCAATCCTATCGATTTTTAGAATTGTGAAGGAAATTTAGGTGTAGGAAATGCATTGATTGATCATTTTAGAAGCAAATTGCCCATAAGTAGACAACAAAGAGATTTGTCTGATTCAACTGTTCTGAGAAATCAAGGTAGTGCACTAGGATATTCATTGATTGGCTATGATAGTCTACTTAAAGGATTGGGAAAAGTAGATGCCAATGCTGATCTTATGGTCCACTAACTCAAAGACCACCTTTAGGTCATAACTGAAGCCATCCAGACTTAATTGAGAAAGGTGGGCTATCCTGAACCCTACGAACTTCTGAAAGGGCTTAGCAGAGGAAAAGCTTTCAATTAAGAGGTGCTTAGTAGCCTTCTAAAGGAGCTCAAAGGAAAGATACCTGAGTAGTCATGGCAAAAAATTTCAAAAATTAGAGCTGAAAACTATTTAGGTCGAGCAGTTGACTTAGCCAAAGGAGTGAGAAAAGTCTGCTCTCATCTGAAAAACTGAAAGTGATTGTTTGGATATAGATATAGTTGTCTAAGTTAGGGTCATATAATTAATTGAGAATATCAAAAAGAGGAATACATAGATGTTCAATAATCCGCCTACCTCTATTCCAGCAACCACTGTATCTGGTATGCCCCCTTCACCGCCTAAAAATACAGCAACCACGACTCAGCCAAAAGAACAACCCAACATCATGCTCACTAGCTTCACTACACCAGTCACTACAGGACAGAAAAACGCACCAAAAAGCACATCAATTTCTACAGCTCCGGCTCCCAAGCCTACCACATCCGCCAAAGACAAAACTGCTGATCAAGACAAAAAAGGCGGGTTCCCACAACAAGTCAATCAATAACCTTCACCACCAAAAATCGGAGCTGGCAATGATGACCCAGCAGCCAAATCTGCTTCTAATAAGCTTCAGTAGTGGGATTTATAGAGTCTAATTTAGAAAATATTCTCAACTAACTAGTTCAGAGAACATGGCACAATATCTTCAGAACAGACTAAGCTGTTGGTACATACATTCGGCATTCTTACTGTCGGTGGACTTGATCGCCAAAAATCAGGGAAGACTGACTCACAATAATTCAAAGACAAGCTTATCAAGGCTACAGATTTAACAAATTAAACAGACATTAATGCTCAAAATCAAGCTATCGCTAACTTGACAACAGCCAGCAAACATCTCACCGATAATAGCTATGTTTCTACTGAAGGTTCCATTAAATTGCTGGAGTATTTTGTCAAAACAAACAGAAACTAGCTCAACAACAAAGAAAGCCGCTTGTATCTAAATCTTCGAGGCCCTAGCAACAGTCCTTAAACTATCAACTTCATTACAAAAATAGTTAAGGAATGTACGTTCATCAAGGAACGAATTTTCTTGGAGTATGAAAGGTTTATAGCTATGCTTGTGCAAAAAAAGACAAGTGGTCACCGTGGAGCTCTGCTGTAGAATGATGCTCTAAAGATAATAGGTGTTAATTTGTGGGAAAATGTGATGACTATCCTATCTACTCAAGAATAGCTGAGCAACAAAAGTACAATAATCAAACAATAGTTCAGTTCATAAATGAATATTCTTCTTTTTTGCCTGAACATGGCACTTGAGATTGACTGTACATTTTTCGAGGATAAAACATGTTTACAACAGATTCTGCCCAATGTTGATAGAATCTTTGAGTTAAATCCTGACATCAATGAGCATTTAGTTGACTAATTAGTTCTTGGAATTTTGTTAAAAGGAGAATCTGGTTGTATATTGGAAAAAAAGGGTTACTTCAATTAAATCAGAGATCTTATCAATTCACCATTTGGAAACAGATACTGGTATTTGAGACTTTTGCTTGAGGATAGTGAAGATGATGTCTATGATCTGGGTGAACCTCTTGAAGGCATTGAAAAAGGCATCTTTATTGACAGGTTAGTCAGAAAATATCCAAAATCACATTAAATATCACCTGGTCTCTTCAGTTTCATCATCAACTCTATCTGCTCAATTTTTGGGAAATGTCCCGAACGACTCCTTAACAGACATAAATTCAGATCAATCAAAAATTAGATTGAGAACATTATTGACATACTCCTGGAAGAAGAAATAATGAGCTAAGAAAATGACTAACTACTTCTATGTGTGGCATTATGTAGTGTAACAAAACTGATCAGAGTCCTTTGCCTTTCAAAATCTGGCATTTCTCTACCTGATCTAATTCACAATGATGGACAAGTAGTGTCCGCACTCTTTCGGGAAAGTCTCAGGCTGATTGAGATTAACCCTCAGGACACCATGATCATGAATGATAGATTACAATAGTTTGGACTGACCTTTGAGGAGATCTATCACTTTTTGTTCAAACTCATCACCTTCGATAGTGGCTATTTTTAGAACAAAAAGATCATAATATGTGAATTTTACAAAAATCTTGATGAATTCTTCCTTTAGCTGTTCAGCTCCCATATCTAGAAATTTCTTGAAAATGGTGAAGCTTTCGGTATTCACCTTGAAGCATTTGCAGCTTTGGTGGAAGATAAGAACTATGTTGATGTCTGTGAGAAAATCATCGAAGCATTTGGATCGTTGAAGGATCAACCTGTCAAACTACAGGATTCGCAGGGTCGCATCATAATTAAAAATGAAATGGAATATTCTGCCAAACGGATTGTGACGCTTGAAAATCAAGGCAAGAGTAATCTTGTATCTGTGGGTCATCTTTTGTTGGTTATTCTCTGTAATCAACCATCTCTTCTCCAAACAGCCTGGATCAAAGCTTTAGGCAAATAAATATCAACTCTTATCAACACATTCCATCCCTCAGTCCTCAGATCATATGCTGAGACCCTCCTACATGTCCTGGACTACATTTCCTTCTCAAAATCTACCAACCTTTTAGAAATCTAAGGAAACTTCGACTTCAGATTTATCGGGCACTACCTCAATTGTGTCCTCGGAATCAACACTGACGGTGAAAATCCTAAAGTTTACAACAATTACATGCGAGGAAAGCGATATTAGGAGGTTGTGCTTGGTGTGAGATTGATTCGAGAGATGAGCAAGTTATATTTATAGCACAAAGAAAAGAATAAGGAAATATTACCTCATGAATTAGTGAAATTGATGGAGATTGATAACAGAAACGGTAACTATCAGCTCAACTTCGGAAGAGAAGCATGTTCTTATTCGTTAGGTTTAGCTGTAGTTTTGCTTAGTCGATAATTTTCTCTAGATCATAATCTCAAAAGGTAATATCCTAAATTTAAGGACTAAATCTTCTGTACACTAACGAATCTGAACTATGTAGCAACATTGCTTCATCAAGATGTCAGTTTTAGAATTTCTTGTCTCTACAGCCGCTCAGATGAACTTTCGCTAAACCAAGCTTTCTCAACCTCTACCCTCATCAACTAACAAATAAAGTGGAACCCTACTTTTGCCAGCCTCGAGTTTATGATCACATGGCCAGATTCAAGAAATTAATACAACAAATCACTTTTTGAAAAGGTCAGGTACATCAACAACGAAAGGAC
>Ga0100402_1002937_pt1 | contig 18888 bp, 17 predicted proteins | sample CryGeyme20150102_FD_80419 | JGI IMG/M metagenome (GOLD analysis project Ga0100402, IMG submission 80419) | Groundwater microbial communities from Crystal Geyser aquifers in Utah, USA - Crystal Geyser metaG 2015-0102 | ecosystem: Environmental > Aquatic > Deep subsurface > Groundwater | place...
CAACCCCAACCCCAACCCCAACCCCGTTCGTTTATTTGCAAATATCAAGTTATATCCTGTATCAACGAAAGTTGCTGAGAATCTACAGTCTTTTGTCAAACATGTTGCCGATCCTATTTGCTCTTTCCTCAAATTTTAGCTCTAATGCTTTGGCATTTTATAATCTCTCCATCTATCTCACGATCAAAGGTCTTAAAAAATCGGTCCAATCTTCCTCCATGACTTCTGGCCTGAAAAAGGTCCTTTAAGTTATCCTTTTTATCAGCTCCTCTTTGAACTCTCCCAATAAAGTCATTCTGTCTTTGAAAATAGCTACGCTAAGCTTTCTCACATTCTATTCAAACTCGTTACGGTCCAAAAGTCTATTATCACTGAATTACTGTTAGACATTTGTGTGATTGCTACTTTCTTCAAGCTATTGATCTCTTCGATTACAAATGACTTGTTGTGAGATATGGCGCTGGCTCATTTTGACACTTAAGGGTCTACCTTGGAACTTCCCAATAGATGTAGTTGAAGGAGCATTGTGAGTTTCGGCAAGAGGTTCTCTGTGATTGAATTTTCTTGGATTTTTTTTAATCTTGAACATCAACTTAACGACTATTATAAAAGCTTAATAAACCAGATATACTTTTGACAAGGGAGTTAAAATGGGATATTTTTATTGAATTATTGTTAGGTTTAATAATTAGAAAGATAAATTTAGTCGATATGAGGCGACACTCCTCTCTCGCAAAGCCACTTAATATTTATCAAAAATAAGCAAGAAAGTTGATAGACCTCAAATTTTCACCAAGCTACAAACTAGCACACCAGCCGAAAACAACCTATGTCAAGAATCAAAATTCCCATTTCAGAAAGCCTATCCCAGGTGAAAACAATAAATTGGTATTTCCTCAATATGAGCTTAAAAAAACCTTCCTCTCATAGCTCGATCCTGAAAAGTAATAGTCTCAGATTCCCAATGTCCAATAATTTCGTATCACTTTAAACAAAAAGCTACATGATCAGGCGAATACTTTGAGGTAGCGAAGAATAACTTCACAGGAGAAATAGCGAGAGTTCAGAGAGAATCGCAAGGTGAAGGAACGACTGAGCACATAAGAGAAGCTTCAGCAGCTTCAATAATTTTAATATAAACGCAAAGAGGTAAGGTTATCTTAATTCAGCGTTAAAGGGATCAGGAAGTGAAACTAAGAAGAACCACGAGTGAGAGATCGTTTGTGCATGAAACCCATAAAGAAACACTCAGCATGATCAAGAATAGTCGGCAGGCTAGGTAGAGAAGGGAGATTGAACTTTCGAAGGAAAAGCACAAATAGACAGAAAAGCAGCACCAGTTTTTGGTGATAAAGAAAAAGACTCTTCAGATTCATCAGAGATAAGAGCAAAAGTACAAGTTAGCTTTTGTTAAAAATTAGCCTCTGCCAAAGTATAGCTATCCGAATCTCAACGATATGCTGACTATAGCATCGAAAACTATAAGTACAGCCCGATCATCGTATCACCCTCAGTCATCAAATAGTGTCCATTCACGTAGGAGGCTAGAATCTCTTTCAAAATATAGGGGGGCAAAACATGAGGTAAAAACAAATAAATATGCTAAAAATATAGAGGAGGATAAATAAAGAGGTTCCTCAGCAAGAAGAGTCATATCCTCCTTTGAGCCCAAAAGATCTCATGAATATGATACAAAGGAAGAGTGAAGGACAATTATGATCATTAGTAACTGTAGTTTCAAACGTTTTATTCAACTTCGTTTATATCGTCGATGTTCATTTGAGAAAGTACTGAATAGAAAAACACCTACATTGATCTTTTTGATAGTGCCTCCAGAGGATCGCCATGAAAAGAATCAGAGTTGCCATATAAAATACATTCTTGAGGGCATTTGCGAAGGCTGTGCTCGGGTTCGAATAAAAATCCTCCAGCAATTTTCCAAACAAGTAGATGAGATAAGCAAGTTGAAGGAGAATGAAGAGCTGCGTGAATGAGATGTTACTTGGTAGCTGGTCATTGGCAGAGTCTTAAGTTGGAAGAGGATGAGAGCGAAGAAGCAGATGATGAGGACGATTATCGACATTTGGTTGTTCTCGATGATGCTTATCACAAGCATAAATATAGTGAGGACAAGAATTATGCATCTCCAGAGTTTCAGTCCTTCCTCAATCTGATTCACCCTGTCAATCATTTTTAATTATAGCTCCCAACAGAATTCAACATATTATCACGCAGTAAGACTCATGCCTTCAGCTTTTGTGCATTTTCAGAAGTTTTTCAACCAATCGGTTTTTTCGTAGGTGGTGTTCTATCGAAGCACCTATATCTTGTGGGATTTCATACTAAAATTATAATATTAAGTACCTTTGACTCTTCAAGCTTCTCACGAGTCTCAATCTCATGAGCTCGCTTCTTGAGTCTCTAGAGTAACAGTTGTGAATTTTTATCGCTGCTTTCCAAACTTGATAGTACTCTTTTTGAGGCTCTTCCAGGTTTGCGAGAAGTATAGTACTCCTAGAGATAGATGTCGTCTTCTTCAGAAGGCTGGTACAGTTTCTGAGGGTTGAATTTCCTGAAATTGATCTTATCGAATTCCATTTTGCTCAGGCTACTCAAATCTGTTTCCAGCTAGTTTACCTCGATTCTTTTCTTCCTGGGGTATTTTTTGGAAATTACCTTTTCCTCTTCTACCTTTCGCTTTTTCCTCCGCTCCTAGTAATCTTCCTTGTTCATCTGTGGTGAGCTATGCTTGTCTCTTTCCTTTCTCTCCTCGATCAAATTTCTAAGTTACTAAAGTCTTTGCTGCTCCTCAAGAGCTGCTTCTGAGAGCCTAGGGGGCCTAGCGTGGCTATATACATGTTAGGCATGGCTGGTGGCTCTTTTGTGCTTTGTTTGAAACAAAGGTAAGTTAAGTTATCTCATTTTTTTCTTGAATGAAGTAGCATTGTCCACATTGATAAGTTCGTAGAAATATTCTATTTTCTCCTCAAGGGATAGCTCGAGGAGTTATTCTCTATCGAATTCAGAAAGATGCTAATTATTTTTATCCTTTTCTTAGAGTTCAGCAGTCTGTTCCTTATTTTCATTATTTTATTCCTATCCTCTTAACTCAGCTTCAGGGTCTGTAATTTCTTTGTCATTTATGAGCTAATCAACCAGCTTATCATTTTCATTTTCCTCAGGTTCTTAATTTTTGTTGCTTTACTCTTCCTCGTGATTGTCCTCTTGGTCAGTCACATGCTATTCATTCTCATTTTATTCCTATCCCTCCTCGTTATTCGTTTGAGCTCTCTCCAAAGCTGCTTTTCTTCTCTGAACACTTTTGAGGTAGTGCTCTCTTCTTTTCTGCCTTTCTCTTGCGATTTTCTATTGTTTTTCTTTGTAGTGAGTCTTGGCATCATAGTAAAGCAAAGCTATCTTCTCAAGGCAGGAAATGAACTGCTCAAAATTGAGATCTTTACAGTTGACTGATGCTTTTTTAAAGATAAGGACGAGTTCATTTTTATCGAATATCTATCGATTGACTCCATCGATGCTTGCAGTTGTAAGGCCAAAGTCTTTGAGAAATACGAAAAATCTGTCCATAGTCATGTGATTTTTCTCATACTCTAGTCTTTCGAAAGTCATGTGCTTTCCAGTCTTAAATATATGCGAGCAGTAGTGCAGGAATATGAGCTCAAGGTTGTCGATTCTTTCTACACTGAGCCCATGTTTGCTGATCAGCTTCTTCCTCATATTCAGCAGATCTATTTTTTCGTCATTACCTTCTTCCTGTTTCAGTTAGTTGATGTACTGATCAATATGGCGATACAATCTGGTCTTGTCGTCGTTTGATTTGGGCAAGTGGATGGATTGATTTTCACTAAAAGTGTGCGGGTTGATGAGTGCAGGTTGGGACATATTATTGCTTTGATAAAATTATAACCTGGTTCATTAGATTAATTGTTCTAACAGTCACATGCAGCAACTCCTCGAAGATCCTTAAACCTTAACTTTCACCAGCAACAACAAGATTCACTTGGGCAAGCTCAAAAAGGAAATAGATCGAAGAATCACCAAGATCCGCAGAATGTTGGGATAGCACTAAAGGCCAACAATTTAAATTCTTCAAAAAATAAACAAAAGTTCTCAGACACGTGCATATGACATTACACCTGTGAAAGATTTGCATCATGTCTTGGGTAACAAGATGCCTCTAAGCAACATTATCGATGTCGAGTAGGAGACAAGCCAAAGAAGAAGTTCAGTTCCTGTCAGCAAAAAGAAACATAGCAAGCAAATTTCACATGATGAGTGCAGTCTATCGAAGAAAAAGGGTATCAAGCAGGAGTACTTGTCTATTCGGAATAGTCTGGCTCCTGAATCAACCGAAAAGAATGATATTCAAAAAATGCAGGATGATAAAATATTCGACAGCAAAGATGTAAAAAAAGGATAATTTAGTTTGAACTTTTTGGAGGCTTCGGTTTCAGAGACAGCAAGTCTATTGAGGGAGACAGCCCTAATTTTAACATTCCACTTAATTTCAATGAATCAGATGAGGACAGGTCAGATTGTTCGTCTCTTTACAATCGAAAGAAGCGCAGTTATATTGGCTCAAGGGCTCCTTCTCAAAAAAAGAACAGATTTACAGACCGAACTGCAGCTGAGTCAGAAAGTAGATTTGTTGTGACTCCTGAATGCCAAATGCGCATGATGGAATTAGTGGACAAACTGACATAAGCAAAGAGAAGAGAAGCTCAGGACTCCAAGCTCAGAGAAAACATAATCAAAAAAATTGATGAAAAATACGGTGCAGCTATTTTTTGATTTTGTTCCTTTAATAATTTAAAATCATATGATCTGAAGGTCGACCTCTTCTTACTCAGGTAGCTCGAGTCCCTTTGAGGAATGGACCTTACTCTAACGCAGTTGGATATAATTGTTGAACTTTTCTTCGACCGAGGCTATTTCGCTGAATAAAATATTCTCTTATTGGGTGTCAGTTGACTGCTTGTATTTTTCAAGACATTTTTGACGACAGAACTGCCTGCTTTGATGTTATAGGCCATCTCCCTTTACCATCTGAAGACAGAGCCAGCAATATTTGTAGTCGGGGAATGTTTGGCCTTCCCAGGCTTTCTTCTCTAGTTAAATTGGTTTGACTAATATTTTTTATTTTTTAAATTTAACTTCTTCAATTGAGCCCTCTTAACTTTAAATTTCGCTATCGAACTACTTATCAAGCTCTTCTGCTTTATTCACAGTTTCTCCTTTGAAAGCCTTCATTAAAGAATTGATCATGAACTCTTGTTATTATTCTCCTAGCTCCTCTTGATGGTAGGGCTCTTCCTACTATTCTTAGTATTTGCGGTTCAAAGGGACGAATATTTGTTCTTCCTTTCTATTTTTTACGATGGCTTCAATATCCCTCACCTCCTCTTTTCTTTCAGGTGGTGCTTCTACTTCGACTTTTTGAGACTGCTAATGCTTCTCAATATATTTTCTTATCTTGATACGGTATCCAACAGCTATATCTCTCCAGTTATCGACTTCCTCCATAGATAGATTCTTGAACTTTTCTATTGTGTTAATTCCTTTTTCTTTCAGTTTGGGAGCAACCTTGTCGACGTTGAGTTGTGCCAGCAGTTCATTGAGTTATGGGGAAATGTCGACATTGTTGATGTTACTTTTCCTGCTTCTTGATATACCTTAATGTTGGGACTAATACCTGTGGAATCTCTAGAGGGGGTATTTTTCTGACTTTATTTTTCCTTCTTCTTTGCCTCAATCTGCTTTTTGAGATTGTCGAGCTTACTTTTCTATGTGACAGCATATCTACAAGTTTTTATGACTCATCTTATAGAATTTTATGCTAATTCTTTGGTCGTTTGGCTAGCGATCGTTTCATTTGTTTTAGAATTCAATATCGAATTATAAATTTCAAAAGCAAGTCTGAGACTCAATGATTTTGTCAAAACTTACAATATCAATAAAAGCCTCAGTTGAGATTCCATCGATTATATTGTTGCAGTTTTAAATATGTCGACAGTCGAACAGGACAAGCAAAGATCGGAGCTTCTCAAAAAGCAGCTTACACAGATGGGATAAGACTTTGACTTCATGAAGAAGAGCAGAGAAGAGTGGAAGAAACAGCTTGATGCTCGCTTCCAAGATATCGATAGGTATGACCATCTTCATACAGAAAAATCGAAAGCAGCAAGCAGTACATCGCCAGCTAAGCAAAAAGAACCAACGATACTCTTTTGGCCTTTCAGCACAAGTTCTAATCAGAGATCAAAAAAACTCGAGAAGATCTTCAGAGCAACATCGATAAATTATCTAAATCCACAGAAGAGAAATTTGAAGAAAAGAACAAGGAAGTGGCACAAATCAACAAGGAGCTGGCTGAGTAGACGAAAGCAAGGAACAGCCAATACGAGGAAGGACAAAAGGACACAAAAGAAAAAATAGACAGTACACCTAATTTTATGCAGAAACAAACGAAGCTATTGAGAAGGAAAGGATAGTTCGAGTCCAGAGTGAGAAAGAGAACATGGGGAAGCTTAATGAGTCTTTGTTTTTATTGAAGGAACAACTCAAACAAGAGAAGGACGACCGTAACATGAAAATAAAAGAGTTGGAGAATAACACCAATCACGAACTTGCTTCTCAGCGTAAGTTTAACGAAGGTATTCCTCTCCTTAAACATAGAGTTCCACAACAAGACCTTCAATGACTTCAAACAAAGCCTTGGAGATTTAAGGAGTGAAATGGAGGCCAGGTTCAATTCTAAAGACGAGATAATCAACGCTTTATCGAAAGTGGTAAAGACATTGCAGGACACTTTAAGACATCCCAACTGATCACTGTATCATTTGTCTAACTATAATAATATGTTGATCGATAAAAAAAAGCTCAGTAAACGACTGAACAAGAACAGCAAGCTGAAGGAGCTTCCTCTTCTCAATTTTTACATTCTCGTGGTTGTGTTCTTCTAAATAATCGGGGAAGGCTTCAACATATATTATCTTCGAATGCTTAAGCCGCTGCCCATCATCCTCATGATATACTACATTCACTCGAAAAACTCATCGCGTGATCATCTGATGCCTCGTTTCATCGAAATAGGTCTCATTTTTTCTCTGGTTGGAGATTTGCTTCTTATGTCAAATGAAGATACGTCATTCATCGTGGGAACAGTTTTCTTCATGATTGCTCACATCATATACATCCTTGGCTTCAAGATGGGAGACCAGATCAAGTAGCTAACAAGCTAGTTCAAATTCATGCGTCGGGTTGGTTATCTTGTCATAATTCTACTCCTTTGTGGCAATACCTACTCTTTGTGGGACAAATTCCCCAGTAAATTAATATTCACTGTGTACGGAATCATATTGGCAGCAGAGGCCATCGCTTGTCTGGCCAGATACGAACACGCTAGCCGGCCATCCTTCTACTTCATCATAATCGGAGTGGTTCTCTTCTCAATTTCTGATAACCTTTTGGCCTTTTTGAAGTTCAACTCTTACAAGACTAACTTGGGTCGTTTCGTGATTATGCTAATGTACTACGGAGCACAATATTTCATCATGCACGGTTCTCTCCATCAGAGTAATTTGCAGCAGGAGATAGAGAACTATGAATAACGGATCAAAAAGAATTACTGATGGGCTGCACTGTATTAAATACCCTCCTTATCCTATATCAAAACTCCCTATATAGAATATTTAAATTAATGAACGGTTTGGAGCAACCTCCTCTCAAAAATTTAATCAACCAACTTCAGCTGAAAAAGGTGTCGCTTATTCAGCAAGAACCCCTTGCTCTCCTCTAGCTCGAATCATATTTCGAAGAACTCCGATAACAATGTCAGGCCACATAATAAACTGTGAAGAGGCAGTTCAAAAACGAGATACTAAAGTATCATGAAAGAGCAACTGAACTGATATAATTTTTATCCAGCAAAACTATTCTGGAAGATTGTCATTAACAGGAGCTCGCAGAGTAGTTTCTAAGTATTAACATCAATGACCAGCCTATATTACCTGTCAATAAGTTGAGTAAAGTGATCGAGCAAGCCTTTCCTCTAACAATCAGCAATAAAAAAGCTCCTACTTTCAAGAAAATGCTGGAAAGACTCTTAGAGTAAGAGTCCAATTCTGTGCCTGAATAAAAAGATCAGAGTTAGAAGGTTATTGAAAAACTCCAGTCAGAAAGAGATTACTATCAACGGAGATAGATGTAGCTGAGAAGCAGGCTTAATGACATGCAGCTTAGTCTCAAAAAGAAAGGAGTCAATATCAAGTAAATGAGTCGCTCCTACCTCTAAGATAAATGCTCGAAGTGGGCTCTATAAAGACTGACAGAAGAAAAAAAAATATTGGTTGAAAGAATTGGAGAAGCAAGCCAATAAATTCTCAAATTAAACAGTGATATTGGGGAGCTTCAGCATGAGATCAGAAAATTGAATGGAGTGCTCAGCTAGTACAATGGCAAGAGTATTGTCGGCACAAGTACAGTTAAAACTTGCAGCATGGTGCTCGACGATGTTAGAGCTTAAAAAATTCTGTAAAGCTAAGAGAGAAGGTCTCGAGAGGAGTAGTTGGAGTCAAGAAACTAGCAGTTGATGATTAAGCTCACATAGTGTATGTCATAAATGTAAGAGCTAAGGCGCTTTAACAAGGAGCTGTAAGGCAAGTTAGAAGAAGAGGAGCAAAAGACAAGTGAGCTGACGAATACCGTTGAGACTTTGAAACAAAATAGCTAATACTTGAATAGCGATTACTAACTGAGCCTAAAGAAAAAAGCAGTCTATGAGCAGGAGAACAAAGAGCTTTACAAGGAGATAGCCAAGCTGAGGGAAGTTATCAATGAAAACCAACGAGAATATCAGCAGATGGTGTTTGAGTTATAAACAAAGCAAAAAGATGTTATTGAAAAGGTCAAGCAGCTCTAGCAATCCAAGCAAGCAGAGATAGCTAAATACGAGGAAAAGCTTAACATTATAAATGAGGAAAAATAAAGATATCTTCAGAGCATCCAATAAAGTACTGCCAAAAAAGGGTAATAGATCAACTACAAAGCTCTTCTCAACTAGGAGATATCCCGTCTACACCGGTAAAACGCCACATTGTGCAAATAGCTTGAGCTTAAAGAGCAGAAACTATTCGATGGCTGTGCAGTGATCAAACAACTTGAGTCAAACATAGCTATGCTGTAGCGTAAAATAGATGAAAACAAGAAATAAAATTATCGGCTTAAGAAGCAAAACAAAGAGCTTGATAAAAATATTGGAGAGTTGCAAAGGCAGTTACAGTTGAATTCTGAAATATAAGGAAAAATAACTCAATTTGAGCAAAACTACTGTACTCTTTTATCAGAGTTCAAAAGGTACAAGGAAGATTGTGACAGAAAGACAGGAATGTATGAAAAACTGGTCACACAGCTGAGATAAAAAAATTAGCACAACTTCACCAGCCAAGGCTAGGAGAACAAAGGAAAGACGAAAAGATCATTGGAGCAAACAAAGAGTATCAATGAAGACAATGCTACGCTAGCTCGGAAAAATGCAATGATCAAACAGTTGAAATAAGAAATCAAAGAGCTCAAGGACAAATAGCCGAAAAGTGTATCTAAAAGGACATACATTGGAACAACAGAAGATTCAGCTTCTAAACTTACTGAAGGAGTGTTTAGGCTTGGCACCAGCATTATGGAAGAAAGAATCCAGACTTTGACAACGGAGAAGGATATTATTCAGTTGTCACTCAAATAGCTTTCAGAGGCTTTGTGGAAGGAAGAAAGTTTGAGGAAAAACATTCAGGCAGATTTGGATCAATAAAGAATTATAACTTCTGAGCTCAAAAGCAAGCAAAAAAAGGAAGCAATTAACTAGACAAACACAAAAACTTTAAAGCAGAAGGAGTAAAAAATAGCCAGATTATAAAATGAGCTCAAACATGTCAAAAGCAGCATTAAGAAGCTAGATGCCTAAAGGTAAGGTCACTAGGCCTAAATAAAGAGTAAGAGATAGCTAGCAGCTTCCTACAAGAAGGAGAGCTAAAAGAAAGAATAAATCATCAGATCAGTGACAGCTGAATTAGCTCTTGCCCAAGATGAGTTGGAAAAATTGAAAAGACAGTCCAGATAGATCAGCAAAAAGGAAAGCTTGTTCAAAGATATCAAGTAGAGGAAAGAACAAGTCAATGAGTAAAATGCCTCTCTTAAAAAGACAGTCGAAGCGTTGGAAGAAAGAATAAAGTTGCTGAATAGGCAAATTGCTAAAAAGGACTAAAGCCTTAAAGAAAGGAAAAACCAGGAGGAAAAGTAGATCAAGATCAAAGAAGATCAAAAGCTTAGGGAGACACTTGAAAAGGTCTCTAGCCAGAAGGATGAGATTCGAAAGTTGAAGGCAGACGTCAGCAGAAAAGACTAAATTTTGAAAAATTCCCAGAATTAAAAAAGAGAGCTGGAATAAATTGTCTTTAACAAAGAGCAGTAAATAGAGAAGGTAAAGCGGGAGGCTTAAATATTAAGGAAGAAGATAGAAGGAAGCCACCAATCCAATCGAAAGTAATAAATACGACAATAGCTGTTGACTAAGCTCATAAAAAAAATTTTCTCAATTTGTGTTGGTATTCGATAGCCAACTTCTAAAGTTAATCGATAGTCCACTCATTTCTACAGTGCCTCCACAATATCTCCACAAATCAAAATAAACCAAACTCCAGGACATAATCCTCTCAAAACTCAGAATTTCACCTAAGGACTAGACATTCTTGGATTGAGGCCTGAAGATCTTGATGGGCTGATAGGCGAGAGCACAATACAGAGTCGAGTAATGCACTCACACCATCATTCACACCATGACAATAGTTGGTCGATGGTGAGTCCGATAGTATGCAAAAATAATACTTCCTAGAAGCAGGAAGAGCTAGTTTCAGGCCTATAGAAGCTCTAGACTTTGCTCCATAATAAATAACTGAACAGCTATGAAGTAGAGAGACTCTTCAAGGGAGCTTTAGGCATTGATTGATCAATCAGGTTTATTTTTAGGATATGTATAAAGCATATTCATAATGGACTATCATTTGGTTAACTCCTGGTATGCGCGTTCACAATATGAACCTATCCACTTGAGGTCTTGTTTGACTTGCTGGTAGGTGCAGTTGGGGTTCGACATTGTGATTCTCCAGAAATAGTAGGGCAACTTGGACTTAGAATACCCACACAACATTTTGCCTTAGTCAATCATGAATTTCTTGGCCTTGACAGTAACTTTGCTCAACAATTCGTAGAAATTCTTTTCGCTTTCATAGTCCTATTTATTCATTTTTTAGGGAATATACCAGAAGCAGACATTCAAAGTTTCCACATTTTTAACAGCCAGTTGGTATCTGTCATGCTTTTCGACATAATCTTTGACAAACAGAGTCAGTTTATGTTGATAATTGATCTGATCTGCAATTCCCTTCCAGCCACAGCCCTTGAAGTACGTCCACACCTTAAAAATGTCCACCACTCTGCTGCATTGAAGAGTTTTGTCTCCCACATCCAAACTTCCATCATAAGATTATCTTTCCTTGTGGAATAAGTAATCAGCCTTTGCACTGTTGCATTTCTACATCAATCCTTTGTGCTTGGTCAGAAAGAGAGTTGCAAACAACGGAATTGATGGGCCTTTGTGCGGATCGAACGAGATCGAATCAACGTTCTTGAAGTCTCCTAACTTAGGTCTAAGCTCAGGACTGAGGAGAAGGCAGCCACCCCAAGCACAGTCAACATGATGCCATACTCCAAATTACTTGCAAATCTCTCCGATTTAAGAGATGGGATCAATGGCTCCTTAGACTGTTGTTCCTCCAGTTGAGTTGACGATGAGTAAATCATGACCAGCTTATTTCTGTTCTTTAAGTTGTTTCCTTAGGTCTTCCAGGTTCATTTTCCTGTCATCCCCATTGTTGACCTTGATAACGTTGTTGGATCCGATACCGCATAGAACTGCGCCTTTGAACATGGAATAGTGACTTCCTTCTGAAGAGAAAATTTTCATTTGATTTTTACCGTGAATACCTTCCTTATTGAACTATGGATGTAGTTTTGATCTTGATAGATGCAGACCCATGAAATTGGCAAAGGATCCACCAGGGCACATCGTTCCGTCTATCTCTTCCCAGCCAATTATTGTTCTCATATGTTAGAACAGATCATTTTACATTAGGGTGAAGACAGGAGCCAACTCATAGGTAAAGATCGATCCATTGATAGCTGGAGTCATCATAGCTCCCACAAGTGAGTGATGGTTGAAGCCTCCAAATAGCTGATTGTGGAAATGAGGGTGATAAGGCTTGGTCTGATAATTTAGAACATCCTGACACACTTTCCTAAGCTCATCTGTGGGGCAAGGATTGTCTCTGACTTCTAGGTCTACTTTTTTTCTGAGGTCATCTGGCTGCTCAAGGTTTATGACTTTGTTTTATCCTTTAAGAGTGATTTCAAGAAAATCCAATGTTTCCTTCAAGGCTTTGTCGACATAATCTCTGTCAAAGGAGCAGTCGGGTTGTTCTGCTTTAAATCCTGCACTTTCCATTTTCTGTAATAAATGATATGTTTAGATAGGAGCCAAATTTATACTACCCAAATTAGACTACTATTGTAACTTCATTTTTACAAAAAAGTTATTTTCTATATTTAATACTATTCTTGTCCCATGCCTCAATGGGTGGAACAAGTTTATTTAACAGTTGCACCTATAGCCTTAGTATTGTCAGAAATCGAGAAAGAGTTTATAATCAATGAATAATAACAAGTAAGAAATAGAGGCTCTGTAATAGATAGATCAAGACTAAGACTACAATGCTGAAAAAATGGAAATAATTGAACTTTCCTACAAGGACAGTGAATCCAACAATTCGTACCCTTCACTCGGAAGCAACAGTGTGAACTTGCTGCGAAACAGCCAGGATTAAGTAGACGATGTGTCCAGACAAATTCAAAGGAGCAGTCTCAAATAGGAAGGAGTAGACGAAAGTTATAGTGCATCCTTTTCAAGTTTGAACTCCTCGATAAAGGAAGAGGAAGTTGGAAAATCAAATCGACAATCCAAGCTGAAACAGATTCAGGAGGAAGAATAGAGCATCAACGAAAAGGAAATGCAAATGTTGAATCAATCTATGTTCACTTCTAGACTTGGAAAAAATCCATTAGCTAAATAATATGAGTCGCCTTATAAACAGGCATAGGAATCTATAAACTATGAGAGGTCATTTTATATGACAGAAAGGCCCCCTGTTCCTGCTCCCGCCAAAGAAAAGAAAAAATCATAGCCAAAACCTCAGAAGATAAATAAATAAGAAATCAAGGTAAGCTTTATTTCCAAGGCCTATCTGCTTCAGCTAAAAGAGCTCAATATTTAAGCCAACAAATCGACACTTCATAGCCTATACCATGAACTCTTCAAGAAGGAAATATTTGTGCCAAGATTCAACTTCGAAAGATATGATGAGTGGCAGGCAGTTAAGGATTAAAATAAGTATAGCTTATAGTGCGATGCTCATATGAACTTTAAGGTCTATCTAGAAAAGTACATCAACTATCTGAACCAGTGCCGTCTGGCTCAGATTGAATAAGTTTTCAAAAATGTGGAGCAGATGCAGCAACTTCCATCCGACAGGAGCCTCAAGAACTAAAATTTTTCAATATTCAACATAGGAAGTCTTCTTGAAAATTTCAAAAGTTTTATGAATTCATCAAAATACGAAATCTTAAGAAAGACACTGCTCGCTAAAATAAAATCATTGAAGGCGATGCTCAAATAAAAGTTAGTTTGGAAACTAACAGCCGAGGATGAAGAACAAATTCAAGAATGTATAAGGCAGACTTGGAATGATTTAGCCAAAGTAGAGATGCTAAGAAATTTTCAGGACACAGATGAATACTGCAGTAAGCAGATGGAAAACAGTTCAGAGCTGAAGTTCAAATAAATTTGGGTGAAGTACAAGGAAGCCAACCGTAGAGAGAAAGATTCATTTATCAGCTAAGTTGATTCTATTCATCTTTGAGCTCAATACATTCGAATAATCATAGGTTGAAGCATCAGTTAGTCAGTTCTTTATATGCCTGTTCGCAGTACTCTCCAATCAATTTCATTTCGTAGTGGACGTCTTCAGTGGTGTTGTAAGGATTGGACATTACTATTCTCCAAAAATAATGATTATTTTTTGATTTTGAGTACCCGAGCATCATCTTTCCTTCCTCCATCATATACTTCTTGGCCAACACAGTGATCTTTCCTAGCATAGAATAAAATTCCTCTTCCTTTTAAAATTTCTTCTTCTCCATTGCAAGAGGAATATACCAGAAGCAAACATTGAAAGTGTCCACGCACTCAACAGCTAGCTCAAACCGATCAGGATGGTCTTGGACGAACTTTTTGACATATAAGGCCAATTAATGCTCAGCCTCAACTTGCTTAGCGATCACTTTCCAGCCATTTCCTTTCAAGTAGGTCCAAAATTTGACGATATCGATCACACGTCCGCACTGAAGGGTTTTGTCTCCCACGTCAAGACTTCCATCATAAGAGGCTCTTTCCTTGTGGAATAGATAGTCAGCATTGGCGCTATTGCACTTGGGCATAATATATTTCTCCTGGGTCAGGAATATAGATGTTTGAAGGGGAACCACCAGGGCTTTATGAGGATCGAAAGTGATCGAGTCAACATCTTTCCAGGATTGAACTTTTTTAATCAAGGTTTCGCTCATAATGATGGCTCCTCCGAAAGCAGCATCAACATGGTGCCATATACCATGTTTCTTGCAAATTTATCCGATTTATTTGACAGGGTCAATCGAACCTTCGACTGTTGTTCCCACTGTGCTGTTCACAAGTAGAATATCGTTTCCTTGATACTTCTGCTCCTCAATGACCTTCTCAAGCTCGGAAGGAATCATTCTTCTGTTTTCGTCTACTTTGACGTATATAATATTGTCAGTGCCGATCCCACAAAGGTTGGCTCCTTTTTTCATGGAGTAGTGGCTCACTTCTGATGTGATTATTTTCATGGGTTTGCAACCATAGATTCCTTTTTTTGTAAAATCAGGATGGATCCTATGTCTGGCGAGATGAATAGCCATGAAATTAGCAAATGAACCTCCAGGTGTCATAGTGCCATCCACTGCTTCCCACCCTAAAATTTTCCTCATATGCTCAAATAGTGAATTTTCCATGAGAGTATAGCAGGGAGAGACCTCATATGTGTAGATGGACCCGTTGATGGTGTTGGCCATGACTGCTCCTACATAAGAGTACTAATCAAAGCCACCGAAGAGCTGATTGTGGAAGTGAGGGTGATAGGGCTTAACCTGGTACTATAGGATATCTTTTGTTGCTTTGAGGAGCTCCGATTCTGGGCATGGGTCATCTCTGACTTGGAAGTCAATGAGCTGATGCAGTTCTTCTGGTTTTTTGAAATCGACACACTTGTTCTATCCTTTGAGAGTAGACTAAAGAAAAGTCAGTGTTTGTTGGAAAGTTTTATCGATAAACTATCGATTGTACTTCGGGTGGATTTTTTTTCCTGACATACTAAAACGAATAATGATTCTTTTCAACATAAATAGATTTTTATGATTATCGATATTGGTAATCGATGGAGTACAATTAACAATGATTGTGATATCACTTTTTGGGGTGGGGCTTACCCTTGGCAGCTCTTTCCTTCATGATCTGTTCGTAGGCCATCTCACAGTACTCTCCCAGCATCTTCATATCAGTTTCGATTTATTCCACGGTGCACTGAGGATTTGACATTGTGATTCTCCAGAAGTAGTAAGGCATCTTGGAGGTCGAGTAACCAACCAAAATTTGACCTTCCTCAATCATGAACTTCTTTGCGAGTACTGTGACCTTGCTGATCATTTTCAGGAAAGCATCTCTTGATTTGAAGCTATTTTCTGGCATGTCCTTGGGGATGTACCAGAAGCAGACGTTGAAGGTTTCAACATTATCGACTGCCATCTCGAAGCTTTTAGGACGAGCTTTGATATAATCTCGAATCCATTGAGCAAGCTTGTATTGATAGTTAAGTTGTTATTCAACTCCATTCCATCCGCAACCTTTGAAGTAGGTCCAGCACTTCAGAATATCAAGAGCTCTGGTGCACTGAAGGGTTTTGTCTCCGACATCGAGAGAGTTATCGTAAGACTCTCTTTCCTTGTGGAACAAGTAGTCAGCTTTTGCGCTATTGCATTTTGCCATCAGACCAACATGCTTTGTCATGAACAAAGTGGCGAAGACAGGAATCGAGGGTGCTTTATGAGGATCGAAGGACATGGAGTCCACGTTATCAAAATTTCCTAACTTGGGTCTGAGTTTGTTGCTGAGCATGAGGGAGCCACCATAGGCTCCATCGACGTGATGCCAAATGCCATACTTCTTGCAAATATGGCCAATCTCAGTAACGGGGTCTATTGCTCCTTCGACTGTGGTTCCAGTGGTGGTGTTGACAATCAAGGCTTCGTATCCTTTTTGCTTCTCTTCGATGATGCATCTTTCCAGCTCTTCAGGGATCATTCTTCTGTTTTCATCGGTTTTGACGTAAATCAAATTGTTGGAGCCGATTCCACACAAAATAGCTCCTTTGAACATAGAGTAATGACAAACCTCAGAAGTAAAAATCTTTAGATTTCCTTGCATTCCGGTCTTGTTAAATTCAGCATGAAGTTTGTGCCTTGATAAATGGAGTCCCATGAAGTTGGCGAATGATCCTCCAGGGCACATGGTGGCGTCGATCTAGTCCCACCCGATTTGCTTTCTCATGTGTTCGAATAACTCGAATTCCATGAGTGTAAAAACAGGGGCTAGCTCATATGTAAAGATAGATCCGTTGATAGCTGGGGTCATCATGGCTCCCAGGAAAGAGAATTCATTGAAACCTCCAAAAAGTTGGTTGTGGAAATGGGGATGATAGGGTTTCGTTTGATATTTCATAACACCCATGCAGGCCTTGAGGAGATCATCCTTGGAGCAAGCCTCGTTCTTGATGGAAATATCAACGAGGGATTTGAGCTCGTCTGGGAGTCTCAGATCGATGACTTTGTTCTCTCCCTTGAGAGTGGCCTCAAGGAAATCAAGAGTTTGTTTTACCGCCTTATCTGCGTAGGCCCTGTCCATGGCAGTGTTGGTGGTTCTAGGCTTAATGTTAGTTTTCAGGTAGCTTAGCCTAAGAAGTCTTTGCATTGGATTTTTTCAAATTCTAAATCTAAGATTTAAATCCAGCTATTTAAATTCGTCTAGCTATGCTATTTTCGATTTGCAATAAAAAAGATCAAAACTTGAAGGTGGACAAAGGACCGCCTTCAATGTTACTCTTTCCGAACTTATATTCTTTCCCAATATCCTATTGCTGATAATCTTGCCACATACATAAGGTTCTCAAATGTTCGACAAGTTCGTTGCCATCTGAAGTGATTGAGTAGCTCTGGGGGTCGACCTTTCCCTCGTCTAGCTTTTTCCTCGTTCCCTCCACATACCCGATATAATATAAAATATCAACATTTCCTCTTCCAAACATCTTCTCCGATAGTCTATGAGTCTCTACCCCCGCATTTTCAATAATTTTCCCCTTTTCGCTTCTCCTCATGTTGGATACAATTATTTTGCGAGAATTAGGATTTTCGAAAAAAAATTTGTTATCTGTTACAATATTTTGAAATTCGATATTTGATGTCGCCTGGAAAAAATAAATTGGATACTCCATCTTCTTCGATGTTAAATATTTAAACAGATTTTAGGCCTCTTTAGGCTTATCATCAACCCATACTAATAAATTTAACCGATTTTCGATTTTTTTTTCCTTTACCTACTCCAGCTCGTACTCAGTCAGATTCATTTTCTTGCTTTTTCTGATCACCTGAAAGGATGTATAAGGGGGATATATGATTTATTAAAGGCCAAAAGCACTCAGACCACTGGCCACCTTACCTGAAACTGATTTTATCCTAAACAAAGTGCTTTTTTCAGCAATTATCGGATCTAGACGAAAATCAACCTTGAGAGAGTCTTTCGTCATCACCAAGACATTGGAAAAGTTAATGTATTCAAGTTAGTTTTTTTCATATTCGTAGTTGACGACTCTGTAAGCCCAACCTCTATAGGTCTCAAGACCCTCCATCTATTTCAGCATAGCTTTGATAAACCTTTTCCAGATGGAGGTCTCTTTGGTGTGGTATTCTAAAAAGTAGTTGTGGATGACATTCTTGATGATAGTTGTCAGCAAGTTCTGGGCTTTACTATTGTCTCGAGGGAACTTGGCCTGGTTAAAATATGCTGATAAACATGGGTTTTTGACCTTACTTGGCATGTCTATGGCTAGTAACTGAAGAAGTTATGAAGGGTTTAGCAAAACTTCATTCTAAATTTCTTTGAAAAAAAGTTCCTTTTCTGAGCTAATTTTAACTTGGACGAAGCTGGTGTCGTTACTCACCTCAAAGATCTCAGCCATATCATAGATATAGTCATCAGGTCGATAAACCTTGTCGAGCACAGTCAGACCTTTGCGATCATAATCCTTCTATCCGAGAAGGCCCAAGAAAAATTTGATTTTGTAATATTTGACTTAGAAATAATTTATTCTTATTTTTTTGTTTGATAATTCGATGTCGATGATTCTTGGTTTATCTTCTTTTTGAAGTTTAGCAAGATCTTTAATAGGATTACTCATGATTTGTGACTTGAGATTGGGAGGGGCTTGACCGTCGTACAACACCATCCTGTTCGGCTTTCTTTCCTTGAATTTCGAGGAGTTGATGTCGATCCCTATAAATACAGGCTAGCTTTGACCGAATACTAACTCTTTCAAAGTATCTTCACTCAGCCTCGTCATTCTCTTGAAGAGAAAACTATCG
>Ga0100402_1002945_pt1 | contig 18863 bp, 12 predicted proteins | sample CryGeyme20150102_FD_80419 | JGI IMG/M metagenome (GOLD analysis project Ga0100402, IMG submission 80419) | Groundwater microbial communities from Crystal Geyser aquifers in Utah, USA - Crystal Geyser metaG 2015-0102 | ecosystem: Environmental > Aquatic > Deep subsurface > Groundwater | place...
CAACTGCAGGCAGTTCTGGGGCAGGGGTCATTCGGAAAAGTCTATCATTCTCCTCCCTACGCCATTAAGGAACTCACCATTCCCTTCAATCGCCAAGCCTTGAATTCAATTCGGAATGAAACCTCCATCCTCCGTCAGCTTGACCACCCCAACATTGTGAAACTCTACGACATAATAGAGGAAAACAACAGTCTCTTTATGATTATGGAGTACTGTGAAATGGATCTTTCCCTTTATCTGAAGAAGTACAAGCTCGATGAAGGGAAGGCCATCGAGATCATAAAGCAGGTGCTTTCAGGATTGAACTATCTGGTGGGAAAGGGAGTCATTCACAGAGACATCAAACCTGCCAACATTCTCGTCAACAGCAGAAACGAGTTCAAATTAGCAGATTTTGGATTGGCTCGTCATGTCGAATAGTATGGGTCTTCATTATTGAAGACAATCGTTGGAACTCCCCTCTACATGTCTCCTCAAATCCTCAAAAAGACAGCCTACACCACCAAAAGCGACATCTGGTCCTCTGGCATTATTTTCTATGAGCTTTTGGTCGGCCATCTTCCCTGGACAGCTAACAGCTAGCAAGAACTAATATACAATATCACCAAAAAACCCATCCAGATTCCTGCGTACCTGTCTGACTGGAGCAAACACCTTCTCATTCGAACAATTGTTATCAATGAGCATGAAAGAATTGGATGGGACGAGCTTTTTGACCTTGTCCGTCAGCATCATCCCAGAAGTAAGGAATTATCTATACAGGCAAAAGCAGAAGTAGAGATAGGCCGTCGAGTGCAGCCAAAAGCGAGGTCAATCTTGATCGGAATCCTCAGAAGATTGCGAAAGAATCTTTGAACTATCCTTCAAGCAAACTGAGAGACTTGTTGATCCTAGATCTTCAAGAGTGCTTCGATGATCAAGCTATCACCAGACTGCTCAAAGACAGCCCCTATCAGCCGACAGCATCAGAAGTCCCTCTGATTCGTGAAGTACTGAGCAATTTTAACGAACAATTACAGGCCTGGTATCTGAAAGATTTTCCGAACCTTCGTCTCGAGTGATTTCATATAATACAATAAATTAAAGTTAGTCAGAATATGCTATTCGATGAGTCACCCACTGAAATTTCCTATTCTACACAGCTGTTTCATCCTTCAAACAGCTCCCACCGTGATCTAGGCATCGAACCTTGGGGTTCTGAGCAGAAAACAATTCAACGTCTTTACTCCAAGAGGGAATCCAGAGTGAGCCAACTGAAGCTGAAAGAGAGGAAACAATCAGTTGATGAGAGGATATAATAAATGTATAAGAAGTATCAAAAAGATGGGATAGTGTTAGGCAATCAGATGAGCCCCAACAGTAGATAGCAATATCGGGATCAACTTCAATGGCTGGAAAAAGGTCAATAATTCAAGCAGCTTGGAGGTGGTAATCCAACTTCAGACTCCTGGTAAGAGAACTACACTGAGGGCAACCAAAATGAGAAGATTGGAGGAACAACTATGTACTGTATGGGTACAAAAAAACCTGAGGGTAAAAATCATTCTAAAGGCAAATAATACAGGTGCAATCAAAACTTCCAAAGAATGCTCAAGATCAAATAAAAATTAAGAAAGAAACACACTCATTCCAACTACAAACATAAGCAGTAGCATAGTCAATCTCAAGTCCAATCGGCCAACCGATAGATGAACTATGAAGTCACTGCTAAGGCAACTCTCGAAAGAAATAAGCTCAAACTCAAAATGAGAGGTCTTTCAAAGTAAAAGATCAGCAATCCTCAATAAGAGCTGAGCAAAATACATATTGTTGGCACATGCTCGAATACCTACGAATACGGATCTCAACTGTAAGCACTAACCATGACCACAAGTAGCCACAGGAGGAATGAGTATGCACCCCGACCCAGTTTGCCGGGGTTTATGAGTATGGGTCAACGACAATTGAGTCGTTGACATGTAATGTTAAATCAATAAATTATATTTGCTTAACCACCCATTCAAAATAAATGCATTAGTCCTCTTCCACTAAGAAGTCACACTTGTGGAATGTTCAGTAGCCTGGAGACCCTTACGATATTCGGAAATCAATGATAGCCAGACTACCTAATCATCCCCCAAAGCCCATGGGAGAGCATCTTGAACTAATTTGTCTCCTTCAGGCAGCTTAAATATAGAGACTGAGCGAGTATCTTCGCTAAATTCAGTGTAAGTATCGGGAGGTCGAAAAGAAAGAGCTCGATCGACATTCATACTAAATTCAGATCAAGGAGCTAGCATAAAGAAATATAAGCTATGCGAATCTCAAAGCTGAAAACGACAGACTCAAAGATTTCATTCGTCGACAAACTATCGAACTAGAATAACTTCAGAAGAAAAATATACAAACGATGAATATGGAAGCTTTGAATGCCAAGTACCAAAATGTCCTAAGCGAACTTGGGATGGCAAGAGAGCATTCCTAAAGGTCAGAACAAACTATAAGCAGGCTGAACATAGAGCTGACCGAATGGAAGCAAAAATATGAAAGGGTTGAACTGGAGAAACTCAATCTCAGGAGTCAGTTTGATATGCAGATAAACTAACGGATTTCTATTTAGATAAGAAAGGCCCTTAGCCAAGCTGAATAAAGAAACAATCGTCTTCAATTGGAATTCAATCAAACTCGAGACAACCTTGACAACAAGAATCACGAACTACAGATGCTTCTTTGTCAAAAGGAGCAACTTTTAAGAGAACTGAGGCAGATGGAAGATAAATTTAGAACTCAGAACAACCTGTAAATGACTCTCTCGTAAAAGAACAGATAAATCCAGAGATTGAACTCAATAGTTGATGAGCTGAGCTATAAATTTGAGCAGGCTCAAGCTTCATCCCAAAGACTGGGAGGAGAGCTGAAAGTGATCGAGGAAAAATATTTCAACCTTCAGAAATAAAGAGAAACATTGATGTCCAGAGTCAGAGAAGCAGAACTATCATAAAGCAGAAGATCAGAGCTGGACAAATATGAGGAAAGAGTAGCAATGATGTCGATGGAGATAGAAAGGCTCAATAACTTATCACTCAGTAGAAACAGATAGCAACAGTAAACAAAGTCAGAGCTGGATCGTCTCAGAAACTAGGTCAATCAACTTAGAGCTGAGAGGGATCAGCTCAAGAGAAACCAGGTAGATTTATCAAAGCTAGCTGCTCACTAGTCCAAAATTAGTTTGCTGAGTCAGGAACTTTAGAGAGTAACCTTTGAACTTCAATAGAAGAAGGAAGAAGTGCGTCAGCTGCAGTATAAATTTTCAGCAAGTGAGTCTAGTGCGTCTCAAGTTACTATTCTTGCAACAGAAAAAGGGAGATTAGAGCAGGAGCTTCATGCTTGTCGCACTGAGTTGAGGAACTACAAGTCTATCACTGATAGCTAGATTAATAATTTACGATCATAGTGCAGTAAACTTAGACAAGATATTGATCAACAAACGGGCAGCAGGGCATAACTCTAAAAATACAGGCTATAGTGCTAAGGGCTAAGGTCTGAATTGGAAAGAGTGAGGAGCTAGAGTATATCGTATCGGCGAACTTTTGATGAACAAAAAGTAGGCATCGAACGCTTGACTGTTTAACTCAATAAATCATCTGAAGAAAGAACTTATCTAAGACAATAAAACAGCAGGCTTGGAACAGAGATCAGTCATCTACGTAGAGACTCGGATCAAATGAAAGGCTTTAGCAAATAATTAGAATAAAAGAACAACTTGATTCGAAACCTACAGCTTGACCTGGAGGCTAAAAGTAGCCGCAATTCTCAACTCTAAATAACTCTTTAAAACGTCTATAAGGAAATTTAGAGACTGCACACTGTGCTTGCATCAAAGACAAACTAGCTCATGAAACTGGCTAAAGATTACAGTCAGCTGGAAGAAAAAATCCGACAGCAAGATAGAATTATCAGCGAACATGTTAAGGAAAAGTAAGTTTTGGAAAGAAAATTGATTGACTTGCAAAGATAGTTGGCGCAGAGAGTGCCTTTCCAGTAGCAAGTCTCCAAGGATTATGAAAGAGTTATTCAATAAAACAAAAATAAAGATACCTTAATTCAGCGTTTGCAAAGCACAATTCAATAACTTTAAAGCCAATTTAGAGGATAGGAAAATCGAGCAAGACAGCTGGAGAGTAGAGCAAAAGAATGGGAAACGAGATTCAGGGATACCTAGCGACTAATAATCATTAAATAGCAAGAAAAATAAAACCTGAGCCAAGAACTGTCTCGATTGAGTGCTGAAGTTAGCTCAAGTAAGTACAGAAAAGATGAAGAACATAAACTGAGATAAAAGGTTGATTCCTTAACTCAATAAAATTTAAAACTCAGGATGAAGATAGATGAGATTTAAAGGAGCAGACATAGTGCAGACAGTGATATAAGGTTACAACTAAAAAGGGCCTAAGAAACAATTGCTTTTGAAAGAAATGAATCTGAGGCTTTACGTCAACATATGCAAAGGTTGAATAGAGAAACAGAGTCGCAGCGAGAAAAAATTAAGGAGTATCAACAAAGGATTGTTCATATCGAAAATACAAATTCTAAAGTTCTGCAATAGCGGCTCAGATAAAAAGAAATCAGTATTCAAGACAAATAAGCCCTGATAGCATCTCTTCAGCAATAGCTCAGATCTCTCGAAATTCAGTTCGGTTAGTATGTTGACAAAGATAGGAGCACTATCACTAATCTGACCCAGTATGAAAATAAAATTGCTTTGCTATCGACGGAATTCGAAAGACTCAATCAGTTGGTCTAGGACAAAAATAGGGAAGTCCGGGAAAGAGATTACACTATTCAGCAGTTGAGAGGGTAACTCAGTCAACTCAAGAAAAATACCAGTGACAGCAGAAATAACAAAGATCAATAGTTTATAATTCAGCTGAAGAGCCAAATTGACCAGCTGAGTCGCAATGCTCAGGAACAAGATAGAGTCATTCAGCAACTGAGGTCAAGAGAGCCATCCTCTCAAGCTGACCACTCTCACTTTAATATTGAGATAACAAACTTGAAGGTTGCTCTTGAAGAGCTGGAAAATATAAACCTTCATACGATTGCTTAAAGAGATGAGCTCTTCAAAGTTTCTCATTAGATCAAGGCATAGTATGATGAAAATTTGGCTCGTTTGATCTAACAAGAAAAGCAGATCAGGAATGAGTTACAATATCGTCTTGATGAGAACAGATCAAGAGGGGAAGAGCTTGGGTTTTTACGAAAGAAAGAGCAGTCCTATTTAGCTCAGATAAGTTAACTGCAGGCATTGGGAAGACAAGAGGATCCTAACCTAAAGAGAAGGCTAGCATAGTTTGAACAGCAAAACATTTCTTATAGCCATAGTATCCAATAACTCAGGATATAAAACACCAATTTACGCACAGAGATTAGTCAGCTCTAGTTGATGATTCAGGAGTTAAGGGCTAGAGGGGAAAACCGAGAGGAGATTGGTTCCCTAAGGGTCAAGATAAACGAATATGTTGAATTGCTGGCGGGAAAAGACTAAGATCTACTAGAATGGGAAAATAAATATACAGGTCTTTACACCGCATATGAATAATTGTACTCTAACTACAATCTTACCAAGTCATAATACTAAGTGACCATCACCAATATCAAAGTCTATTAGTCTAAGTACTTATTTGCCTATTTAGACTCTTCCAACTCGAGGAAGATTTTTCAGCGCTGAGTGAAGCCCTTAGAAATACAAAAAGATAACTCGAACGCTACGAAAACTAAAACTATCAACTCCAGACAAAGCTACAGGGTGACGGAGATCTATACCAAAAAGTATACATTTTTTAATCAAGAATATTCTCCTTTCCCAGTAAATTGATAGACTTAACATTCTCGCTACACAGATGCAGCAAGATCTAGCTCAAACACGAATCCGCCTAACTGACGGAGTGAGTCTGAACAAAAGGATATAGGAGCATCTCGGATTGTTTGTTGTTCTGTTCGCAGAGATCTAATCCCTTCGAAATAGATTGGCCAATAGTGAGCAAGAGTGTGAGGAGGTGAGAAGAAGCAGTCTGGTACCTTTGAGAGTTGATAAGAGCATGGGACCAAGACCTTGAGTCATATTCTTTTTATAATTTAATAGTATCGAAATGGGAAACGTTTTTTAAGGAAAAACATATCAGAAAGCAAGTCATCAAACTTTCCAACCTCGTATATCTACCAACTTGAGTGCCTACAAGACTCAGCAAAGAGTATCCTCATCTTCCAATATTCACTCGCACATTTCCTTCACTAAATTTAAATCATCCAATACTGTGTCTCAGCAACCACAACCTCTAAGAAAGACTCAAGTATCAAGGAAGCAGATCGAGGATATTCAACATATAAATGAAGAAGAATACGATGATTATAAGTTTATGGTGAAAAGGATCGTTTCCCGTAACCAAGTCGCCTTGAGCATGTGATTCGATATTTTTATCAATTTACTTGAAGTCACATATGATAGAACATCACTTCTTGGACTGAAGATGTAAAGAAACATCATCTTCAGACCAATTTGAGCGGAGGTACAGCCCGAAGACATTTTTGAATATTGGATGAATATTTCTGAGTATGAAATGAAGTACTTGATTATCGAGATCCCTTCATGTTGAACAACAAACTGCAGAATAGGCTTACACCACTCTGGAACAATATCAAATACTTCTACACCCACCATCTTGAATAGTTTGAGAAGCTGAACCAAGTAAAACTAAACTCCTGTGGCGTTTCTGTTTTAAAATATTTTTACTTGTTGCTGATATAGAGAGTAATGAGCTGATAGCAAGCCACTAGTTTTATTCCAATGGACTCGCTGATGTTCCTTGCCCTTTGAAAGGCCTCCTAGCATTTTTTATTTTGCATCAATTTTCCATGCATAAATCCTTTTTTGAGAAGAATGATTCCAGCAATATCTTTCTTGCCCTTGCTGAACAAAGTACTTTCCGCCACGTTCAGCTTTTCTTCCCAGTTCTAAAGGGAACTCAATAACTTCAGATCATTGAAAAAAACAAAGAACATTTGCTACAAAAGGACATTGCACTGAACTTTGTTTCCGATGCTTCTTTCGTTTTTGTTTAGCTTGCGGGCTGTCGATATGCGGTTTGTGCAGCGAGGAATATCCTTTATAATTTTAGAATCGTTGTGCTAGCTAAGGTTTCCATCAAAATCAGTCTATTTTTCCTCAACTTCCTCCATGTCTTTCATCACTGCTGGCTCTTCAATTTTTTCTCGGGCTTCCTCATTATCAGGAAGATCGAATTATTATTATTCAAGATAGGGCTATTACCCTTAATACTTTTCCTCAAAGAAAGAAAATCTATCGTCAGAAATATCCAGCGAAGACTGCTTGATCTATTACTCCTGATGAATAAAGTCACTCTCAAGCCAAAAGCTTTAAGCTCTGTACTTGACTAAACTAGCCCAGCCCCGATACTTTACATAAAGAACTAGACTGTCGTAAAAAGGAGGCCTAGCTGCCAAACTTTCTTCAACCTTGTTGAGCATGTTCAAAGTGAAACCTTCCTTTGAGTTTGTTTGCATGCTCGCTTTCTGAACTTGACAAGCTTTGAGCCTATTCAAAAAGGCATTGTCAAAAGGAAAACAAAGCTCAGAAAATTATGAAAGGCATTTAGGCCTAAGATTGTTATGTCCTAGATCAACAGTTTCTGCAGGTTTGTCTTTGAAAGCGACCTACTTCCATTTTATTTACTATGGGTTGTGTAAATTGTAGACAAGATTCAAGGTCTTTAAGAAACGTTGATCTTCTCCAAGCTCCACAAGAGAATTCAGAAGAATGTTAATGATAATAGGAGTTGTTCCCCCTGATTCCAATAGAGATCGACCCACAAATGCAACTTCACTATACTTTTTTACTTAATACAAAGCTTGAACCTGATACTCCTTCATAAAGCTGGCGTTTCCATGGATCAATAGTTTTTCTGCTGTTTGAAAGATGACTTCTCCATATTTTCTTTCTCGCAATTTCCATTCGATCAGCAGTTCGCCATATCTTGAAGATCTATCTCTTCTTAACTACTCCAACACGACCTGGATTAATAAAAGTGTACCTTCAGTAAATTACTGAAATTATTTTCGAGAAGATAAGTGATCAGTATTTAGATAGAAAGGTTCAGCTTTTCAACACCTTCAAGAGATTTTCGTTTGAATATCTCAAATTCGTAGCCCATGTCTCTCAGCTAGCTATTTAGCTTACTTCTTACTTCTGAAAGCTGAAGGCCACGAAATTTCTGATAATAGGCTTCAGGATCTCAACTCGATTCATGAGAGGGTAGAGTACTATTTAAGGATAGTTCATAGGGTAGAGAGAGCGAAGAAACGAGCTAAAGTAAGCCCTTTCATAGTCAGTAGACTTCAAGGCCAAAGGTTCACCATGAAGATTAAATATTTTTGTTTCCATCGAACCAGGAATACTGATTTAAATCTGAATATCTCTCTCCCCGTAGGCCTAGGTTATAGTGAAGTTACGTCAAACATGAAGAGTTTTGCTTTGATGTGGTGCTTTGCAGGGTCCCTCACCTTGTACCTCGACGAAATGAAGGAGCTGAAGTGTGCGGTGGTGGGAAAGATGAGGCCATTGATGTAGTTTTATTGGAGATCCTCTACTTTTTTTTACTTTCCAAAAATGGAGCTGGAGTGCTTAATCTGGCGGATGCTGATTATATCTGGTTCTCCAAGCAGACACTTACTTTGTGCGAGGCGAGTGATTCTGTGAGTTGATATTGATTCCCCTTGCATTTATAATTATACATCTAATCGTTAAGACGAATAATGACCCAGCTCTTCAAAAAATACATCAAGCAGGAATACCATTCCCAAATGTAAGTCAGCCATCAGGTAGACCAACGATCAAATTCAAAACTAACTTTAACAACTGCATCCTAGAAGCCTTTGAAAACAGAGGTCATACCAGAGTCGATAATGATCAGTGGGACATCATCTGGAGTTAGAAAGAGTTCATTCCTGAACTGTACTAGAAAAAACTGGCTCCTCATCAAAAGATAAACCACTTTAGGAACTACTATGAACTATGTAGGAAAGATCAGCTTATCAAAAACCTCAAAAAGCACAAAAAAATGCTGGAAAGGGAAGGTCGAGGTGCATAAGCTCAGCAGTAAGTACAGTTTAATTCAGGTACAACTTTTATCCTCAAACTTACATTCTTCCCTCAGAGTATGTCATTTTTGCTGATGAATTCAAAAAGATGCAGAGCATTTTAGACAATCGCAATGTCTGGATCATGAAGCCGACTTCCAGATCCCAGGGCAAAGGCATTTTTCTTTTTAACAAACTTTCACAAATAGCTCACTGGGAAAATCACTCTGCTGAGCCCTACATTGTTCAAAGGTACATTAGCGACCCTCTTTTGATCGGAAATAAAAAATTCGATATTCGGCTGTACGCTCTAGTTACCAGTTTTTCCCCTCTCAAAATATATTTTTATCGAGGAGGCTTTGCCAGATTTACTCACTGTCGGTACGACTAGACAAAAATTCAAAATTCCTAGATTCATTTAACAAACGTGGCGATTCAAAAACTAGCTGAAGGGTATGATGACTCTATTGGTGGAAAATGGTACGTGGAGGGTCTCAAGCAATATCTGTTCGCAAAATATGGAGAAAGTAGTACGAACAATTGTTTTGTGAAAATTCAATAAATTATTGTCAAAACCTTGGAGGCTCACCAAAAAATAATGGCTTCAGAAAGGGACAATTCATTTGAATTGTATGGCTTTGATATTTTGCTGGACTCAAAATTGGCCCCATGGCTCATTGAGGTCAACGGCAGTCCTTCGATGACAGCTAACACTAACAAAGATCATGAATTCAAGATGAACCTCCTGGAAGATACCCTTTCTGTCATCGACATGGAAAAATTGTAAGGATCATTTTATTTAGCTTAGAAGGAAAGGAGGAGCAAATTGGAGGGTTTGATCTGATCTACAAAGCCAAAGTACCCAAGGGAAAAGAAAAAGTTCAGCCCTTTCAACAAAAAAACAGCTTTCTTGGAACCCTATCAAATAGGACTGATAACTTAAGAAAATTAGCAAAGCACAACTCTGCCCGACTCAATACTCTGTATGAATAGCAAAAAGCGATTGAGAAGAAAAGAGTTTTATCAAGCGCGAATACCAGCACATACAATACATCGAGCGTTTCAAGAAAAACCGTCGTTCATCGTAGAACCTATCTTCCTCCCACTGCCAAGGTTCTTGCCAATGGCAATCAGCACAACATCTCAGCCAACTCGACCAACACTACTCCAACTAGGGGGAAAGATTTTGTGATAAAGCAGAAGGTGAAACGAGAGTACACCAACGAGAACGACTCTCAGTTGTGAGATATTTTTATGAGTGATTTAGTTGATAGTATTGAATGTATAATTGGAAAAGGCTGGTGTGCACAAACAAAAAAGCAATCACCCTTGGATGATGGAGTCAGTCTCAGGGATCTATTTCCTGGATGCCGGCTTTCCCATTATAAAGTCATTCAAACTCTCCAAGAAGTAAACGTCCTCCAAAATGTTCCTGACTGTCATCTTTGGGCCTCCCATTTTAATTGCAGCCTATTCCTACTTTATTTATGCTTCTCTTTTCATGATGTTTCTATCCATTGGCATTTCTTCATTTTCATCTTCCGCCTCAAGAAAACTGTCATGCTCCTCTAGTTGCTCACTGACAGCCTCTTGAATCTTATTAATTTCAAGGTTAAAGTCTTATTATGGCTCAAGGTTGGGCAAGTTGTTGATAAAGGAGCATGATATGTTCTGGGTCGATTCTATTTTTCTGAGGATGGCAAGGGTATTTTGGACCTGTAGTTGGCGTTGTAGTGTTTGGGAGTATAGATGTTGGTGATCGATGGGCAGTTGGAGTAGATCCTTCTGGAGATTCTTCGCTCGTTCATATAATTATTAAGGTAGCCTTAGCTGGCCTGAACTCAACCAGCCTTAATTTAATCAATTGCAAGCAAATATATCTGATGAAGTATCCTACTTTCACAAACTGCCAAAAAAAGTATCTTATACATCATCATTATTGTCTCTTAAAACTTGAGCTCAAATTTAAAAATAATCTGGATTATCTCTGTCTAGGCTATCGAATCGAAACCACTCGCTTTTTGATTTCATCTACCCTAAGACATTAGAAGTTGATTGTTTCTCGATGAATTGCCCTTCTAACTACTTTCTCAATTTTAGCCGCTCATGAGCTGATGGGTCGGCCCACTTTTGATAAAGTGGTATTTCTTTGATGAAATTTTATAGATCAAAAGATTGAAGGGCCAAACTATTCAAAATAAAGGTACTCCATTGACTTTTCTCATACTCTTCCATCAACTTCTATCTGACCGGAAGAATCATCTTTTCAATCTACTGGAACTATTGAATTTACTCCCTCATCTTTTCATTTTCATCATGGAGGGCATCGATGACTGTTTAGTATCTTTAGAGCTGCAGGTTCATTTTACTGCAAGTCTACCCCAGCAAAGTCTCAATCGTTCTCAGGTAGTTCTCCACCAGGAGTAGTATGAATTGATCAGCTTCATCAAAAATACCAAGTTGTTTCCATTCTTTCGAAAGGGCAATGAACTAGTCGTAGCGGTGATAGACTTAGGACATCATATCCTTGCTGGTGCCAGCAATAGCCCCACAGAGGATACTTGTAATTTTCATGAGCTTAGACCTGGTGCTTAGCGTAATGGAAGTAGTGTTGTGATTATTAATACTGGCTCTTTCTGACACTCGGTGGTTGCTGATGAATTTTTATAACGATCTTTTTCGACCTGTTTTAGTTTTACTCTCCGATCTCACAGGAGAACCCTTGGTTTATGTTCTTCTTTGGAGCTAGAAATGCTTAGTAATATTGGTGGAGCTGTTGATTCCTGGCTCATAGGGACTTCCCTTTTTTCTAAAATTTTTAGCAACCATCTCGAACCGATAGGGAGCTACTTCCATAGTGGTATGCTTGAATATTTTCAGCTATTGGCTTGTTTGGCGGTTATGATTTTTCATTTAGAACTAATTATAAAGATGAACGAGTTATTGTAAATCCTGAAGGATAAAGAGAAAGAAAAATCGATAAGCACTCAATAGTTAACCCGGCTAATCAGATTAACCTTTCCCTATCTCGACGAAGTAGATCTATTCTCGCTCATTGAAATCTATATGGGAACTGAGAAAGAGGAATTTGATATCCCTGAAAGCATAACTATTGCTCAGCTGATCGGGAATGAGGCTGAAAAAGTGGCACCCAAAGGAGAAGCTCTGACTAATTTTTATTTCAACTCCTTGATGACAGTCGAGAACAACCAAATTCTTATCAAGAGCATGGATGTCCCCACAGATATCGATGTAAACGCATAGTTTATTGACATTATCGGGGAGGACCTCTATAAAAAGTTGATCAACTATGCTTCTCAAGGATTGTTCTATTACAAGCTCTAGTAAAAGCCTCTCAAAAGATACACTTTCTTTCACTGGGTGGAAAACAACATCGATCTGTCAGAGCAAGACTAAAAGGATATATACCTTGTGCTTCTCAAACAAGTCTGGTCCTTTAGGTTCCCAGACATACCTGAGACCCTTGAGGCAATAAAAGAGGCTTACCCCGACGATGAATAAGTCAATAGTATCGAAGTAGGCCTCAGGATCTTGATTGATATTTTCACAGCCTTTATTGGAAACGAGTAGCTGAAATAGAAGTTCGTAGACCGGAAATAGTTTCAGATAAAGTTAGAGAGTGAGCACAGCAACAAGCGATAGGAGAAAGACTTCAACATCAAGATTAATGAAATCAAGCAACAGTTACTGTTTGCCATAAGCTATTTTGACTTCATCAAGAACACATTCAAAAACAGTATATACTACTCCATTGCTGTATTTCTGAGCAACAAATAGGACAACTTCGTCAAAGACTACAATAATGCCAGCATTCTCAGATAAGACCTTTCCATCGTAGACAAATTTTTCTACGCTAAAAGATTCTATCGAAATGAGGACTTTTAGCTGCTGAAGAAGAAAATACTTGAGGATCACACTCGAAAGCCTAACCTCGAATAAATTGTTCTATATGGTTTTAGGAAGGAGTCTGAAATGATTATTCAGAACTATCTGGACGAAACTAACGAAATTCAGAAAGTCGCAATCATATGTGTCTTGCTAAGGATCTTGCTGGAGGAAAGTAAAATAAAATTTAGCTCGAAGGACACCAACGCTAAGTTAGCCTTTTACAATAAAATCATCAAGGATTATGAATTTCTCCTGGTCAACATTGACTCCGGCATATCCAAGCACAAATTCGATAAAAAGTGTATCACAATCGAAGTTGACAGAAAAAAGAAGACCATGAATAAAACATTTAAATTCAACTGCATTCATTGCAAAGCCAATCAATGTTTGCTCTCCATCTCAAAAAGAATAAACTACGACAAGTCCAAAAGACAACCCAGAATGAAGGGAAATAACATTTATTCGAAAGATCCTCGCAACCAGGTTAGATATTGCCTTGACTGCATGGAGATGCTACCAAAATGTTGTGTCTGCCTCTTCCCGATTACAGTCTACAATGGCTATGCTGAGGATATGAAACAAACAAATCCAAATATCAAGGAGAGAAACGGTGGAGAGTGCCTTGATAATGCTTTAGTGTGGTGCCCCAAGTGTTTTCACGGTGGGCACTTCGAGCACATCATGAAGTGGATGGAGCACTCAGAAAAACGTTGCCCTGTGGCCAACTGCAAGTGCAAGTGCGAAAGATGAAAGGATATCCTTCTCTTGATGCCTACTGTCTTTATCATACCATAACTGTAATTTAGTTGATTGAACGTGGAATATGGGAGGAATTTATATTATTATCAGAACAATACAAAATGTTCATCAAGGAGGTTGTTGTGAACGCCAGTCGCAAACTCATGCCCGAGAAGGAGCTTATCAAGTGGGAAAATAACTTCCTAGTCCAATTTCTGTTCCTCACCACCGTACAATTTGCTTTACTCAGCTCAAGAACTATTTCTATAGTTGGGTCACTCAGGAAAACCCCTTCGTCATTCCTAAGCAGATCCAAGAAAAAGCTTACAAGAAGAAGATCGCGCTCGTACTCGATATGGACGAAACATTGGTCTACACTCGGAGAAGCACCAGCCCTGATCACTCCAACTACTTGACCACTCAGGTACAGCTTCCAAGATTTAGTTCAAAGGATAAACAATGTACATTGAACCTCGTCCTTTAGCCAAGCACTTTCTCAAGACTGTTGCTGAAATCTTCACAGTTTATGTCTATACCGCAGGGTAGAAAAAATATGCGGACGCCGTTCTTAATATTATTGACCCAGAAAACCTCATCACTAAGCGCTTTTATCGAGATTCGTGCAAGAAAGATGGAGGAGTCATTGTGAAAGACTTGAAACATATCAAGAAGCTCATCAGAAGCAAGCAGGAAATGATCTTGGTGGACGATAACTCCCTGTCAATTGAAAAAAACTATCCTTTTGCCATTCAAATCAAAGCCTTCGAAGGTAATCAAGCTGATAAGGAGCTGTTAGCAATATTCGATAAGGTGCTTAAATTCTACATATGATTCAGTCAATAACCATCATAATCATTCGTCTTTCTTCTATTCAGCGGCACTCAGTCCATTGGCCTTCAACAGATCCTTGATGCGTTCTTCACTCACAGTGATGCCCTGGATCTGTTCTTCCATGTTAAATGAAATCGAAACTAGCTCGATCTTCTTGGCAGAGGGAGTAGTAGTTTCCATAGTCTTAACCAAGGTCTTGAGAGCAAATCCTAGTCCTTCCTCCAAGTTGAGGTCTTCCTTGTATTCCTGTTTGAGGAATGAGTTGGCAGCAATGTGATTGCTTCCGATGGCAGTGGCCTTCCATCCAGCATAGTTGCCTGAAGGGTCAGTGGAGTAGAGCTGGAACTTTCCATGTTTATCGTATCCTGCGAAAAGGAAAGCAGCTCCAAAGGGTCTGGATCCACCGATTTGGGTGTAGTACTGCTTGATATCGCAGATGTAAACCACGATCTCCTCAATTGGAATACTGGATCTGAATTTGACTCTGTGGTTCTGAATAGATATTCTTATACCTGGGCGTACTCTCTCAGCAAATTGATTAGGTAGTTGGCATCAGCTGACAAGCCAGAAACAACACAATACAGATGTTTGTCGATAGCGTATATCTTTTCTGAGACTTTGCTCTGCTCAAGCAAGAAAGAGGCCTCGTGCTTCTAGGTTGCAAGGACGACACCCTCTTTGGTGACGATACCTGAGTAAGTCTGGTGATACCGATAGCAGATCCTGTTTTGTTGATGGCCTCGACAGCGTATTAGATTTGTTGGAGGCGGCCGTCAGGGGTGAAAGTGGTGGTTCTCGAGTCGTATCTGCGCGACATTTTAAATATTATTCAAATCAATTTTAATGCCCAACTCTAATAGCATTGCTATTATAATTTCGTTAGGAATTCAAATGCCTCACTACCCAGACGAAATCGAGTACTCAGACAAGTACTGCGACGATTACTACGAGTATCGTCACGTCATCTTGCCTCGAGATGTCTACAAAAGACTCCCCAGAGGAAGACTCCTCACCGAAAACGTAAAGAATTCATCGATTCAGGAATGGAGATCAGTCGGTGTACAGCAATCAAGAGGATGGGCTCATTATGAAATGCACAAGCCAGAACCCCACATTTTGCTCTTCAGAAGAGCCAAGGGAACTGACCCCCAGACTGGACTTCCTCCTCCCGGTTTCGTCGCCCCTTCTGACACATATGTATACTGAACAGTGATCGTTTTAAACTCCTTTGCATTCTTACAATTATGAAAATTGCTAAATAGTTTTTCAAGATGAGGAAGAGATGAAACATCTTTTTCAAGCAAACATGTGAATTATTGGTGAGTTAGTTTTATTAAATTAATATCTTTGAATAAAAAATGATGCAATTCAACATCGACTATGTCACCAACTACTTCTACAAAGGTAAGGGCATTCCCAAGAGAACATTGTAAGACAATATCAAAAGTTTTATCAAACCCCTCAATCATTTATAGCGTAAGCTCAATTCACTTGCGATCAGAAAAGCATTCATAAGAATCTTTGTCAGTAGAAGACCTAGAGTAGAAAAGCTTACATTGGTTGATAGAATGATTCGGCACAGACTATCCGAGGCATTTTTTAATTTGGAGAGAAAAACTGCAGTCAATATCAAAAATCTTACATCATCTGAAAACAAGTATAGCTATCCAGTGACACTTTTGAACAGGCTTATTGCTCGAAAATGCAAACAAAACTTATCATACGCTTTTGGAAGGTTGAAGAGTAATCAAGAATACCTTCATAAAATATCTGGATAATTATCTTCAGTTGTCCTCGTTCATAAAGAGTACATAAGTAGAAATATCAAATCCGATGTATTCAGAGCCTTGGTTGGTTTTTCTCGGAGGAAGAGTGAGTACTTGGATCATATCTCCAGTTTGGAGTATTTGCTTGATTGCATAAGGGTCAGAATAGTTTTCTTTGCCTTTGCTCAAATGTCAGTCAAAACTGTGATAAAGAACATTAACTAGCTCGAAAAATAGAGAGTAGTTCTCAGAGAGAAGGCAAGGAGTCAGCATGTCAAAAAGAATGAGATTGAAAATGACCTCAAGAGAAAAATCCACAATTTGGCCGGAAAAATAAATTAGCAAAAGATTAACAATAACAGTATAAAGGTCAATAAAACAAGGTAAAACGGCATGAAGCTAACAAAGCTCAACTAGAAACTCAGAGTGGCTGAATTGAAAATTGAATACGACGAGTATGATCTATAGAGAATGTAGAATTAACTCAAAGGGAAACAGCAATGCATCTAAAGTCGAGGAAGTAATCCCCTATCCTTGTAAGAACTGCAAAAGGCATATAATGGTATTCTTTAGAGCTAGGAGACCTAAAAAAGCACCAACCATGTTATAAATAAGTTAATTCCCAAACAAAAGATAGCCATCTTTAAGGATAGTCTCCTCTTTCATGTCAGGGAAAACGCCAGATTGAAGCAGCTGATGTCTATATATGAGCGATCAGGGTCGATCAAGACAGACAGTTATAACAATGTCAATAATGAGAATACTTCGCTCAAGGACCTCATTAGTAGCCTTATATATCATCAACTTAATGGCTCTCAGGCCCAGGATATGATAAGCACTTCATAGGCTGTGGACGAAGAGACAAAGAAGTTGAGGTAGTAGTTGAGGAAGCTGAGGGCTTCCACTGAGTGATATTTACAATATATTAACTACAAAAAATACGTTAATTTTGAACATTCCGATGACAAGCTAACTAATCAGCTATCTCAATGAAAAAGGCATTTATGCAACTTCGGACAACCTCAGAGATACTATCATATAGCAGTTGGAGTAAAAAGAAAGAACAGTTTCCAACCTATCCGAGCAAATTACCAAGTACAAATGTGAGGATGTCAAGCAAAAAAAATTAATAAAGTCTCTGCAAGATAAAATAACTCAGCTATCGCCCAGTATCAGCAATACCGGCTCAATTTTCATGATGGCTTCCGAATTCAAAAGCACTTTCGAATAGTTTATGACAAGTACTCTGCCTCTCACATTCGGAAATTTCATTGACAGGCCTTGTCTTTTCAGCAAGTGTGTTTCAGATATCTTTGGAGCTACCTACCACAATGTCCAAGAGAGACTTGATCAGGTTGTAAGCAGTATAAGGAACATTTTAAACATAAAAGCTGGAGAAGAATAGAAGAAGGTGATAGAGCATAAGATAAAACTGGCACTTATCAATATATTTCAGGAACACTGTGAATAGGTAGCTCCCTTCCCTGGCACATCTTTTCGCTATGTCGACTCATCTTAGTCTGAATCATAAGTAATTTCAGAACTGAAGGAACTTCTTGAAAGTGAGGATTATCAGGATCTTCAGATGCAACTTCATAAAATTGCAGTCTATATGATATTTCAGGAAAAACCTTGGGAATTTGTCGGTCTTAATCAGTGCTAAATCAAGCCATATTCCAAAAAGGAGTTCACTTGTCTGGATGGTTGGGTAAAAGAAGGATAAAATTGCTTACAAGTTTTATAAGGAATCAAAAAAGATGGGCATATGCATGCCAATCTCAAAAATTATGTCATCCCTTATTAAAATTCAGCAGAATAATGTTTTTTTACTCTGAGGTTTGAAGCAGTTTCATCAGCAAAAATTGAGAACTTAATGACAGAAACTTAGTCCTAGCACATCTAGTCAGACTCAAGGTGCGCCTTAAACTAAACCTAAAATATACCTGCCTTGAGATAAAAGGAAAATATCCAAGAAGAGTCTCTTTTGATAAAGAATAAATCAGCTGAGTTTATCAAGGAAGACAAGGAAAATAACCCTCATTTCATCAACAAAAAGTCCAAAAAGAAAGCAAAACCTTTTTTGTAAAACAGCATGAATGGAACAAGATCTCCCAAAATCAAGAAGAAAAGAGATGAATCTTCGAAAGGTAAAAAGTTGAACTCAGAGGAGCAGTTTGATGAGCAAATTATTGCTTTGAAGGAGTAGCTCTTTTCGAAGCAAAATAGTGGAGCTACAGCTATTATAAGGACCATCCAAGATGATCTGTTTGAAGATTTTTCAGCCTTACCTTTCAAAAAAAAAATGCTATAAGATCTTCCAGTTAGTAAAAATATTCCAGGCCGAAAGAAAACCAAACCAGCAGCTTCGAGTCGAAAAACAAGTGTGGGAAAGATAGTTCATCAGCAAGGGACCCAATTAAAAGAAGGCAAATAAAAATAGCACCTTCATCTTAACCATAGTTCCAAGACTAAAAATAAATAAAAGGC
>Ga0100402_1002982_pt1 | contig 18703 bp, 14 predicted proteins | sample CryGeyme20150102_FD_80419 | JGI IMG/M metagenome (GOLD analysis project Ga0100402, IMG submission 80419) | Groundwater microbial communities from Crystal Geyser aquifers in Utah, USA - Crystal Geyser metaG 2015-0102 | ecosystem: Environmental > Aquatic > Deep subsurface > Groundwater | place...
CAATCAGATAAAACCCTCAAAAAAGATAGAGAAAATTGACAATGGCATAAAGTAATGAATCAAGACATCGAAGGGAAAAGACAGAAGAAATTGTTATCAAAAAATCAGTCTACGGCAAACCTGCTCCCAAATTGACCCGTATCCCTTAAAAAACAAATCCTCGTATGTCATTTTTTATTCAGTTCATACTCCAATCTAAACCTTGGAGTCCTACAAAAGGTGGCCCCGATTGAACGATAATATCGAATAGAACAACGATAAGTTTTTAGCAAAGGTCTGCTAGTCTAAGAAATTATCCTATCAAGTGAAGCAATCACTTAGAGAGCTGGACGAATGTATGTGATTTGTATTGCTTACATTATGTTTACAATATATGGATGCACTACTTATAATTAGTTGATATCAGCCAAACCTGTTCTTTCTATTGTGAAGGTCGTTGAATATAATATTACTCAAGCAAGAAATTATTTTTTCTGTGCGTTAATCCTAAAAGCTATCGCAGTTGAATTAGCACATCGAGAATGTTGATTCGCCTATGTTTTCTCAAAAATATAAAAATAAGATAAGTTTGTTGAAGACGTTTAGTGTTTTGTTAATAAACAAAATGTTATTGCTTAAAAAATCGATGTATCATGTATTAATACTCAATCAATCATTTATGATCTTTCCGTGTAGAGGAAAGGTGGTCAAAGCGCCGCTGGAAGCTCCCTATGTTATTTATTATTATTGTAAAAATATTATTAGCATTATCAAAGCTGCTCACCAAGACAATACTATGTAACATCTATAATAAGTTTATGGTATTTGGATTCAATCAAGACCAATACTGGCATGTCATTTCCCATTGTTAGCTGAGGCCTATATTGGGAGAAGAGGTAGTTGTCAGAGCCCCGTTGGAAGACCGATTCAATCTCCTTCCTGTGGCCTTATTCTTGATAGAAACAAGGTAGGTGCCAACCCCGAAAGAAGTGATTGGCTGGCCTGAGCCAACGGCATTAATGATCCATATTTGGTAGTTTCCTCCATTCAAGGACGCCAGATAGGTGCTTCCTAAGTCAGAAATGTGTTACCTTCACTGTTGGAATCAAGAACTCGGGTTGACTTGACCTGATCAATGACGTACTCGCCGGCATTAACATTTCTACCCACAGGGGCCCATCGTTGATAATAGAAACCATTGAACCCATGCAGATACATGGATCCACTGTTGGGATCGCCATCAACGTAATCTGAATTAGGAAGTTGTAATCTGGTTCTGATGAAGCAAGAATACATCTTTAACTGGTCTGCTGGACGAGCTGGTTCTGCTGTCAGTTTATTGAAGATGTTGATTCCAAACAAAGCTCCGTGAGTAACTGCCTTAGCTGCAAATAGTGCCCATCCATTAACCATGGTTGCATTCATAAGAAGCGTGGCTAGGAGTAAGACAAAAAGGATCTTCATCTTTTATTTTTTTCTAAATAAGATATGTTAAACTTCACCAAATAAAATTTGTATTATATTTTTACTATCATATTTTCTCAACTCACTGATCTCTTAAAGTAAGAAAGAGCAAAGGAACAGGAAAGCACAGGAGATCAGCCACCTCTTGAAGGAGTTAATACACCATCGAAAAAAAATAGATTTTTTTTTTTTTGTTGATCATCATGTTCAATTGCATGTAATCTCCCACCGCTGGTTCACATTTCCGTGATAGGGGAAAGTAGTGACTGATCCACTAGAGGTTAGGTCCAATACTCGGCCGGTTTCCACATTTTTGATGGTTGCCTGACATGTGCCAGCATTGACAGGACAAGCCTGGCCGTTCAATCCAATAAATTCCCACATTTGAAAGGTTCCCTCATTGGGATACCTGCCATAGACGTTTCCTGTATATCATAATATGTTACCTCCTGCATTTGAATCCAGATTGTTCATAGCCCCCATATCGTAAACGAAGAATCTGTTTAAGTTTCCATTAGAAAAGACGCCAGACAAAAACCATTTCTGATGGATTCCACCGTTTCGAGGAAGCATATACACACTACCGGGGCTGTTCATATCCAGATAGTTGTTGGCTCGAGAAACCAATGTTTTGATTTCACAGTTAGTTTGATCATAGAACTGTCCTCCAGCGTTTTCGTGGTTGGCAACGGGATCAGGAAGAGTTAGGCTCATGGCTTAGAAGAGAAACAAAGAAACCAGCAATACAAAGCTGACATTCATCATTCCTTTTTTCATAAAATAAGATATGTTAATCTCATCTCAACAGAAATAGTATTTTTATTTCAAGAGCACTATCATACATATCAGTTTCAACAATTTAATAGTTTTTGGTCAAGCCTTACAATAATTCGACTGATTTATGCTTAATCTCTGTAAAGACAAAACCTTTGAACATTCCACGATGCAATATATAATAATTACCAGAAAAGTAAAGTTTGTCAATTTGAAAAAAAGTATAACTAATAACTTCTAAAATTTGTTGCTTTTATGAGTTTTTGACAAATTAAGATTGGGTTTCCCTTGGCAAAATTTGAATAGTTATTGTTGCTGGTATCAATATTATTGTCAAAATGAAGTTGCTCACCAGAACAGAAATGCATACAAGATCGCTTTATGATTCTCCAAATCGATGCCAGGCTTCTCCAACTAAATAGTTCGTTCCTTTCTAAAGAGAAAGAGACTCCATGAACCGTCTCATCTCAATAAAGGCACAGAGAAGGAAATGCAACCCCTAAGGGCAGGTGAGTTCTGAAAAGGAAAAAATGTTCAAAGATGAAAAGAATCTGAACCTGAAAAAATTCAATGAATTATTCAAAGAACAAAACATATTTCTTGATCGCTAGCCCAAGAAAAACAAACGAAATAGAAAAATAATCATTCAAACCTTCACAGAAAAATCATTAATAAGAAGGCCTTCAACATCCCACATGCCAGGATCGACCATCAGCAGACCTATCAGTCAACCAAGCTAATCAAATACATTCTACAAGACACAATCGGCTCAACTGTTCAAATATTCAGCACAAAAAAGTACAGTCATCAATAAATCAAGCAGCACTATCATTCCTCGTCGTCACTCAGCTACACCTTCATAAATAAAGCCAACCGCATCAGAACATTCATAGAAGAAGTCTTCATACTACTAGCCAAAAGTAAGCATTGAAGAAAATATGCACAAGTACCCTGAGATGAATCGTTTCCGGCGCATGCAGTAGATGAATGTAAAGCTCCAACCAGATTTTGAGAAGAAGCACGATCTTTTTATGGAAAAGATGCTAAAATCCAAACAGTTAGCCTTTGAGGTGAAGGCCAACCTTAACAAGATAGATAAAATATTTTTCTGATATGTATGTTCATGATGTGGTGAACTTGAGATATGAATATAACTTATCAATCAAATCAGATTTCAAGCAACATTCTCTTGGGATTTTCGACCAAATTTTGAATTCTCTTCAGGAAAAGGACAGCATCCTTTCCGTCTAAAAGTCTGTGGTCGTAGGTGAGGGCCAAGTACATCATTGGTCTGGCAACAATTTCGTCTCCTCTCACCACTGGTCTGTTGATAATTGAATGCATTCCTAAAATAGCGCTCTGGGGAGGATTGATAATGGGAGTTCCCATCAAAGAGCCGAAAGTTCCACCGTTAGAGACTGTGAAGCTGCCACCTTGCATATCTTCAATTGTGATTTTGCCTTCTTTTCCTTTCTTGGCCAAATTACCGAGACCCTGTATCAACTAGACCATACCAGCTCGAAGTCGTGGAATTTCATGGCTTGGCAGTTTCTGAGAACTGGCACCAAGAGTCCAGTGGGAGTTGCAACTGCAACTGAGATATCTATAAAGTTTCTCTTGATGATTTCGTTTCCGTCGATGACAGAGTTGACGATGGGATACTCCTGAAGAGCAAGGGTGGCTGCTTTGAGGAAGAAAGACATAAATCCGAGCTTGACACCGTATTTTTTCAAGAAATCCTCTCCAAGTTCCTACTTCAACAGAAAAATACCTTTCTAGTGATGCTGGCCTCGTACATATCAACTTCTTGGAAAGTTGTCAATAGAGCATAGGTGTTTTGAGAATCTTTGAGTCTTTGTGAAACTCTTTGTCTCAATCTCGACATAGGCTCTCGGGTTTCCTTTCTTTCGCCAGTGAAAATTGAAGGTTGAGGGGGAGGAGGGCTCTGTTTGCCTTTGTCAGCAGGTTTAGGAGCCTACTTTTTGGTCTATTGAGGAGTCTATTTAGCTGGCTGTTGAGTTGATGATTATTGAGGCTTAGAAGTATTTGCAGATTTAGACTCTTCTTTTTTCTCAGCTGGCTTACTTCCAGCTCCCTCAGGTTTGCTGGCATCAACATCGACTCCGAAAAGTGGTTTACCGACGGGAACTGTATCTCCAGCCTGAGCATACAGTTTAGTAAGAAGACCTGCTGATGGACTCTTGACTTCGACAGTGACTTTATCAGTCTCAACGTTAGCAATAGTGTCATCTTGATCAACCCACTCGCCTTCTTTTTTTACAAACTCAGCAATAACACCCTCGGTGATAGAGTCAGCGATATTGGGTAAAGGGAAAACCTTTTCTGAGTTAGAAAGCTTTGGTACCTGCGAATGAATATTTGAGTTGAGTTGTGAATTTGATGCTATTGTGGGGAAGGAGAGAGCTACCCAATCTTGTGAGCTGTCGACTAAGATGGATCATTGTTAAATTAATCTATATTTAATTGAATTATTACGTCAAGCTGCATATATGTACAGATTAAAAATAGCACAAGGGCATGGTAGCTTTATTAAGATTAAAAAAGATATGCTTGATTAGTCTTTAGGGATTAAAATTTACACAAGCGTATTGATAGGCTAGGAGTTGATAAGGTAGGAAAAGACTGATGGGAAGTAAAAATGGCTGGAGAAAATCATTTGGTATTAAATATTATTTTAGTGTTATTTTGCAGTATTATATTATCACCACAATCGATAAATGGGAAGAGGTACTCCATCTTTCGGTAAACGCCACCAGAAGACCCACACTCTTTGCAGAAGATGTGGACGCATGTCATATCACAAGCAAAAGCATACCTGCTCTGCTTGCGGATATCCTGCTGCCAGACTTAGAAAATGTACATTTATCATCATTTAGACGGATGGTCCCTCAAAACCCAAGACCGCAAGGGAACCGGAAGCGGAAGAATGAGCTATCTCAAAAAAATCCCCCGCATTTACAAAAACCAAATCAAAGGCCGCAACTGATCTGTATCTTTGGACATTTGAACATTCAAAAATAGTAAATAAATCAACCTATTGTGTTCTTTCTCAGCTTCTTCCATTTCGCCTACATCGTATGAGAAGTATGAAGCTTGAACAGAGAAAATTCTAGTAGTTCATATATCTTCGGACGCTAGCTAGGATCTTTCTGAAGGATGGCTTCAATGAACTATATCGCCTCAGGAGCCAGACAACTGATGTAAGGAAGGCTAGAAGTACCGACCTGAATAAATGAAAAAGTTACATTGATGATGTCCCGCATGACTGACCCTCGATCATCATTCTCAAAAGGGGCTCTTCCGATGAGGAGCTCGTAAGTGAGGACACCGACACACCAAACATCAACACTTTAGTCGTATTATTTGTGTTAAATGATCTCAGGGGAGGCGTAGTCCAAAGTTCCACAAAAAGTTGTTCGATAAGTCTACACAACAGTTGACCATCCGAAATCACATATCTTTGCAACTCCAGTTGATGATATCACGATGTTTTAAGGTTTGAGATCTCGATGGATGATCGATTTTTGATGAAGGTAATCCAAGGCTTCAATAATTTCCCTAAGAAAAGATGTGGATTCCTTGAGGGAAAGACAGCCAACTGAGTTGAGATAATCGAAGAGCGTGCCTCCATTGAGATATTCAAGAACGATGCAGATCGAGTCTTAGTCTTCGTAGAAGCCATAGAACTTAACAATGTTAGGGTGATCTAATTTACTATGTAGTTTTATCTCCTCAATAAATCTACTCACCATATTATATTTCTTGATCGTTTACTTGAAAACTCGTTTTATCGCCACTATACAGCCAGTCTCAATGTGTTTGGCTAAGTAAACTTGACCGAATTTTCCTCGACCTAGCTTTTTTCCATAAATAAAGCCATTGGAAATCTAATTTTTGTTTTCAGGAGTGAAGTCTTCAGGAGCAAAACAAGCAAATTGTGGGATTGAAGTTGGTGATACACTTGTAATTTAGGATATTGAAGTTCCCTTGTCAGAGTTGCTACCCTTGTATTCCTCAGTATCAATTTATTCTAACACTTCTTCATGAGATTCAGCAATTTTTTTGGATTCTTCTTTACACTATTTAAAGGCGTTTAACACCTTCTCAATATTACCATGACCACTGCTAGGGGAACTAAATGTATCGCTTAAAGAATTTAAGGATGTTATTTTTTTGTAGGAATAAGGTCCTATATCCGAAGTCACATTCAGATCTCTTTGCTGTGTAAGTGGTTTATTTCCCAGCTGATGGCTTCGGTGAATAGAATTATTCGCCTTATTTAGCAAAGAGGCATATCCTGTGTCATAAACGTCATTTGAGCATGTACGTTGAATTATTTATGCCTTACTTGTACCGTTATTGTTATGATTTTGATCTACTTTCGCCTTCGTGTTGTTCTCTCTGTCGGAAATTCTTTTCTTTTGGATGTTGTTCTTCAGAGTCTCCATTTTAGACTTTAACTGATCAATTTTAGCTAACTTTTCTTTCAGCTATGAATTTTGAGACTTGTATAAAATCTTTGAGGTATGACTTGTAGTAGAAACTCCAGACATGCAGAAGCTATTGTTGCCTACTTCCGAATATTGCATACTATTCCTGAAAATTATATAAAACGACTGGCAATCAGACAACTTCAATCGTGTTTCAAAATAACCGGCAAATCATCATAAACCTGCTCTTAATTCAGTGAATTACGAGGCTTTTTATTTATATCCCCTCCTATATTCCTCTTTTCAAAAAACGACAATAATGGGAATGCTAAAGATAATTATAATTTATTGGAAGATACGGAATCCATCCCTTGAGTGAACCACAGTTAAAAGATATATTTAGTTAAGACGTTATTGCTAAAAATATCATCAATTGGCCGCAAAGGATCGAGAACGAAGCATCGATATTTATGGATGCCCTTTGAAGAGAGCAAATGAAGTCAGTTCATATATTTATGGTCTATCTTCAGGATCAGCTTGGAGAATGGCTTCGATAAATTATCTGGCTTACAAACTTACATCTCTTATGTTGGGAATTCCACTATTTCCGATCTATATTATCTGGCAAATACATTGATGATTCCCTCCATTACAGCCCTGCGATCAGGATTTTCGAACGGAGCTCTTCCAACGAGCATCTAGTAAGTCAATACTCCCACACACCACACATCAACAGAAGAGTCATAATTTTGTCGGCAGAGCATTTAAGGCGAGGCATATTACAAAGTTCCACAAAAAGTGCTTCTAGGAACATCTGTTCTAGTTGACCAGCCGAAATCGCAAAGCTTAGCAATGCCTGTTGATGACAAGACAATGTTTTAGGGTTTGATATCTCTATGAATAATATTTTTTTCATGAAGATAGTCCAAAGCATCAATGACTTATCTTAAAACTTTGACAGCTCTAACCTCAGGAAAAGTATAAACCTAATTCAAACAGTCAAACAGAGTGCCCCCATTAAGATACTATAGAATAAGGCAGATATTCTCCTTTTCCTCAAAGAATCCATAGCACTTAACGATATTGGGATGATCAAGCAGCATATGTAGCTTTATTTCCCCAATGAAGCGATCTACCATTTTACTTTCAATAATTTTCTGCTTAGGAACTCGTTTAATTGCAACGATGAATCTTGTGTCAATATGTTCAGCTAAGTAAACCTATCCAAATTTTCCACGACCCAACATTTTTCCAAATACAAAGCCTCCTGAAGCACGATTTTAGTCGTACTAACGAGTCTTCAAGCATTTTTTGAGTAAGAGAGGAGATATATTTTAACTACTGCTATTAATGCTAAATTTTTTAGAGGGACGTTGCTTTGGAGAGTTTGAGTATTTTTTGATAAGCTATATGTTTAGACTTATTTGATTGTTAATGAAAGAACGTGATTTTCGAATGATGGGAGAGCCGTTATTACTTTTTATTGTATTTTTAGAGGCAAAATGGTCTTTCTGAAATATAGATTTGGGAACAGGGCTCTCACAAGTGGTTTAGTTTATTTTGTTTTTCGTTCTTTATCTCTCGGATTTTTCTGCCTTCGATTTTATGCCATACTTAGAACTTTTCAATATAGATTAGTTTACTCTATCGATCAATGATCGATATTTGAGCTAATTTTTATTTTTCTACTAATTGGCTTCCTCTTTGACAAGTCTGCCTTCACTTTCAAGACCTTTCGGCTGGCTAAAGTTTTCCTGTTATTGTGCAGTTGTTTAAACCTTTGAATTTTTAGCCCTGATCTCCCCTACAATTTGCGAAATATTCTTTATTCTTGTTTTAAGTTGCTCTATCGATGTTGTAGTGTGTCCTTCTAAAATTAGATGAGAGCTTTTTTTCATTTAGTTAGGAGACTTCTCCTCTGAAACAAAGTCTAGCCGAGGAATTTTGCTATCAAGGCTCCCAGATGTTCTCATCTTCATTTTACCTGTGCAATAAATATTAACAAAATCATGGCTAGCTTTTCTCAATTTCATAAAATGTAGTAATATACGCAGTTATTTTTCTGATAAAATTCAAGCTATTGACAGTGTAGCTCATCTTATCAAAAATAGATTTTTTTGATACCTAATGTATATAGTAAAAGTTTGTTTTATTGTTGGCTTCAACCTTTAAAGTACAATTCAATAAAAATAAGCATAATATGCCTGATCTCAAAGTTTTAAAAGGAACGATCATAATTTGAGAGACTCAGTTGATCCGCTTTCCTCCTTTCGATCCGTATTTTAAAAATATTGAATGTCTGAGTAGCTACCTGATTTTAGGCCTCTTATTAGGTTCCTTTTGAATTAACCATTAGATAAATTATCTGGCCTCCTCAGGAACGCTTTCGCTATAAACTAAAGAAGACTGGTTAGACTGTATTAAAGTATTTTTACATTGAGTATCATCTCTCGAATCTTTCCTCTGTCTTGATCTTAGAAAGGAGCATGCCCCATTAACATCTCATAGGTTAAAATTCCGATACCCCAGATATCTACTGCAAGATCATATTATTTCTTTTCTAAAATTTCAGGAGAGACATATTGCAAAGTACCACAATATGTCGTTCTTTGTCTATCAACCACCGAAGCCCAGCCAAAGTCACACAACTTCGCAACACCTGAGCTTGTCAAAACGATATTCTCTGGTTTCAAATCTCGATGGACTATAGACCTGCTATGAAGCTCTACCAGGGCTTCAACCACATCCTTAAGGTACTATACAGTTTTATGAATAGAGAGAGTTCTGTGAGTATTTTGGTATTCGAACAATGTGCCTCCATTGATATATTCCAGAATTAGATAGAACATGTCTCCTTCTTAGAAGAAACCGTAAAATTTAACTATTTTTGGATGATCAAATATATTCTGTAGTTTAAGCTATTTGATGAACTGATCTACCATCTTGTATTCTTTTATTTTCTGTTTTTATATTTTTTTCAATGCAAATAATGCGTTGGTTTCAACATGAAGAGCCAGGTAAACTTCTCCAAATTTACCCTTTCCGATTTATGACATTAGTTTGAATCCATTGATAGTTTATTGCCTAATTTTCTTCTTTGCTATTTTCAACCTTTCCTTTTACTTCTGCTTTTGCTACTGGATTCTCAACATCTAGATCAACTCCATCGATTTTCTGATCCTATTTTTTATTTGAATGTTTTTTGTATCTTCCACTTTGACAGAACTTTCAATATTTATTTGAGGGTCATTAAATGTAAGAGATTTTTTTAGTCCCATTTTACCTCTGAAAAAATCAGCTTCTTTCATATTTTTTGTACTCTTTGAGTCCAGTCCTTATATTCTAGGAATTTCAATTCGATTATTTTTCTGAGATATTACTAAATTAGTGCTTCTTTTCCCAAATTCAGGGCCAACATCCAAACTCATTCGATATGAATCTGTCAGCGATATTTTATTAGTTTCACCGGTTTTATTCTCCACCTCATCCTTCTCTGCAAGCCATGCTCCGAAATTCCCTGAATCATCCAAGGACGATCGTAGCTGTTGAGTATTTAATTTGATTGGCTTGATGACATTATCATTAATTTTATTAACCTATGCCTGAGGATTTTTCCTAAATTTTAAGGCATCTCCACTTCTGCTGTTTTTCAATGCTGTTGAGAATGTCAAATGTTGTGTCTTAAGCCTCTTTTAGGCATCTTTGATTTTTACAGACATTTCGTTCAAGTTGATCTGCCTCATTTGATAAGTATTTTGATTTTCTAGCATAGGTCTGAATGAGCCCATCTCTCGGCCTGGACTCAACCTCTGCGAAAAATTTAATGGGCACCTTTTCCTGACTGGACTCTAGCTCATTTTGACTTACATTTATACTTCGCTATTAGATTATTTTTTACTTAGAAAGTAATAAAAAGTCACCGCCTCGCTTATTTCAATGACTGTCATTCAATAGATGGAATCAATAAATCGCCTGACTTTGCTGATAAATGTCAGTAATAAGAACCTGAAAAAAAATCAGTGATTTTTGTTTCGGCATCAACAACTCATCTCAATCATCAACCTCATGCAAAAATATATCTGCGCGAGCTAGAGTAGCTTTAGACATTAGATCCAAAGCACTGTCATCACCATATTTCGATTTGTCCTCGAATCTCGAAGAGATACCTCTCAATATCCGACTTTTTTAGTGTTTATCTATATCATCTTGAGCAATCTTATCGATCTAATGCTTCTGGATGGATTGAATATTGGATCTTTTTCGATTTATTTTATCTCTCAGAAGTGAGTAGCTATCTTTTTTTAGGCTGAGCAACATCGATTGATTTGATCTTTTTCTGGGTAATCCAACTTCTTATATTATTCTGCTTGGTCTATCAATTGAAATCGGAGGGAGCTTGAATTTGGGCGATTTCAAAGCTTTTTGTTTTACTTGTTGGTGATGTTTGTATTATGCAACATCATCTGAACTTTAAGAGATCGTATCGAAAGGAAGTCGAGATAACTGAGCTTTGATGTGTTTTTCAAAGTCAGACACATATCTTGCGTTGCTATGTTTCTATTCAGCTACAGTTTTGACTCTATTTCTGCAATTGTGTTTTATATAGCCCTTGCTATTCGCTGGGGTGAGATCATATTCCATGACTACTTTTTAATTTTAGAGGGTACTTTGTTATGTCTTTACATTAATGTTGTACCTTTCACCTTATTTGCCGTTGATTCCTTTTGGTCTAACTCTGGCTTTTCTGGACATTTGCAATTTACTTTTGACCTAGTCATACATATCGTTTCTGATATCGCTTTGAGTTATGACTCTTTCTGCAGCATCCCTCATAAGCAAATACTTCTATCTTTTGAATACGCTTTCACATTGCTTGATCCGATCATTCAAGCACTTAAATTATTCGTTGCCGTACATTCTTCGTTTCATTTTGACATGATGCTTTAGCTTTTCTAACTCTTTTTCTACTTTGTCGTAGTTGTGAATTTTGACTTGGAGATTAGATTGATAGGACTGCATAATTGAGGTGCTACTACACCAATATAATTATAAAAAAGTCGATCAATCGAAGATTTATAGATAGATAATCAGTGGCTAATTGAAAAGCCTTAAGATATTATCATTTAACTTTGAATCTCAGCTCAGGAGTCTGCAAGGTGGCAGGCATTGTCTCCTGCTGAGTAAAGTGATTCTCAAAATCGTTCTGCAATTCAATAAAGGAAGGTCTTTTCTCCTGGTCACGGTTCAGGCATTTGTTCATTATGTGTATCAAAAATTCGCTGCCTTCTTCAGGGTCGTCAAGGTGGTGGTTCTAATCATAGCCGACCAACCCAACAATCTGGTTTTATGAAAGCCCAGCATAAGGAACTCTTTCAGTGACAAGCTACCAGATGATAACTCCAAAGCTGTAAACATCTGCTTTTTCATCAATTTTATCTTCGTTTCTGATGACTTCAGGAGCCATCCATTGATATGTTCCCACTCTTTTGTGCTTCTTCTGCTTTTTCTTCTGACTTGCAAGTCCAAAATCACATAATTTGACCACATTCCAGTCCTAGCCAATCAGCACATTCGAGCTCTTTAGATCTCGATGCAAAATGTTTTTCATGTTGTGAAGATAGACCATGCCCTTGACGACCTCATAGCCAATTTCTATCTTCTCCATTTCATTAAATTTCTTATGTTTTTTGTGAAGCTGATCAAACAAGCTACCGTTTTCAAGATATTCAGTCACCAGAATAAATTTATCGGCTGTGATACAAATTCCCATATACAGCACAATGTTGGGATGTTTCAAGTCACTGATGATCATCAGCTCTTTCATGAAGTCCTCTTTGTGTTTGTGCCTTTTGGTCTTCATGTAGTCCTTGATTGCGATCAGTTGACCGATGTACTTCCCCTTGTAAACTTTTCCATAGCCTCCCTCTCCGATCATCTCCAATTTTTCGATATCCTTTTCTTTAATAAGAAATTCTAATGATCTGTGCTACTTTAAAAACTCATAAAGTTCTCTGATTTAACTGGTTGAGTGCTGGTGGATTCTTGAGTCTGAAGTTTTTTTACGCGTCAGTTCCAATACATCACTACTCGAAGACGAAGAAGATGATTTTGATGCATTCTGATTCTTTTCACCATTTTCCCCATTTTGTTACTCATTTGGGCGTTCCTTGTCAGGATTTTCGAGCTTGCTCATTGACTATTTTTTGGGAATTATTGCATAAATTTCTTTTCCGTTAAGCTCAGAGCCATTTTATTTGCTATCTTTTCTATGATTATGGATTGGTTCTTTCTTTTTACTACTACTTCTTTCGCTCTCCTCTGACTTGAGTGAAAAACGATCTCCGTTGGTACTCTTTCGAGGTGAAAATGCTTCAACAACTGACCCATAGCGATCTCTTTCATTATCGCTATTCTCTTCACTCGATTTTTAATTCCGTTGTTGTCTATTGATTTTTTTGAAGCTTTTGCTTTTGCTGTCATGATCTGACTCAGAAGAGACGGACATTTATTATTGAATTGACTCCTCATAAATAGGTCTGCTCTGGAGGTTGTCAAGAACTCTTTTCATTGATTTTGATGATCCAAATTTCAAACTATTTTTACGTCTCGGATCTCTTTTTTATTTTTTCTTCTTATGGGGGCTTTATTAATCCTCACTGAGGAATACAATATAGTTCATGAAGCGCTTCCTGTCACCCATTTTCATTCCGAGATCTTCTTTGAGCTCTTTTTAGTTAAGAGATATCAGATCTTTTCCTTTTACCTTGTTTTTATAGAAAATCTATTTGTATTATCTTAGGCCAGCATGATCGAGGAAATCGATAACCTCCTTAACTGTCCATTCTTTGATATTTTTAAAAATAAATTCCAGTTTGATAACTTTGATTAGACTGAAATATTTGAGGAGAAATGCAAGCTAGAATTATTTTATTTGAGGGTTTTTCATTTCGAAATTGGTGAGATCGTCAGTGTTGAATCTTTATTTATCAAGAGCAAGAGTTGGAAAATCCTCTTCACGACTGCGCTGTGTCATGATCTCCTTATGTTACTTTTGCACTCCATTTTCATACTCTTCACTGTACATCTTTTTTTCTATAAAATCATAATACTGACCCTTTCCGTCTTTCTTTCCTCCCTTGAACTATCCCTGGTAGTAGGATCCTGAAGGTTAGGACAGTTTTCCATGGCCATGTTACTGATCGTCTTGCCACTAACCTTCGTACTGAGTACCTCCATCTTGATAGATCTGCAACCCTCTACCTTATTTTTTCCCCATGACCCATTATCCTCTGTAAAAATCCCCATTTGCGTACAACATTGATCCGTTTCCATGAGGTACTCCATCCATTTATTCTCCTTCATACCTGTCCTTTCGTGGAGGTGGTATGCTAGTTGATGAAATTTCCTGTTTTCCGCTGATGAGTTGGTTACTTTAAGGAGGTTTGCTTTATTTTTTGGGGAGGCTGGGTGGTGGCTAGATATTGTTGGACTGTTAGGGAGGAGTGCTTCTGACTTAAGTGATTCGGTTGGGAGGTTTTTATTTTTCTTTACTGCCGCAGCAGAATGAGAAGATGTTCCACATGCAATGTCTAAATGACTTGGTATTATTATGTTGTTTGAATATAATACTGCATAATAAATTAAACTCATGATATGTCCGACTATTTGACAAATCTATCGGAAATGACCATTTTTATTCAAGTATAACTATCAGCCTTGATGAGAGCCGATGTTCTTCTGGGCATTTATGTGTTGCATCTCTACATCTTCTGACCTTTCATCAACCTCCTATACCTTGCTCAGTCGCTCTTACATCTCCATCTTCAACCTGAAAAGGTCTTATCGGTGAATGCCCATTTGTTCAGGAGATTAAGTGCTCATTCGGATCAACTTTGATATCTATTAGTTGTCTTCAAAATCTTTACTGTTTTTGAGGACCTCCGTGAGGTAATTAATATCTCCCTTCAGCTTGGTCAATGGATTTTCCATTTCATAATTGTATCTGAAACCCACTTTAGCCCTGCTATATCCTCGCTTGACCTCAGGTTGTATTTTTTTACTGCAGAAGATAAAGTAACCACAAAGACTGAGCAAAAGTATGAGAGTTGTGATTCCATAATGTAAGAAGTTAAAAAAGAAATCAAATAAGGTTTAACTATTTGAGACCTTATAATTAAACTGCAGAATTCCTAATATGTAGACCAGAGGAAGCAACTCCAAAGCGTTGAGGGTCGGCTTGGCAATATCTTCACTAATATTCTCAGGAATTTTGTAGTATCTGACCAGCATCCACTTGCTGATCCAGTAGTCAATAACCAATGCCACCAAAGTGATCAAGACTCCCATGGGAGCCACAGTGGCAAACCAGGTTGTAATGAAAAGCACTCTTGTTATATACTGATAATTATCAGGGTTGCTGATCTCATGGCCTTCCCATAATTTGTTGACATATTACTGAGTGTAAGGATTCTTCTCAGGTTTCATCTTGGAAATCCAATATCGTTTAGCGATATGAAACCACATGACAGGATCGAATAGCTTGAACAGAGGCTAGGAAAAGGCATTGGCTAGCATGATAAGATGGATGTCTGTTAAAAGTAATTATTTGGTGTCTTGAAGGTTGTTTTCGTGCACGAGATAGACCACACAGCAAGAGTTAATGACATAAAAAATGGAATAGTAGAGGGTGAAGGAACCTTCGTACTTAGTGTAGCTGTTGTATTTTTTAGCATATGTAAAAAATTGGATCTGTATACATGAAAAAGTACCACAAGACGCATAAGACAGTTGATGATGACTACGAGTAAGGACATGAAGATTCCTTTGATTATGATAAGAACCTGGCCGCTGGAAAAGCCTTAAATTCTAAAGCTCAAAGCATAGTTCATGAACCAGAGAATTACCCTCAATGCTCCTATCAGCATCATCACCATCACTAAAATGAAAACAAGTTAGAAAAAGATACTTCTAATGTAGGAGAAGGCAAGGTTCTACCAAATAATCTAGCGAGGTGCTGGAGCCTTGTTTACCATGATGACTCTAAGTATTATCATGCTTACTGTTTCTTGAAGAAAAGCTTTGAACGTTTGATGTAAGAAAATAGAGCCTTAAAAACAGAATTGAAGAAGCTGCACTCATAGTTTGCGATAATTTTATTAACAGTTTAAACTTTTTCGAAAGTGACGAATACAGTTCCGACTTTCTCGAACTCAGCCTTATTTGCATTGTATTTTTCCATTATTAAATCTTGAAGCTTGATATCTGCCTACAATTTTTAGGCTTTGAATTTGAGGTCCTTTTCTGTCTTTTCACCTTTTTTTATTCGACCTATTGCACTATTGTCAGGAAATTACAAGTTAAGCGATTGAAGTTTAGCAATGCTAATTTTTACTTTGTTCAGCTCAATGACTGAATCTTGCTTTTTCTTGATGGCCTTTGACAGTTATCTGACATCATAAGCCCAATTGATTTCGACTGGGGCTGTATCGAACCTTTCAGTGAGCCATTATCTCAGTTCCTTATCACTAACAGCTGGCACATTTTGTAACATAACTGTATACATCGAGGGACAATTTTTCTTGGCAGTCAGAACTCTGACATCATCATTGATAATGGTCTTGAGGTACAGCACACTGATGAAGATGCCCAAAGCTGTAAGAGTGTTCACAAGTTGGGTTTTGTCAAGGTTATTTTCCTCCATGATTGAAATGTTGATGACAGGGATTCCAAATAAAGAAAGGCACTGAGATTGAGCATCGCATTGGAGAGTCATTAGGAAATACATAGCACTTCCTGAGATGAAAAAAATACCAAGAAGAATCTACATGAAGTACTTGGCTATCTTATAGTATAGAGGGTACCCCACTCCGAAGATAAGCAAATCTTCATCCTTGAAATTAACTGGCAAAGGTTGTTTGTTGACGATATTGTCACAGCAGGGACAGAATTGTGGTCTCTCTTTACGTTTGACCACCCCCACCATGGTAGCTTGCCGATGGATTTGGGCCAATTCGAAATCAGGCGGGTTGCCGAATGGATCATATTATTTGCTATGCTCGTGGAGCTACTCCATGAGGTTTTATCTCATATCTGTATATTATAAGCAAAGCTATCAAAATTAGCAACTATCATAGATTTAAAATTACTTGTCAATGAGCCAAAATGTTAATGTCATGGTCAGACTAAGGCCTCTGCTCAAATTCGAGCAAGAAGCAGCTTGGATGATCAGAAATAACACAATGGTTGCCCTCAATAATCATAGTCGAGTCAAAATGAGCTCTACATAGAAAACTTTCAAAGGATCACAGCAGAAATAAATCAAAGAAATCGACCAGGAATTTCCATTTGAGTAAATTATCAGCTAAACCACAACCTCTGAACAGTTGTACAAGAAACATGTTAGGCAAACTCTTGTAGATTGCTACTAGCATAGTCAAAATATGTCGATACTTGCCTACGGACAGACATGCTCAGGAAAGACCCATACCATTCTTGGAGTCAAATAGTTTCCTGGTATTATCCCTTGCGTATTGAGGGAAATTTTCAAGATAGCCACTTCAAAAGACAAAAATAGTCGATTCAAAGTCAGTTACCTTGAGTTGTATAATTAGAAGCTCACTGACTTACTTGGCAAGGGATAAAAATAATGTAAAATTGTCAAAGATAGTAAATGGGGCTATGATGTGAGCAATACTCTCAAGGAAAACATAAGTGGATTTTAGGAAGGTGTTCGAATCGTGGAAAGGGGTGAGAAAGAAAGAAGTTATGGAGTTGGGCAGCATCACTCTGGCTCATCTCGATCACACTCAATTTTCAGAGTGGTACAATCCTTTTAATGTAGTTTGTTGAAGAATGGAATGCCAATTTTGATTCTTGTTCGTTTGTGATAACAATTGTTGATCTTGCAGGTTCAGAAAGGCTCGAGTCTCTAAACAAAAACAACTATTAAACTGGCTTCATCAATAAGTCTTTGTTTCAACTGGCAAATGTTATATCAAAACTCTCATAAGATGCTCCACATATTCCTTTCAGGGATTCCAAGTTAACTAGACTCCTATAGCCATCTCTGAGTGGCTCTGGAAGAACTATACTCATCTGTTGTGTGTCGCCATCGACAAACTGTTTTGGATAGACTCTGTCAACTCTCAGACTAGCAACTCGAGCAAAAAAAATTACTCTACCAGAATAGCCACTGATCTCGCCAGGAGATTAACTCTAGCACATCCAACACAAGCTCTTTCTCAAAACCAAAGAGTGTAGCAAGCTTATGAAATAGTTGAATGAGGTCAACAGAAGATTGTAACAGAAATAAAAGGAGCTTGCTGAACTTAAGAAAACTAAGGCTCAAAGCCAGCAAAAATGCGATATGCTTGTCCTTCTTGATCATGAGAATTTTACACTCTTTCTTGAAGACCCTTTGACTTAAGTTGACCTCTCATCTCCCAAGTTCACTTCTCTCAAAGAAAATTTTGTTACTAATATACAATAGCTTTATGAGTCCTACACTCAATCAATTCTAGAACTGTACAAAGGCGATTCATTTGCTTGGAAAATTGAGGAAGTATGCTTCATGAATATGGTCCTTGAGCACGACAAAATAATTGAGTACAAGATAAGTGTCATTGAAGAAATACTTAGAGAAAAATAGGGCAAAAGAGTCAAATAAAATCAATAATTCTATGAAGCTCTTTAACAATATCAGCAAAAATTAATAAATAAAGTTTAGGCAAATAAAACCGAATGTTCAATTCAGTGGGAAAGCAATAGAAAACATCGAGAACTGATGCCTAAGCTGTAATACAATTCCCAATAAAAATAAATAGAGCATCCTCAAAAAATGGATATGAAAAAATAAAATAAAACAGGCTCGACCATATTCACCTGGGGTAGCAAAAAAGATTATAGGGTTCCCAAAGGCTAGTTAGGCCAACTAAACATGACAAAAATATCTTCAATCAAAAATATCGCTTCAGTTTCATGTGGCTATCATCATACACTGGCTGTTACTCAGTAAGGGAAGGTCTATGGATGGGGAA
>Ga0100402_1002984_pt1 | contig 18696 bp, 9 predicted proteins | sample CryGeyme20150102_FD_80419 | JGI IMG/M metagenome (GOLD analysis project Ga0100402, IMG submission 80419) | Groundwater microbial communities from Crystal Geyser aquifers in Utah, USA - Crystal Geyser metaG 2015-0102 | ecosystem: Environmental > Aquatic > Deep subsurface > Groundwater | place...
AACCCTAGTAGGGGAAAACCCTTGACGCTAGCTGACGTGGACGGCTGTATGCCGACCGCTTAGGGACGCACAGTTGTTCGCTGTACGGCTTTTAACCCGTGGTAAAAGTGGTGTATTGCATAATAGAGTAAGACCTAACTCCTGAGTCCTATGACAGTCCACCTGGGCTTAATTTGCAACAAAATCGTACTCTACATCCTAAAATTCTAAGAGCTTGCTATCCTTCTGCGAATCAACAACAACAACAAACAACAACAACAACATAATAATAATAATAATAAAAATATCAACTACCAATTATTACCAAACCAGCACACACAATGAGACCATATTATTATTATTACAGCATCCTATTAGCATATATTGCTTTTTCGTTTTCTATACCGTTGGCTATAGGCTTTGTCGTACCTCGCCGTCAACCAACATTGGGGAAAATATCACAACAACACAACCCATTTCCCCAACAACTGACCATCCTCCAATCTGCCAAGAAAGACAAGGTTTCGCTGTTGCCAACAATAACAACAGCAACAACAAAGCCTTCGTATACAGGTTACAACGACGATGCCTTTGGATTGCTCTTTTTGACATCTGGTGTAGCTACCAAAGATGTTGCCTTTGGGATTGCCTTTTGTCTCTTGTCGGCATTGGCTGCTACATTGACCACGACGGGAACCTGGAACAAGAACAATGATCCTCGTGCTCCTGGACTGGTGGCCATAGTTTCGCTGGTGTTCGGTCGTCCGTTGGTTGCTTACGGAGTATTGCCCACTATTGAAAGACTGCTAGTTGGCAACAATAGCTTGGCGGTACCAGTACAAGTGCAAGCAATCGACGATTTGCCAATGTATACGGATGCGCCACCTACTTTTGAAATCTTGGCGTGCCTGGTTTCCCTGGGTTGGTCATTGTACCAATGGAAACAATCATTACAGAATGTTTGAAAATGTACAGTAATATTTCTCGTTTTGCAGTAGAACGGGCATCTTATCTCGTCTCGTCCAGATCCTTGTTGTTGTATATAGTACTAGGCATTATGAGCAAAATCATTTTAACGGCCATCATTGTCTGCACAAATGCCATCAATGGCTCGGCGTGCATTCGGGATTGATTGGCTTCCGTTTCGCTTGCAGCGTTTGTTCTCAATCCAGAAGAAACGTTGCCGGGAATTTTTTCCCCATTGTATTGCTGCTAAGATAGTGGTGGTATTTTTTCCTCTGAAAGATTCACACCCCTCGGCTGACCAGCCCAATCTAACGGGACTGACAGCTCACAACCGTAGCGCCTATCGTGTTCTCGCCATCCAAAAGGAAACACATGTTTGGTTTGAAATGGTATACCTATCAAAAACCAACACTGTTTGGAACATACAGAAGATTTGAAGTGGCACATGTTTGTCCTCTTTCCAAGACATCCATAATTCCAGTGTACTACTTAGTCTACCTACCAATCAATGATATCGCAAAGCATCTCTGACACTATTAATTGAGATTTTCATGACGCAAACTGACCGGACTAGAATTATGTCAGTACCCGACATAGGCGCAAGTTCTGGAGACTTGTTCACGTCTTCACGGGATCAAATAAATAGGAGTGCGTCCTGGCCCAAACACACCGATTCGTTGCCAGAATTTACGACCTCCCCCAAGGTAGACATCATGAATAGTGGCACCAACTGTTGGCCTCACCGCCCTCCGATCGTTCGCAATTCTCAACAAAAATACAAAGAATGTTACATGCAATACAGTATTACTGTAGGTACCAGGTACTTCCCGAATAAATTAGACGCACATTTGTTTTATTGTCATTGCCAGAAAAAAATTATTTGTGATCTTCAAATTTTTACAGCAACAGAGCAACACTATTAAGCTATTAAGCTATTAAGGGTTCCAATCACAATCCAAACACAAGATCATCACGACACATACACATACACGATCACATTGCTCCAAGTTTGCAGACAAACAGACGTAAAAAGACAACTCCCATTACTTCGCATAACTCAAGAGACGATGCCACTTCTTCATGATTGCTTAAATGCGTATTTGTCGCCGCTGCTCAAGAAGCATTCCTTCGGTGGTGTGTTGACCTATGATGATCTCGCTACTTCACTCGAGCAGGCCAAAGCGATCCTGGGTACGCCTCCCAATCCAATAGTGATGGTATGTACAACAGACCTTGTCATGTATGTGTATGAGTTTGACTGTTTTTATATCTCCGAGAAAATGGACGGGTTAATGGCTGGTGTTGCTGCTGAAATGACGACATACTACTGCCGTATCTATCACATACAACTTACACTCTGACGTGCCTCGTTTTTCTAATCTTTCCACCCCACCGCAACACAGAAGCGACTTCAACAATTACACAATTCACAACTGAAAGCCTATGTTGAGACAGCCAAGAAGGCACTTCAAGAGTTTTCGAGTACTGTCGATATTCCAAGTGTCCAACAAGGTGAAACTCAAACGACCTACGTGACACGATGCCTGAACGTAGCGAATGAACGACCCAATTGGAAATTGAGCGAATCACTGCTGGAAGAGTGTGTTAAAAATGTGATCAAAAAACGGGCGCTCGATCAGTTTCAAAAATGGCAGCAACAGCAACAGCAACAGCAAGAAAAGCAAACTATTGAGGGTCAAACTCAAAGTCAAACACAACCCAACAAAACAACGGATACTGCTGCTGCTGCTGCTGCTGCTCACAATCGAAGCATCTCGAACCAATCCAAAATGTCGGCAAAGGCTAACGATGATGAAGAAGAAGGGGAAATAGAAGAAGATGGTAATAATGAAGGAGGAGAAGAGGGTGAGGATGGGGAGATGGTGGAGGATGATGAAGCAGAAGCGGGCGACGAAGACGAGGATGGAGAAATTGCTGAAGAAGAAGATGCTGATGTACCTGCTAGCAACGAATATCTTCAATCCACTACGACTGGAGGTGTGAATACGAATGTTAATAAGACTGGTCAGACCAAAAAGCGCAAGGCGAAACAGCAGTTGGGAGGCAACACAGTCAAGAAGAAGGTTGTCAAGAAAAAAACGACTCCGAAAAAGGGAGCAGCTACCGGCAACAAGGCTGGTACCAAGAAGGTACTGGTTCGTAAGAAGGGAGCAGCCGGCAAAAAACGCACGGTCAATAACAACAATGGCAACTAGAATGGCAAGCAAACAAGAGCAGCTCCAATCAAGCAGAACGACTGTTTTTTGAGTGCGTAGAGTAGTATAAATCGTAGGAGTAACTATCATGGACCTGTTTTCAAAATATTATCTCAGCTCACTGCTATAGGGAACAGGAAAGCATAGAACTACCATTGTTGTTTTCGTGCAATGTATGATCAGCTTTCATCGCTACCTGGCTTTTCTCTTCATTTTCTTTTTATGCGCCAAATCCTGCAGGAAACCTACCAGATGATGCTAGTGGTTGTTACGGTACCAAATAGAGTAGTCGCCTGGCAGTACTAGCCAACCCAAAGCATGCAAATTGACCTAGCTTAGTTAGTGATACAAATAATGATAGTAGCAGCAGGCCCACGTGAACTACAGAAGCAGTGGATCCTGTTGGAGCTCTATGCAAATCTAGTTCAAAATACACTCTTTCGACGCGGACAAGCCTGGAGTCAATACTGTTAGTATTATTGTCTTGCCTGAAAAGATCAATAATAATAATTATTTCTGAATTTTGGTTCGAATCTTTTTATTTCTACGGGTATTGTGACGCACACACACTTGATCAATGCCAACTACCAGGTACAATAAACAGTAAACCACAATTTTGTTGTTGTTGAGTAGACCTACTAGCTACTAGGTAATAAAAACAAGTACTGTAGCCTACTACAAGGAGAATAAAGTTTTGTCTGTCCTGGGACTTCCTGGAGCACTAGCATCTTCGCTGAAGTTTCCTCTGATCCTCCAGTCTCCTACGTGACGAGCCGCCGCAATAGAAGGAGCCATGTTCATGGACAGCAGCTTTCACCAAGGAGAGATGACGATAAAAGTAGCAGGGGACATGGACCGCTACTCCAGTACTGCTGGCGTGTGGATATCTCCCAATATTTTTGTGGGTGTCTTTGCTGTATTCTTTGCATTTCTGGCTTACATTATCTCGTCCACATCTCTCGGCAAGCGATCGATTTCACACGCCTGGTTATTTACGGGTCTGATCATTTTAAATCCTTCCGAAAAGTCTCTGAGGCAACTGGACACGGCCACTTATCAATCTACCAAAGCTACTACTACTGCAGCTCGACGAAATAATAATAAGATACAAGATGTATCGGGACTCCATTTGACGTGCAAGTCGATTCGACCAGGCTCTATTCCTCTGTCTTTCATGACGGACAAGGATCGGGTCAGATTTTTACAATGGCAAGCGTTGGATGCAGCTGTATATATCTGGTTGGCATGTTTGATTGCCACGGCCGGTCCCTTCATCGTGGCATGGTACACTGTCTACCAGGAAGAAACTATCTGCTGTGGAGATTTAAAGTGTTGGTTGCGGTGGTGGCGGGAACAATTGGGAGGACCTGGATTGATTGTCATGAATTCACCTCCTCCTAATCTTATGCTTTTTTCCATTGCGAGTGTTGCCATCTGGTTTTGGTGGCGATTGGTGATGCATTCCACTCGATTACCGGAACGAAGTATATTTCGATTCTCGCCCTTTTCCTATATTAATGGCTGGCTCACATTCCTTGCCACACTGATTCTCCTTCGTTGGAGCCACGACACAACAACGAAGGACAACACAGCTTTTCTCGGCATTCCATTAAACGGTGCCTTGGAAGAATGGTCAGCTCGGGTGACATTTTGGATCGGATTGACGGGATACTATTTATCCAGTAATCAAACATCACGAGAGCTAGTCATGCACAATATGTATCAGGCCGCACAGTTGCTATTCGCTGCTACGACGGGATTGATTGCTTTTGCCTTGGCGGATCCTTTGCGTGTAACAATGAGAGTTTACTTTGGGAATGTCTTAGGAGATAAAATACGAGTGGTGGATACATCTGGCGACAAGTACTACCGGTTGATGGAAATCATGCAAGAGAAGCTTTTATTGGTGGCTATAGGGTGTTTACCAGTCTTGTGTTTTATATCATATTTTTCAACCGACGTTTCTCTGGGAGGATTTTCGCGGTACACAGTGCGGGCTGCACTTGGCTGGTCTTTTGTTCTATCATTGGCTTCGGCTATGAGGCCGCTTTTATGGAGCCATCTACTGAGAGTATTGCCAGAGATCAATCTACTATTTCGTGTTGCTAAACATCCTACATCCGAAGTGATTTTATCGCCATTTCAAAAGCGCAGCAAGAGTCTTTTGAGCATTGGGGGTCAGTTGCTTATCTTTCCGGCATTTGTTTTGCTCTTGTTGACATTGGGACACAGTGCAGGGAAACAACCTGTTGCTGTTTCAGATGCCAATACAATAACTACAGGCATTTATCCCTTTGCTTTCCACCGATCGTTGTGGACGGAAGACGAAAAACAGAAGTATCAGGAATGGGAAGAGTTTCAAGCGAAAACGTCGGCGCAAAATCATTTGGATGATAAAAGTATTTTCGCAGATTTAAGCACTACGAGGGCCAACATTGAACTTTGTCCCAATGGTACCTCATTCGCGTTTCTGCGCAGCCCTGGTAGGGAAGCCAGCGTGAATGGACGCTCTACTAAAACAATTGACGGTTACTCGGTACCCATCTACAAAATTTCTAAATTGTCACAGCTCATCAGTAGTAAGCTGTCGACAGAGACAACTTTTATCCGGGTGCTGAGAAAGCTTCAGCAACTGGCCAGGAATTCCCGCGATGAAATCGGCGCAGTTTCTTCACGACACTCCAGAGACGATTTGAAAAAGGAGGCGAAAGAAGCCCAACAGAGTTTGCAAAGCTTGCTTCAAGCTTTGGCCTTTCATCCTCAACTTACTTCCACGGTGCTCCTACCGGTATTGGATTTTATCGGCTTGCTTTTGAACTACCTCTGGCTGATCTATTTTGCTTATTTTGGCATCGAAGCATGGACTAGGAGGCGCCATCGAAGGCAATACGATCTCTACGTCAAGGGGGAGGACTGTCGAGTCGTACTTGTTGAACCTTCATGACAATACTGATTCAAGCGATCTCTACTTTGATTGACCAAAGGCTTTTTGAGACGAACAGAAATGCAGCGTAATTGTAGAATTTTTAATTTACCAGCTAACTATGCCTGAACAGGGCACCGTAGTGGGACAGCCCTCCAGCCCTCCTTTCGCAAGTTGCTCTCCACTCCATCGATGTGAGCCAATCCCATCACGGCAGTGATGATAGCGAATTCATCCAAGGTGTTCAAGCCTGCAGCCATGTAGACATCCCGCTCTGTTACCATGACTTGGTATATGGCTGGAGCTTCCTGTTTCATGATATCCATAATTTGCTTGACATTTTCCTTGGTTTTAATGGTCTCAACGTAGGCAGTCAACTCGGATTTCATACTTCCATCCAACGGTGGAGTAGTCCCTCCTCCTGGTGCCATTTGTCGCATACTTTGTTCCAGGGTTGAATCAGAACTCAGCAAACGTTTCAAGTCCGTTTGTTGAAAGGCCTGGGACATGCGTCGCAAGGTTACATCAACGTCTTGATCTCCCAAGACCACAGCTGCACCCTGTTTTTGACCTTCCCGAATCGCTGCGACAAATTCTTCGCCAGGATTGAACCCTTCGTCGCCCAGTTTTCTGTAAAGACTCTTGATGCCCTTGCCAACAGCAGCAGCACCCAGTCCTTGCAAAAAGCCACCTCTGGATTGCTTTTCTGGCGCTGGCGCCAAGGGAGGTCCGGTTGTGGCTATCGTCGCAGAAGTAGACTCTGCACCTCCAGCAGAGGCTGCTGGTAACGAAGGCGTTGCTGTAGCTCGACCAACGGGCGAAATCAAGACTCGGGTAGGTTTACTTTCTCCATCGTCTCCAGTGGAAGTAATGGATAAGGAATTGGCTTGAGCACTAGCCTCCATTCGCTTAGCCATGGTACCTGTTCCTGCCACACGTTTGAGGTCCAATTCGACAAAAACGGCATCCGGATGTGTGTCACGTACCAATTGACCGGCCAATTGTGCTGATATATCTGATATATGAGCCGTTCCTAATAGATAGATGATGCGGCCGTTGCGTTCCCAAACGGAGACAGTTGAATCACAAATGGCAGCCGTGGGAGTAGCAACCTTGGCAGCTAGAGCCGGAGAAGGAACCGCAGCTGCTGCAAGTACTGATGTTGTAGTAACACCCATGACGACATCTGTTAACCACCGACGGCGAGAGGAAATTGGTTGCAAAGGTAAATCTGCACACTGCTCGTTGTTGTTGTCTGCGAAAATAGCAGATGAAAGGCGTCGCCGATGCAACGATCCTACTCCTGTTGGTCGCGATAATGACGGGGCAAATGCCTGCGTGTGTATGATTCCTCCATGGACGACAGCGAATGCAATTATAGTTGATGGCTTCATTTTATCCTTTTATCTTTGCCGCACTACTGTAGAAAATTATGATCCGATGATGGAATTGGAGCACTTGAAATACTGAACTCGTAGATAGTACCAGGTACAGTAGTACAGTAGGTCTCTAGTAGCTAGCTAGAGAGCTAGTAGTAGTAATACGTACGACTACTAGTAGTAGTACTATTAGTACTAGACTAGCTAGTACTACTGCTACTACTCTACTAGAGTAGTTGTTGTTGTAGTGGTGGACTACTAGTAGTACTACTACTAGCTACTGTAGCTAGTAGTAGTAGTAGTAGTAGTAGTAGTAGTAGTAGCCTAGTAGTAGTAGTAGGTCTAGTACTAGTAGCCACTTGAGTACTACTGAATAGTTGGCTGGTTTGGTTGCAGTTGAGAGCGGAGGGTTGATCGACTGTGATTTGGATCTTTCCAGAAAAAGACTCACATGAAGCGAGTGTGCTACCAAGGAAACAATTTTTGGAATACCAATGTGCATTTTCAGATGAACAGTTGATGCAGATCTTTTGCTTTCGTATATATCTTTCCTTCGCCTTGTCGATGCACATCAGCACAATCTAGCCTTGCTACACTTGGCTAGTCTAGTAGACTTATTAAACAACTAACTATGGGATTCGGACCAACTCCTGCTCAAGTCAGCAGCTTTGCCTCGCAACCTTTTATTCAAAGAGCGCTCCAGAAGCCTTTCCTCATTTCCTCGGTTTTGAGCTTCTTCTTTGTACGTTCGCGGATTATATATTTTTGGCTGCGGTTGCCATTATTTACTCGAGTAGGCACTGGTGTTTCCCTCTCGTCTCATTTCTGCTCTCATGATCTGCCTGTAATTGATTTAATCGACAGCATGTGGATTACCAAGATCCAAGTCACGTCCAGATCATGAGAGAAGGAAAGACAATGGACACGGTTCTGGAATTTGTCTATGCCGGCGGAGAGAGCTACGATGAGTTGTGTCGCAATCATTTTACGGATACTATTCGATCGGTTTCTAAAGGTACCTTTGGGGACGATGGCGATAAATGGCAAACAACGGTGGATGGGCAAATGGCTCAAATCTTGCTGTTTGATCAGTTTTCGCGGAATGCCTTTCGAGGGCAAGCCGAGGCTTTTGCCTACGATGAGAAGGCCATGTCTTTGGCCAGGGCCTTAACACGCGATGTCTTTTCTTGTGATGAGGCGGAAAAGGCGGCTATCAAAGAAAAGGGACTTTCTCTTCCATCTCTCCAAGGCGAACTATATCTTCCTTACATGCAATTTATCATGTCGCCGCTCCTTCATTCGGAACAAGTAGAAGACCACGCCCTGGGCGAAAAGGTTGCAGATTTCCAATTGGACGTGTCACCCGAAAAATTAAATAACGTGTTTCAAATGGCCAAAGAGGCCCAGGCAGAACACAAGGAAGTGGTTGATAAGTTTGGAAGGTACCCACATCGCAATAAAAGCCTCGGGCGAGAGAGCACTCCGGAAGAGCTGGAGTGGCTTGCCGATGAGAATCGACCAGGATGGGCCAAGAGTCAAGGATAGCCAGAAATAATGATCTATCGTGATTTCCTTTTGTTTTCGTTTACTTTTAATGGTCTCTAATCGTTTGTAATAGAGCGGTTTCGCATCATGTACGCGCGCTTATACACCCCAACGAGCTCGGCACAATTTGGCAAACATTGGAACATGCAACACTCGTCCAGCTGGAGAAAACGCACTAGCATCAAAGCCCAGATCCTTTTTAATATCATCCGTATTTTGTCCTGACACTAGTCTCGTCATGACTTCACCACTGCCCAGAGCCAGCTTCCAACCATTGGATCCAGGCCCACAGGAAACAAACAGATTCTCGTGTGTGTCCACAGCACCCAACAACAGGATCCCATCCGAGACAAATGGTCGGAATCCACAATACGTTTTGGCCTTAGCAATGAGATCTTTGAGCTGTGGAAATTGACGAATCGCTTCTTGACGAAAATTATGATCGACTTTTGGAGTTGGCTGAGTGTCCCATTCACTGAATTCTCCAATGCTGGTAATACGAATTTCGTCGCCGAGGCGCGTTGTGAACATGTACTTATCCGCCACGATTCGCGACGGTAGATCCATTGGTTTCAAATTAGGATTGGCCTTGAGAGCTTCTTTCGCGCTCACTGACATGGCATATCCCTTTAACGGATACACGGGTGCGTACAAATCCATGAGCGCCAAAATGTGAGGTGTCCATGCTCCTGCTGTAACGACAACTTTTACGTCCTCGGGAATATGAATGATACCTTGATTGGTATGCAATTCGGATATACGTAACGATTTGGAACCAGTTGTTGTCTTGATCGCTTCAACTCGTGTATTGTAGAGAAAACAAACATCCAATTTTGGATTTTCGACACACCGACGTGCCAATTCTTTGGCAAATCGACCGGAGCTTGCCGATTTGGCAGCGTACATGTATTTGGCACCCGTGGTTTTTTTTGTTTGAGCTAACAAACTCGGTTCCAATTCCAGCACTTTTTCCGCCGATAGTTGTTGGACCGGCTCGTAATTGGACTTGGTGTCGGTGACGGGATTGGATGATTCTTCGTACGATACGGAAAGACTTCCTCGTTTATTATATCCTGCTTTTTTGCCCATACCATCCCATCGATTTTCCAGCATTTTAACCATGTCGTCTACGGCAAATTTTGTAAATTCCAGCATTTCCTGTTGCTTTTCTTCTTGATTTTGACTTGGCAGCAAACTGGTTTTGGTGAAGGTTGTAACCCATCGGAGGAAAAAAGGATCCGTCAATGTGGGCAACCATGCCATTTGAAAAAATTGAAAAGAATCTGACTCGCCGTCGTTGCCCCCGAATAGTAGTCTGGAGGTGTGTGGCATCAGGCACTTTAGTACGGCAATCCAAGATGCTTTGTCAATGACGACGTTGCAAATTTGCATCCCACCAGCGGCACAGGCGGAGCATTCGTCTCCCGGTTCGGATCGTGGTTCCAAAATAGCCACTTGATGTCCCTGTAGAGCCAATTTGTAGGCTGTCGAGACACCGACCACACCTGCTCCAATAATTAAGACACGTTCTTTCTTTTTCTTCTTAATTTCAGTGGTAGTAGTAGTAGTAGTAGGATCAAATACCTGCAGCAACCGAGTGGGAAGTTCATGTTCTCGGGCCAACACATTGCGATACCGATAGACAGCGGCGGTACCAATACCGGCCAATATGGCACTTGCTCCTTTGAGAGCCATTATATAACTAAATTATTATGCTCTATTGGTACTGTTGCTTACCGCATCTGATACCAGGTAAGGTAGTTGCACTAGGTACTAGGTAGACCTGCCTGCCTGCCTACTCAAGTTACGTACTTATCCTGTGTACTATCCTGGACTACTACTACAAAACCTAAATAATAATGTCGTCACTCTTTGTCGTCGTATCCTTCTGCACGTGTCGTGGATATCTTTACTTCTTGCTACTGCTGCTACGGTACTGCTGCTGCCGATAGATTTGATGCCAGAAATTAAATAATACCAGTCGTAGTAGTCTACTACTAGTATCTTTTTCTACTCTCGTTTCGAGTATGGGAGCGTTCCTTTTCTGCTTTCTGCTGAAACTATTGATTGACGCCAGTGTTCGCTTTTTGATACTAATGTACCGTACTTCTTGTTTTATCTCAAGAAGTGAAGACTACTACTATTAGTAGTAGAGCGACTACTAGTACCGTACTTCTTGACTTTTTTAACCATGTACGAAGTACTAGAGCGAGTACTCGTACTGTACAGTAGCTGCGTCTCACGTAGATCAGACTTTCAAGACAAAAAATCCTACGTACTGATGTACGTATTCGTACTCGATCAAATCTGTACCAGGTACATATGTGAACGCCAGAACAACGAACAAAATATTAAATAATGATGGGCATGCTTTTTCACTTGACGCTCAACGGAATGCACTTTTCTCGCTATCCCATAAAAAATAAATAGAAAACCCACCCAATTATTACAATTTCTTCAGCGCATTAATTCATTATTATCATCATGACGGCTAACAAAAAAGTTTTACTATGCGGTGGAGGAAATGCTATTCACGTCCTGACGGCTTACATTGGCTCACTGCCGGATTGTGACGTTTTGGTATTTTCCAGCTTTCCCGGTGAAGCCGATCGATTTCGAGAAGCCCTGCCCGAAGAAGGAATTACTTGCACCAACGACCTTGGTGACGACATGATTGGAAAGCCCGTCAAAGTATCCGACAAGGCCGAAGAAATCGTTCCAGGAGCAGATGTTATTATCCTAGCAATTCCCTCCTTTGCGCACGAATTGTACCTTCGTTTGCTCGCACCCTACGTCAAGCCCGGTGTTGTGATTGGTGCCATGCCTGCCGAAGGTGGTTTCGATCTATGTGCTCGTCACGTTCTGGGAGCCGACTTTGTTGATCAGTCCAACATCTTTGCCCTCGAGACATTGCCATGGGCCTGCCGTATTGTGGAATATGGCAAAACGGCCGAAGTCTTGGGTACCAAGGTGGAGATTGATTTTGTCATGACTGAAGGACCAGGAAATAACGCAGAATGCATGAGTCTCTTACAAAGACTCATTGGTCGCCTGCCCGAGTTGAAGCCTGCCTGCAACTTTTTGGCCGTCACCCTCATGAACATTAACTCGGTCTGGCATCCCACCATTTCGTACGCCTTTTACCGCAACTGGGATGGCAAGACACCCTTTGATGAACCGCCACTCTTTTACTATGGAGCGGATGAATACACCGGAGAAAAGCTTGCCAAGGTCTCGGACGAAGTGCTGGCGATTCGAACTGCCATTCAAGAAAAGTACCCCGACCTTGACCTATCCAGTTTGCATCACGTTCGAGATTGGATGTTGCGCTCGTATGGTGATGATATTGGCGACAAGACCAATATTCACACCATGCTCATCACCAACAAGGGATACCGTGGCCTCACTCATCCCATGATGAAAGTGGAAACCCCCGAAGGTACAAAGTACACGCCCAACTTTGGCTACCGTTACTTTTCTGAAGACATCCCTATGGGTTTGTGTGTGACAAAAGGAATCGCAGAGCTCGCTGGAGTTCCAACGCCCAACATGGACGATGTCATCGTCTGGTGCCAAGAACAGATGGGCAAGGAATATGTGATTGAAGGAAAGTTTGTTGGCAAGGACATTACCTCGACTCGAAGCCCACAGACCTACGGTTTTACCGATTTGCATTCCTTTCTCGAAGCGAACCGCTACATCTGAGCAAAATGCTCCTTCTTGTTTGTCGCCGTAGCACAACCAGAGCAGTTTGATCTTCTTTATGGCATACTTCCGTCGCATTTATTGTCGTCGCCCATGTGACTAACGAGTGTATTAGTATCTAAAACAGAATATCATATGTATTGATATGAATAAATGGACCTTTACCATTTGTGAAATATTCATATCCATCATTTTTGAAAGCAAATTCATTTTGCGTACCGCTCCACCTCGCCGATGATAGCAAGGGGCTCATGGTTAATAGCTTCATGCTGGTGATTAGCGAGCAAGCTCCGTCGTCACTTCCACTAACACCGCCCAGTGCGTATTGAGATGCTCCCAATACGTCTCAAGTGTCTAAAACGTTTCGGTTTCTACGGCTGCGGGGTGCCTCCTATCAGCATGTGTTCCAGACGAGCAACACAGATAAATATTAAGACGCAGCTTTTAACAGTACATTAGTCTACATTTCATTAAAATACACAACGCCAGAACTCACTCACTCGCTGAGTTTGAAAACAGATGCGTTGCGACCATTCAATTCCCTGCCCTTTCTTGCCTCTCAGTAGTCCTTCGTCTGCGTCTTAGTAAGCGCTCATGGAGGAGCTTTGTCTGGTTCCAAACCTGACAGATCTTCTATTTCTCTCCGACTCAAACAGCAATGCTGTTTCTTCTGTCTCTCCGACCACTTTGGTGTACTCGCCACTGGCATGGTCTGCGAGTTTCAAGTGTCCTACAACCATCATGAATCCTAAAATGAGTCCAGTGCCAGCGAGACTCCATCCATTGATACCTTCGTGGAGAAAGGTGAGCTCAAAAATGTAGGTCCAGACGATTTGGGTGGACGTCGCAAGTGTTGCTGTAGCTGCTGTTTCATTTTGCAGTCCTAGATTGGTGAAATATTGCCCTCCATAACCGGCTAATCCCGTTAGGAGTAGTAGCTGTACAATGCCGAATATTTGGATTTATACAACAGAGTCAGATGATCATTCACTGAAAGATCAAAAGGCATGAACAACACATACTTACGAAATAATTCCAGAGAGTCATGGTTCCATCACCCCAAACCGACCATTTACCAAGCAGGAAACGACTTCCAATCATAACAATGGGTATACTTAGGCCTCCATAGTATAGTACCATGACATTTGCTGAAGCCCTTCGTCCGATTAAGCGAACCGAGACATAGGCAATTCCAGCCATGGCAGCTCCAGCCTCTGTAATACCGACGGCAAAGGCTTTCATGACGGGATCCTCCCCGTCATCTGTTGTGGCTGTTTCATGTGCCCCAAATAGCCATGTTGGATGTGCAATTAAAGCCACTCCTAGCAAGCACACGGCTGCTCCAATCATGTCCAATCTCAACCATTTCTCATGAACCAAACACACAGCAAATACTGCTGCAAAGGGCGGTGTTGTAAATTGCAATGTAACGGCATCGGGCAATGGTAGGTTCTGAATTCCAAAGAACCAAGCGATCACAGCTCCCGCGCCAAATCCTCCGCGGACCAGGAGCCAAAAGCGTGTCAGGTTGCCCGCTCCTCCGAAAGGATTTTCGCCGTTCTTGACAATCCCAATCAGGGAAATGGCAACCTGTACCAGGGAACGGTAAAAGACGAGGGTAAAAGCATCGGCGGTACCCTCTAATAACTTGGCTAATAAAAACATGACACTGAAACAGAAGGAACCAATCATAATAAATAAAATTCCCTTGATGGAATGTGGTTTCGCCTCCGGTTCCATCAAGGAATCATCATCTTCTTCATCATCTTCTTCCTCCTCGTCGTTGTCTTTGTCCACAGCACAAGCACCGTAGCCGTTAGGTGTTTCCTCGTCGGGTTTCATGATAAAGATAGTTCAATTTGTTGGACTAGATGTTTCCTTGCACTTAATTGATTTTTGTTTTTGTTGCAAGATTCGGGTAAATCATGAGCCTTTCGCCCTTGTAAAACTGTTCTTGTAAAGCTGCTCTGGTTGTACCTGGTAGCAGGAAAAAATTATGTACCAGGTAAGGCACACTGCCATTTTCGAGGGTTCTTTATTTTCGAGGCCCTGACAGATGCCCTGAGAAAAATGAGAACGCAAATGCAGGGTCAGGGTTCAGCGTCGACAAGCAAATAATACGTGTTACTTTGGTCAAATTTTGTCTGCTCGTCAAAATCTTCGAGAATTTTTTTGACTAAAACTACGTAATAATATGTCTAAAAAATATTTTTAAAAAAATAATATGGTTGGCAAGAAACGTTGAACACTGATACAAATACCTAAGAATACCTGGTACTACTACTTCTGGTACTAGTCTACTAGTACTAGTCTACCGTAGTCTATTAGTGAAGGTGTTCAATTTCTTTCATGCTGCATTTCATCAACTATTACAAAGGTTTTACAGATCTTTTTACCAGTATGGTACGTACCAGCACAAGGCAGTGAAATACCAGGTACTACAGTAGGTAATCAATGAATACTATGTGTCGTTCGCACATCCGAAAAGTCATACTACTGGTTCTACAGTACTGTTTTGTTATTACTAGTACCTGGTACCAGGTACCAGGTACCCTGGTACTACGTGGTACTGGTACCTGGTACTAGTAATAACAAAACTATTGGCAACCGAGGTACTGTAACGGCCCCGATTACTAGACGGTACCTAGTACTATGTTTATGTGGTTGTTCAAGACAGGTTGAAATTTCTGCCATCCTATTTAATTTACCGGGTACGTAGTAAGTCACAACTCGGTCATTATAGGACAGATCCTCAATCAAGTTACTGTACCAGGTGCCGCTACCAGGGTACCAGGTACCAAGTACCTGGTACGTAGTCCCTGGTACGGTACCTGGTACCGGTATGGTACCAACATTATCTTACGTACTATTTTCAATAGCTAGTACCAGGTACTGTAGTACCAGGTACTGCACAAGACAACTACTACCAGACACTGTACGGTACTAGAGTAGGTATGACATTGTACGTACTACGTACCAGTAGTACTAGAGTAGTAGTACCAGTTACCTTTTTCTGGTACGGTACCTGGTACTGTACCTGGTACTACGGAAATATCGAAATTCCCCTTTCGATTTATTACTACTACTGTAGTACCTACTACCGTACTCCAAGTACCTTATTATTGGAAGACGCCACGGTTTCAATTGAAAGTACTAGTACTTAAAGTCTTCTGTATCTTGAAGCATCCGACTTACTACTGTATCTTGGAGCATCCTCTGAGTCGATAAGTACAGACATGAAGGATGGGGGGGGGGAGACTGACGCAAGGAAAAATAAAAGGTTACTGGTACCAGTAGTAACCTGGTAAAAGGTACCAGTTACCATACTGCTCCCAGGTACTACTACTAGCTACCTGGTACGGTACTAGGTAGTCTACTAAGTAGTATGGTATCAATATTTCTTTGAGTTGAAAAATCGACGGACCATTCCATTTTGGCGGATGACTTGTCTTTCTAGACTACTTCCAGTCTTTTCTTCACAGGATACACAAAAAGAAGAAAAGCCGAGAAAAGCGGTACCTGTCGAAACAACCATGAGAGGCAAACATTCCTTGTTGCGACGCAACGTCGACAACGTCAACGTCAACGTCAACAACAATGACAGCGACTACGACAACGACGGCGGTATAGATTCCTCCTCCCGTTTGAACGACATGGAACGAGTTCCTCCTCAAAATTCACCACATACAGTGAGTCGTTCAAACAGAGAATTCTCTTCTTCGAATCATCGTTTGCGACGAAGTGCTCGCGACAATGATGCTCACGGGTTCAAACGCCAAAGTTACATGCCTGATCTCTTGGTGGACACCCTCGTAACGGACAAGCATACAGCACTGGTTATCAAGGAAAGTATGGGATTGTTTCGATCTACCCGCGAGCAAAAGGAAGACGAGAAGAAGCAAGCTGCCGAGCATGACGAATACACACGCCGGAAGAATGCTGGTGACAACGTTGATAATTTCAACTTAAACGAAGTTTCCAGTGATGTCTCTGATGAGTCCTCTACGGCCTACTTTCGAAGACAGGAAGACGAGAAAGCTAAAGCCGAGGCAAACTTTATGTTGCGTGCCGTTTTCTGGTGCTTGTGTTACGACTATATTGTCCAGGCACTCAGATGGCTTTGGCGCAAATGTCTGGACAAGATGTCGGATTGTTACGGCCACGGAGAAGAGGCCGTAGCCATTACTGGCCAAACTACCTCGTAAGTATTCGATTTGTGCGCTGTGTGACTCGCGCATGAAATGCTGCACCTGTATCGTCTTGCTCATGATTACACATTTTCTGTGACTCATCCAGCGGCACACAGGCAGCCGTAGGCCAACAAATGGCTGTGGCAGCGAGCCAAAGTTTGTCCCATTCAGCAGCCATGGGATCGGCCACTGCAGCCGTAGCCGGATCTAGTGGAACAGCAACCATTGGAGGTGTTCTTGGGACGACAGTTGTAAGCATGTCTGTTGGATCTCAGATTGGCATGGCGTTGGGTCTGGCAGGAATGGCAGCAGTCATTACAACTTCTGGAGTAGGTTTGTCAATGATGCAAGCTACCAGCACTATCAGCCCCGACAGGCCTCTTGGTGTTATTAAAAATGTCTCAAGTGCAGGCAACCAAAGTGTGATATTGAGCGTAGACATCAATGCGACATCTATCAACGCCACAGCACCCGAGCCAGATAGTCTTTCTCTCATGTTGGAGACTTGCGGGGACTCTGAAAGCTACTATCTAGATGTTGCTGACGTAAAAACAGGCATAGTATCGCTCGTCCTCGAAGGTCTGCCTGATGGTCTTGTTGAAAAGCACGTCGCAAGGTTGGAATCGATCTTTACCATGACCTACAATGCGCTGTCGGGAAAATGCTCGGGAAACTACCAGCGGATTCTGCAGAAGACTGTCTTGTTTGACGTAAACAAGATTGAGACCGGTCCACTATCGCTCTATACATGGATTCAATGGGAACCTTTGCTCACATGTATAGCCTGTCCCGACGACAACCCGCTCTTTGGACGACAGCTCACTGCCATTATGGAGAATACTGCCACTGTGGAGAATAATAGTAGTCAGAAGAGCGCCCGGCGCTTACAAGAAATTGACGAAACGAAACACGATAAAGAATTTGCCACATTTGTCGACGCCTTCGTCTTTGAAGTCAAAAATACGTTTGCGTCCGAATTGCCGGAAATTGGCTTCGATATGTTTTACGGCGCAGTTCATAACTCACAGAGACGCGAAGAGGTTCTATCGGAAATTGGTACAACGAGTCTTTCAGGAGTCCGAGAAGTTCCGGATTCGACTGCTCGCCCTGTTGCAACCTTCAGTCCAACAATCACGCCTACACTGTCTGCATTTGCAACCCTTTCCATTACTCAATCGCTTTTATCGAACGAAACTACTGAACTGACCACGATGCCATACCTTGAAACCTTTGTGCCAACTGTAGGCAGTTTTCCTTCAAGTGCGCCAGCAGACGAAGCAGCGCGCGTATCCGCTAGTCCCTCCCCAAGACCAATCCTGGATAGTTCGATGATACCCTCGGAGTCTCCATCAGCATCTCGTATGACAACTCAGTCAACAAAAAGCCCCTCAGGAACTTTGTCTATCGCTCTGACATTGCTGCCTACAAGCTCGCAAACAGCGAATACCCCAACAAGAGAAGCTGCAGCTGTCGCTGGGGGGCTAAATAGTTCACCTATTACTCGACCACCAACAGGGACGCCTACTTTACCCCCAACACTCCTGCCAATGTTAGAATCTCCTACTGTGAGGCCCTCAGGCATCCCAACATCTGTGCCCACTTTGGGTCCCGCCTCAGTCCCAACAAGGAGCCCTACCTTTGCATCCACCTCTGATCCATCCAGCAAACCTACTGGTGGTCCCACAGAAGCTCCAACTCTTGGACCCAGCAGTGACCCTACCTCAGGACCTACTTCTAACCCCATTACTTTGGGTCCAACTGTTACTCTTGGAAGTCCATCAAGCTCACCTTCA
>Ga0100402_1002985_pt1 | contig 18693 bp, 17 predicted proteins | sample CryGeyme20150102_FD_80419 | JGI IMG/M metagenome (GOLD analysis project Ga0100402, IMG submission 80419) | Groundwater microbial communities from Crystal Geyser aquifers in Utah, USA - Crystal Geyser metaG 2015-0102 | ecosystem: Environmental > Aquatic > Deep subsurface > Groundwater | place...
ACCCCACCCCCCCCCCCAACCCCACCCCCAACCCCAACCCCAACCCCAACCCCACAAATATCAATTTATATAACTGGGATAGCTTAACTATGAAAAAATATATCAGTCCTCTTATCTTTCTCCTCAAAAAGAAAGAAACCCTGCAACTCAGCACTCAAAATGCCTCCTTTGTGGCGAACAAGTTTGTTTGCTATCAGTAAAATATTCAAGAAGATGGAGTTCAGAAGTATGTCGAAAAATAAATGAAACAATATCCTATTGTAGTCAGAAGCAAGCCCTCTATCCCTTGGGAATTGATTCGACCTGACGAGAAGGTAGCTTAGCTCAGAAAATCTAAGGTATGGCTTATCTCCAAAATAATTAAGGATCTAGCGATGAATGCAAGCTATCACATGGTTCAAGACGCGAGAGATATAGTAAAGAGTATTAAGAATGAATAAGCTAGAGGCATCAAGTCAGCTTTATAAATGCTGAAAATTACAGTAAAAGATTACCTGAACAGCCAAAGACTTGAAGAGTATGTACAGGATGCCATTTATGCTCTTCTGACTTAAATAAAGGAAGTGTAAGCATAGAAAAGAGATTGATCATCAATTTAACTTCTACTACAAAGAATTTACTTCTCTTCAACTTATATTTATTCACAATTTGGAAGAAATAAAACATCAGTTAAATTTAATTTGCTGACTCCACAATCGATCTTCTCTATTTCTCTATTGAAACAGTAGAATGATCCCTATACCCTTGTTTTGACCTTTTTATTAAAATTCAACTATTCTAGCCAGATAAAGCTACTCTGAATTTGCTAACCAACCAAATATGTACAAGTGAGAAGTAAAATCTTCCTCCTTTGAGAAATACAGTGCTAAGGGCTGAGGTTAGGGTTATTATAAGAGCTTGAATAGAAATAACGCCCAATTTGAAGGGAAGGAGGATGGATCCGCCTATGCTCCCACTACTATATAGTATTTCTTTCAAGCTTTATTAATCTAATAACCATGAACAAGCAGCTTCTTTTGGGTGCTCTTCTTTTCGTTATTTCCTACAGCTACCTCTAAAACATGAGGATAGACACCACCAACACCAGACTCAACATCGAAAGTGCCACATCGACTTCTTTGACAAGCTCCACAGTAGGAGCACCAACAAGACCATTCACCCTCTAGCCAAACAGTTACCCTATCAGGGCTGTTTACATTGATTCTATCCACAGCCACACATAAGGCGATATTGCCTATGACCTAGGGATTCCCGGTGCCGCTCAAGAAAACAACTACAATTATGTCATCTTATCGGAATGGACCTGCTCACTCTAAGCAGTCAAAGCTGCTCGCATGTGGCTTGATGTGGTGAATTACTTCGGATAGACTGGTACTTATGGAAGAACAACAAGAGAGATCCAGGGCAATATCAGAAAAAAATTCAACTAGTAAGGCATCAAACTTTTGGTCAGTGCTTTCAGATCAGAGTAAGCTCCAACTACTTTGAACCTCGACCCTACCGAATGTGCTCATCAACTTGGACATTTTGTCCTTGACAATCAACTGGATGGTGCTCAGGTAGATTGGTAGGATAATATGGCTCTAGAAACTGGAACTGGAGAATAATGGCTCATTACCTTTACAAAAGAGCTTAGGAATATCATACCCAATCATATCGTCAGCCATGGGCCAAAAGCCTCCTACTTTAGAAAATAAACTTACCAAGACAAGGGCTACTTTGCAGTCAATGAGGCAGTTGGGGATATGATCAACTTCTACTCAGTCAAATTTTATAATCACGAAGACACACAGTTCAATACATACTAAGATCTGTTTCTGCAGTCGATAGGTAGCTATTCAGGCTGTTCTGTGAAGGAGATAGCAGATCGAGGAATCCCCCTGAACAAAATTGTCATTAGTAAACCTCTCACAGTTTCCAACGGTGTAATAACAGGCTGGGTGGAAATATCAGAATTGGGAGTCTGGACTTAAAAAGCGTATGAAGAATTAGGATGGTACGCTGGTCTCTCTATTTGGGAACGTTGTTGGGACCATTCTGGCTCAGAAATAAACCTGGCAACTGAAATTTTGATCATAAAATGTTCGATCAACAAGAATTGCAAGTGATTATTTACTCTGTTTGACTGCTTTATTAATGGAGGTAATTTACTTAAAGGATCAATTGAAGTGAGGAGTCTCTTCTTCGTACATGAGCTAGCCAACATCTTTCATTCCACCTGGATAGTGTCTTTCTGCCAGTTACTTCAACTCCTTTGAGGTGACCTTGGGAGGTCCATTCAGCAGCGGCGCGCTTTCTTCTTAGTCGACCATTGCTTCTTGGACCGGTTCGATTGCAACTTTTTTCTGTTCCTCAGTGTTAGCCTCTTCCGCTTTTTCTTCAGGTCTTTAGAAATATACCTCTGGAGTTTGTCGATAGTATTTTAGCGAGTCCAGTATTGTTATGATGTTTCCATTATTCTCGAACCGTGATAGATCTTTGATAAAATCGATATAGTTGGAGTCATACACCAGTCGATTGAGGACGAAATTTTAATTTTCCTTCCGAACCAATTCAAGTAGTTTGTTGTTCTGAGGCAATTTATTAAGCGAACAACCATGAGCTTGAGAATCTACTCTTTCATAAAAAAGCATATAGGCATTTTTGCTCTTTTCTTCGTTTCCTCCAAAGCATTAGCTCCTTAAATTATTGTGGATATCCCACTCACTGACCTTTCTGTCATTGAACTACAACCACCTGTCTCCAACCTTGATGAATGAGTAATAATGACCGCTTTCTGCTGATCCAGAGTGAATCAGAATTCCACATAGTTTATAGTCAAAGTAGTGAGGATCACTTTATTTTCTTCCCTGCATTGCGAATCTGTTGAGTTCAAGCTCCATCGGAAATTAAAAGTAATCATTTATTTTTATCCTGTTCATTTGCTAGAAATTCCAATAAAAACGTTTGAGTGTGATGACGAGAATATTAGGAAGCTTGCCAAGATAGGTCTTACTTGATGCTCTGATCTTTTTGTGAAGAACCTCTGAATAGTACATGTTTTATCCTTCGAGTACATGAGGTTTAGAAAGAGAGCTTAACCCTTCCAAAAGGTTCTTCTTGTACTTTATATCAATCATCATAGTCAAAAAGGTTTCTTCAACATTTTTGACTTCTGAACCTTCCTAAAGACCTCTAATTTAATGAGTCAAACTACCACATATTGTTTAATTTTGAGCCTTCGAGCCAACTGTCTGCTATATATCATGCATAAGTGAAGCGAAAAATTAGTTTGCATCCTGTTGAACCATAGGCCTGACAAGCTCTCCATTTATTTTGACCGTGTCAACATATTCATTGGGATAAACTGGTGATCTTATACCGCAGTACAAATTGGCAAATATTTTTTTCAATTCAAGTAATTTGATGTTGTCTGAGGATTCATTATCACCTGCAAGCAAAATTGTTGGAAATGAGGTGTGATAAAGCTGCTGAATGAGAGAATTGATATAGCATGTAGCTCCCAAATTTCGAATGCCAATAAATTCAGTATTTCGGAATTATCCTTACACTTAGTTTGTGTCTTTGAATCCCTTCATGATATGTCGGATAGAGTGAGTGACCATTCTCAGAATATCATGGTAGGCACACATTTTGAGGAGCAGAAGATAAGCTGCCTTTCTCAGATGTTTGCTTGTATAATATGGATATTGATTGTTTCTGCCAAAGAGGTATTCGTTGAAAAGCCAGGTTGCTATGACATGCATGTCTTCGTTCTTACGCTCACCACCTTTGTCTACTTTGAAATGCCTGTCCAATAGAGTTACTGCTAGTTTGAAATAGCCAATTACTTCCTCTTATTCTAGCTTCTGGATTTAATTCTTGACTTGATACAAAAGGTCAGTGAGAATAATCAGCTCTTCTCCTGAGTCATTCACTGAAGATATTGTGATAAGAGCATTCAGACAGGAAAAGAAAGAGGAGTAGGCAGCTGTATGATGTTTGTTGTGAATATCTTCTCGATAACTTGAAAGTAATTTGAAGGTGAACTTGAGAAGAAAATAGTCGTTGTCCTAACTACGGAAGTGAAGTGCTGTAGCAACTACGATGAATTATAATGGGCGTCCATATTTTAGCAGCAATGCTTCAAGCTTGTTGTATGTCAGCAGAGAATAGTATTTCTATCCATTTGCAGGATAAATCAGCTGAAGAATGTACATCTTAGCAATGAGGGTCGCCATTCTGTCATTCATAGGATAAAGCAACAATGAGTCTATCATTCTGGATGCGACTAGCTATGATAATCCGAAAGACCATCTGTTCACTCTCTGAAGAGAGTTCTCAAATAGGGGGATAATTTGAAAATCTTTCTAGCTCATCGCTTTGTTGTGAAGAAATTCATCAAGCAAAGTAATAACAGGGCAATCTGTTTAAATAAGAAGGAGTTTGAAGAGATCTTCATAGTTGCTCATCTCATCAGGTGTTTTCATTATCATAGTGGAGAGCCACTAGATTATATATTTTCTAAGATTTTTTTGCTAAAAAATGTTTTATACTTCATTCGGATTTTGTTTCAGATAGTTAGAAATGATGTGAACTATGTAAATTGCATGCTAAGTGACTCTGTCCTTGAATAATTTTTCCCACTGTCCTTTTTACATGAGCTCATTGACTTATGCGACATAGGCTTAGTTGAGAGGAAGCTTTTTGATGAAATTCCAGCCACTGACTTTGTTTTGGCTTATCTTCAGACACTCAAGCATCATCTAAAGAATGTCTCGATGATGAACGAGTAAAGTTCCGAAATTTTTAGCCTTTTATTTTGGGTTTTCAACTTCAATGATGATCTCTTCTTTTTAGAATTTTCTATCTTTGAATTAATTTTACAACACCTTCATTCGATCTGGATCCAGCACATCGTTGACAATGGTTTCAATGCTCTAGCCTTCAAACTTGTTTATGATGAATTGAAGCAACTCTGGGTCAGTTTATTATCCGATAATGGCCGTGAGTGTTTACAGTTGCTCTTGTTTCTTTTGAATTTTGTCTTCCTCAACATCTATGGAATCAGCATTAGTCACACTTATCGTTTGATTGTTCTCAAGCTTTAATTCTTTCAAAGTCAAATTTTAGCCTTTCAGAAGTTTTCCAGCAGTCCATAGCTATATTTATTTGGTTGGGGGGTTGAGATTGTCTCCAATGTAACATCTCAGATCAGACAAGGTGATCTTTTCGTTGAACTCCATGTTTGAGTTTCTGGCTCCAAAGAATTGCATATTAGTCACAGTGATATGCAAGTTAATTGTAGATTCTTTACTTTCCTATATTTTTTCTTTCTCCAAATATAATTTTTAAGCCAACTCAAAAATCCTCAAGATTGTCACTTGCTTCTTGTTGGCTTAATCAGGCTTGTTCATCTGGAAGGTATAGGTCATGTATTTTTTCAAATTGTTGATGATATACATGTACATTGCTTATTTTGTTTCCTCCGCATTGACAACCAATTTGCATATGAAATCACGACACTTCTTGACTACTTTCAAGTCCATACAGTTGAAGTAAATATACATCAACTTGTCAGTTCCAATGAGCTAATCCTTGATGATTTTGTAGTGGTCACGTTCAAAGCTAATGAGCTTACAATCTTCATTCAGTCGGAGGAAAAGCATTTCAAGGCAATCATAAACTCTGAGGGAAAACCATCCAGCTACCAGACTCATCAAAATATCGAAAAATATGAAGTTTACGCTTTCCTCAGTTATTGAACCTTCATATCGGACAACTTCCTTAAGAAATACAAAGAACTGCTCTCTTTCCTTCTCATCACGACCAGTGGTCCCTAATACCTTCCAAAGAAATTCAGTAATATTTTTCTATAGAGGTCGATTGAATCGACAAAACATTATGATTACTGACAGAGCCTTCTCAACTACAGGCCGACTGAATCTATTTCTGGTCATAAGAGCAAGAATCAACTCAAATACTCCTTCACTTGCTAATTTTGTAATCAGCTAATATTTTCCCTGCCCTCGGTCTCTGGCTGTCTCAATCTTGAGCCAATGTTCAACAATCCACAAAGAACAAACAGATCCGTTTCTGAATAATTTTATTATTTAGAATTCCAGCTCATCTTTAAACATTCTGCTGTGGGCAGTTATTAATTTGAGTAGAATGGACATGTAGCAATTCTGATACTGAACCACAAATTAAACAAGCAAATGCATCAATTTTTTGATAAACTATTGAGTTGGCTCAGTATACTACTCAATGTCCATTTCAGTATCTGCTTCAACTTATCTTCTGTTATCTTGGATGATCAGAGTTTTTCTCTTACGAGAGCTGTTGTCCTCAGAAGATACAATTGGATTTGATAAAATACTGCTGATGAAGCTGATAAAGAGTGTGGATTCCTTGTCCGTATGGTATGGAATGATTTCAAACACTAGCAAAAGATGTTTCAATTTAAGCCAGCCTAACATGCTTTGAGCAACTTTGAAAAGTTCTTAGGAATGGAGAGAATTTTTCATTAGCTAAACAATTTCATCATCAGGAAGGACGCCAGCCTCGTAGAGGAAGTGTATAATTGGCTGAATTTGTTGCAAAATTCTGGAATGAGTCGAGTCTTTCAAGAAAATGTCAATAATTCTGTTTTCAGTAAGCCAGTTGACGAGCACATATTTGACAGTATCTTTGGTTTTTGCCTATTGAATCAACTAATTGACAACTCTGAACCCCTGAAGTCTCTTCTCTATTTGCTAGCTTTCGGTCAAGAGCCAATTAATCGAGGGGAAAATGTATTTGTCCACCATCTCATATTCTTCCTTACATATTTCCATCAGCAACTCAAAATACTATTCCATGTCTTTACGATCAAGCTGCAGAAAGCCATTTTTTCTTATGGCCACTAGATGTTAATATTATTTCACGTAATCATGGTAGTCAATTGGGTTAGCCTGTGCAATGAGAAATAAATTTAAAATAGGTCGAGATTACCTGAAGCAGCTGAGCATGAACATTTTATGGACATAGCGATAGAAGTAGTTGAGAGGATGGGTGATGGACACTTTCATTTATGTGTCAAAATATTCATTGATGAACTCATTGATGGTGTTAAGCTATAAATTTTACTCTTCTAGATACAAGTTCATGAGCTGGATAGATTCCTCTTGAAAATTGTATGAATAAATTCTCTGCTTTTCTATGAGAATTTGTCCGATCACATCTCTGTAGCTTTCTATATTTTCAATATCTTTTAATTTGAGACTGAGTTGTTTGAGAAATATGCAATTTCTGCTTAGCTCGATAAGTTCATGTGACTCGTTTTTGCGCTCGTTTAAAATAATGTTCATCATGTTGATCAAACGAGTATTGGAGTAGTAGCCCATGGATGTTGTTAACTCTGTCAGTGCCTCGTCGTAGTCTTCAAAAGCCTGACTGTTGAGAAGTCGATCCTCAAGGCTTCCTTTTTAAAATCTTTCCTATTTGTTATCGACTTTGCTGAATTCCTTCGATAAGCTGAGGCTGTGCATTTTTTGATACTAGTTTTCATAGTTATCGCCAATCATGTTGATATCTCTGGAGCCTTCTGAGCCTCGATCGAAGTTATTTTCAATAGAATCATTGTCAACGCTTGCTTTCATGGATCCTGCATTTTAGAGCAATCGTTCAAAATCGTCCCCTTCTGACATATGATATAACAATAGATAGGCTTACCAATTAATTTAATTAATGGCTTCGAGTCTCAATAAAACCCAAACCAAACATTCGCCTGTCCTCAAACCTTAAAAATAGCAATAGTCAATAGGAGTAGGAGATTACTATGCAAATCCCTCGCGATAAGTCATGGAATGGATGGCTCTCTACTATGAAGGGAAGTTTTACTTAACAGATCCAAGAACTTATCAAAGGATTCAATAAGTATAGGCTTAGCTTGATTTGGAAAAAAAATTGGTATCTTAGTATGCAGGTTCAGAGAGAGAAAAGGCCGAAACAGTCAGAGGAATAGATCCCAAACTTTAAACATCTGGATATTCGTATGCAACAGAACACGACGCTCAAAAGTGTAAACTTAAGCAACTAAAAGCCGAGAAAGATCTACACAAGTAAGAAGAGATGAATTTCAAGAGAATTGTTCAAGCAAAACATAAAAAGAAAATTTAAAAGAGATAAGTCAGCAAAAACCTGATTCAGGTCAAAAAGCACAAGAAGGAGGACGTGCTATCCGAAAAAGACCATGGATAGAAAGCAAGAGAAGTTGATGAGGATGTATTGAACCAAACTATGATGAACAAGTTACAAATACCAAAAAACGCTCGATAACCCACTCCTGTCAAGGCTGTTGAACAATAGAAGTTTCAACAACAAAGTCCCATCCTTAACAGCCAGTCAGTTATCAACATAAAGACAACTGAATACAATCCGAATCGGCAAGACATAATTGAGAGCTAAAATAACAGACATATCAAATTATCAATTATTGACCCCAACTCTTACTGCTAAAAGATAGTTATTCCTCTTCCTGAAAGTGGGATCAGAGCATAGGATAGGAATTAATAACATCTGAAAGTTATTTCTGATCAATCGTTCAAAGATAACTAGAGCCTTATCCTAAATAAGATATCAATTAATTAACCAGAATCTAAACAGAAAGATCCCTCTATTCTAGACATTGGGAGTGAAGAGTAACATCAGCTTGATAAAGATATTCAGAACAATGCTAGAGCTGGGAGCAGTTTCTTCAGTTAAATCAACAAAAACCTTGATACAATTGGCAACAGTGGTAATCCTGAAGCCAAAGAAAAAAGATAAACAAAAGCACCATAAGACGAAGTCAAGAGAGAAGGCTACCATCCGACTCAGACTATAAGGTAGACTTAGAATATTTTAAAAGTACTCGATGATCATTTCAAAATGCTTGAATCGGGTCAACAAGGAATAGAAGAACATTCATAACAACCTTTGAAGACTCCTCCTGTTGAATAACTAACAAGTAAATAGGGAGCATAATCCCCATGTTTAAAGCACGCCTAAACAAAACTACTTCAAACGTAAGAGCAGGCAATTAAGAAGAAGAAATAATTTCGAGTGACTTCAAGCCTGGTAAATTATCAAATATCGAATCAAATCATCAGAAAATAGGAAAATGTTCAGTCTGAGGAAAAGTAAAGATTATAAAAGGAAATAGGCATTCTTCAGCAAGTTATTGGATAGTTAAGAGTATAAAGATTAAAGTATCAAGCCAGCCAAATAGAAATGAATACAGATAAAAATACTGAATCAGCATTCTATTCTCACTTCGATAAATCACAAAGAGATCCATATGAGAGAAGATTCGATGAGACTCCTGGACTATTTAACAAAACTCATCGACCTGCAGGAACTCATCTTACTAACTTTTAAGAGTCAGTTGTTTCGTAGTTTCAGTCAGGGACGCGATCCAACCTTGTCAGAACAAAGTCAGGAAAGATAGTGAGGAATAGGTCAACTGATAAGAAAACTATGCCTCAGATATAAGAATAACTTGTCAAAGAGGATAAATCCAAGCAAATAAAAGCAAAAGTTTCCTCTGAATCACCAATGAAGCACGATCTATCAATCCAAGTTGAATAGGCCCAACAAATATCTGATAACACTGCCATTGTTCCTCTTCAAGAAAAGGAAGCATCTAAAATAGCTCAGGAAAATTAAAATACTTCTAGTCCTGTCACCCATCAGAGGCCTGACTCAAAAGAGACTTCGAAGACCAAAGAACACTACAAATTCAAGATAACAAACAAAGATAATAGAAAACGTTAGACTATTTCTGAACATAAAGACAACACTTAGAATCATATGATCTCAGGTTCAGTTATAATTCGTGGAGATACACCTCTACCAAATAAATCAAGAGTATCAAAGGCATAAGATTCTGATATGGAGTCTTCAATGCCTAGACGCCTTATCAATAAATATAACTTCTCAATGCCTCCAAAGATCACTGTTGAGGAGTAAGTTAGGCATAAGAAAATGGCATAATAGTCTGCTCAAAAGAAGTTATTGAATAATTTTACAAAAATGCAAAGATAATCTGCCAGGAAACCACCGCCTTCACAAGAAGGTCTTGATCCAAAAAGAAGAGCTCTCAGAGAGGGTATGCTCAAAAATTTAGAAACAAAAACGATCTGCAACCCATAATCTAGTAAAAAATAAACATCAAGGACAAATTTAAGGCAAAGAGCTTCTCAAGTTGAGCCTTCAAACAGATCTAAATATGGATCCCAGGTTAGAAACTAATCGAAGAGTGTCAAAAATTTCCGAATGAGGAAATAATCCTAGTCAAGCCATCAAAGTTCAAGAAATAACAATAAGTCTACCAAAGGTAGAGAGGGAAAAATCAAACCTGAGGAGAAGATGATGTATGTCCCTGCCGTCTAATAAAATATTTTCAACAATGATATTTCTCAACCAATAAACTAAAGCCAGTTTTGTGAAGTTAGATTTGATCAACTTTCTAAACACAATCAACCTGCTCCTTTATAAGGCTTCCAATTAACGAAAAGAACTATTTCTTTTTCTAATTTATCAGTGCCTAAGCTACCAGAACCTCCAACTCCCAACATAACAGTTGAAGATATGTCGTAGTTGATAAGAAAGCTTTGCACAGCATTAGATGAAAGTTTTGAAAATAGTTAGATCCACAAAATCATTATGAAGAAATATAAAAATTGTGTGATGTTGGATCTCCCAACTAGCAGAAGCCTGAAGCTAGTTTGGCACTACAATGGAAAAATTTATGTCGGAGAATGGGATGAAAGTTCAATGGCAAAAACTGGAGATGGCATTGAATATACTCCCGATAAATATTACTACAAGGGGCAGTTTTTGAATAACAAGAAAAATGGAACAGGCACAATGCTTTTCCATAATGGAAGCAGATACGAAGGTCAGTGGAAAGATGGAGAAAGAAGCGGAAAAGGCAAATATCAAGATAGCCTCTCAAAGTATTATTATGAGGGAGAGTGGAAGGAAAGTAAAAAAGAAGGATATGGATACTTAGAAATTTAAGATTTCAGCATTTTTGAAGGCACTTTTTCAAATAATCACAGATCAGGACGTGGAACAGAAAAATTTTATAGTGGTGATTAATATCAAGGATAATATGAGAAGGGCAAATTCCACGGAAAAGGAATTTATGTCTGGGAATCAGGATCGAGTTTTGAAGGTCGTTTTGTTGAAGGAGTTAAACAAGGTGAAGGCTAGTGGAGGTCAGACACTGGGGAAATATTTGTTGGTTCTTATGTGAAAGATAAGAAGAATGGATTTGGTCAATATAGATGGGAGAATGGCACCGTTTACGAAGGTTAGTTCCTCAACGATAAGCAGTACATATATTTTTATCTAGGCATGGCAAAGGTGTATTGAAGAAAAATGATGGCCAAGAGATAAGAGGAATATGGGACAATGGAAAGCTAATATAGGTACTTCATGTTTAGCAGGAGTAGTCTCCTTTGTAGCCTAAAAAATCCAAAACCTTTGAGACCCAGACAATCATAAAAGTGGTTTAGACCAAGCCTCAGAAGATATCTACACCTGGAAACTTGTCATCTGTTTGATACTTTTTTGCTTTTGTTGTGTTGTTGTTCATACAAAAGGAGGCAATTTTATAGTTTTAATGAAAATTACACTCAATAAGCAGATCTCTTCTTCTCGTCTTCCCAGCCAAATTCCTAAATTTGTTCAGCGTGATGTGGTGACTGATCAGATAGCCGACATCATAATTCGTAAGGATCGCAAGAACATTTATTCTCTTATCTATTTGCCGATGGATTACAGTAAGCAAAACCCAGGCTATTTACCATATATGTTAGAGGAAGCATCGAAAGAGCAGAAAAAAATGGACTCAAACAACAAGATTATTGTGGTTGTTCTGATGGAGCAAGAAGATGAGGTAGGAGGTCTTTAAAGTGTTCAAAGCGAGTGTTTAAGGAAAGATGTAAATATGATGCTTTGCTTCGAGCTCAAAGAAGTATCCCAGCTAATTATGGATATTTTAGAGACCAAGTGATTGAGTGTGTTTTGGAAGCAATATTTAAATATAGTTATATCAACGTTAATGCTGAAATCATTTGACTATGTAGACCCAAATCTCGCAACTAAGATATCCACATTAGAACAAGAACTTACAAGACTCGAGCAATCAAGAAGGTAAATTATGAACAATAGCACAATTGCTCCAACCACTAAAAAAAAATTGATGCAATACCAAAACTAATGCTATTAAACGACACAAAGATTGCTTGCAACCGAAAGAGATAAATTGGCTGAATATCTTGATCAGCAGACAAATGTCATCACAAAGGAAAATAGGGAGCAACAGGCTAGACCCAGCCATAAACACAGTTTTGCACTCAATCAATCTACAAGGATTGATCTCTCAAGCGATGAGAGTAAAAGCTTTGATGCCACCAGTCATACCTAGCTAGGAAGAAAAGTGACCAGTTTTTATGTGCCAATCAGTCACAACCATATCGAGCCTAAGCAAAATAATAAAAACTACGGAAATGTTTATCGTTCTCAGGTGAAGAAATTGAAGAAGAAAGTTGGGAAGCAATAGAAGTTGATAAAAATGTTGACAACATGGGTTAAAATATACTATGAACGCTAACAGGATTACCTCCAAAAATAAATGGGAAACGAATAAGGCAATAGATTAAGAGATATCAATAGCCAATTATAAGAAAAATGTAAAAGACTGGAGCAGTAAATAAACTCCTTGCGTCATGATTTCAACAAGCAGTCCACTGGAATATTGGAATCCCATAGAAAATGTTAGCAACTTCGGTAATAAAATAGTTTGCTTCAGATGGAGAGGAAGGAGCTTCTACAGACCGCCAGATCCCAAGAGAAGCCTTCTTATGGAAATCAAGGTTCAACAGTTCGAATCAGAAGTAAATGATATTTTCCATCGTTTGAATTAATAACTTCGATATTATTTTCTATAGAACATGAAGCAAAAAAGAAAAGATAAGAACCAACTTGAGAAAGACACTTTAGATGAAATTAAATAGATCAAAAATTACATGAATGAAGGCAAAATAATTCTTGATAAAGCCATTATTCCTGCATAAATCGAGGAGGCTCTGAACCTATTCAACAAAGCTATTGCAAAGGCGAACAACAATAATCAAGTTCCTCAGGTTAATCAGCTCTTTCATATGAGAGGTCTTTGCCACTTCAAACTGAAGCAATTTGAACAGGCTGAAAAGGATTTCCAATAAGCTATATTGATGTCAGATGAGAAAAGCAAAGTAGTTTTCTATCACTCCTTGGGAAAATGCAAAGTTTAGTTGGCTCAGAAGGACCCTATTATTGTAAACAGTTTGTTATTTAGTATGAAGAGGCAATAAAATGCTTCGAAAAGGTTCTTTAGTTCAGCAACAGGGCAGACGGAGAAGCCTTCTTCAACTTGGGACAAGTCTACAGAAAAATGAAGAACTCTCCAACAATCAAGGCTATCAGACAGTTTACCGATGCTCTCAAATATATCAAATATCACGAACAGTTCCAGGTCCTGATTGAGAGAGGTATTTGCTATAGATAAATTGATGAAATCGAGAACTCTATTGAAGATTTCTCTAGAGCTTGTGACATCAGAAAAGATGACCCATCTCCTCACTTCAACCTTGGAATCAGCTATATCCTAACTAACCAATATGATACTGCTTTGGATAGTTTATCTGCAGCTATTGAACTCAAAAAAAATGAACCCAGATTCTACAACTACAAAGCTTTGGCTCTCTACATGGTAGGTCAGTATGAACAGTCTCTATTCATTTTCGAAGAGGCTCTGAAATTGTATGAGCAAAGAGGTTCAGACTAACCTGAAGTGGGATAATGTTGGTTCAACCTAGGAAATGCTTTACTCAACTTGAACCGTGAAAAAGAAGCATTGGAAGCCTTCACCAAGGCCTTGGACTATGGCATAGATCAAAAATTGGAAATAAAGGTTAAATATGCTGAGGGAAGAGCTTATGAAAATCAAAAAAATGTGAAAACTATTGAAAAATTCAAAGAATGTATTGAACTCATAAAAGATAATAGAGCTAATTAACTTTATCTCAGTTCATATTATCACTTAGCCCTGAATCAGCAGAGACACAAGGATTATTAAAATTCGATCGTGAATTTTTCCAAGATTCTTGAGGCTGACTGTAATGATAAATGTGTCTATGAGGAAAGAGGAAAATCATACTTAATGAATGAGAGCTATCAAGAAGCTTTGAGGGATTTCGAGATGGTAGCCACCTTCAATGAAAACTACCCTGATGTCTACTATTACAAAGGGAAAGCTAAGACACAACTTGGATAGATCGACTCAGCTATCAAAGATTTCTTTAAAGCCATTGAATTAGGATCAAGGAGAATCGCAATATTCAATGGAATCAGCTAAGCCTATATGAAAGGAGGAAAGTTTGAAAAAGCTTTAATATATTCAAACATCTCACTTGAAAAGGAGCCTAAGAATGAGGAATTTTTAATCCAAAGAAGCAGGATATATCTTTAACTCAATCAGTATCAAAAAGGAATCAATGACCTCACAAATGCTTTGGCTACTAATAACAACAATCCTCTGGTCTACTATAGAAGAGGGCTGGCTTACTACAAAAACAAAGATTACGTTGCAGCCATCAAAGATCTTGAAAAGTCTTTGCTCAATCGGCCCAATCGCAATATTCAATCAGATATCTACTATCATATTGGCATCGCCTACTCAAATCTTGAAAAGCATGAAGAAGCCATCGAACCCCTATCTAAGGCTATTGAGCTGGAACCAATACCCAGGTATTTCCATGAGCGAGCTAAGTGCCATATCTTGTTGGAAAGAAATGGCAGCGCCCTAAAGGACCTCAATGCTGTGATCGATAAGCAGCCTGAAAATGCATTTGCCTTTTTCAGAAGAGGTTTTGCTCACAAAGCTCTAAAGAAATACGATGAAGCAGCTGAAGATTTCATGAAAGCTAGAGAGCTATCGCCTACTGACCCTAGACTAATCATAAACAAGAAGCAGATTTACCAGACCAAATATAGGAAATTATGTGAGGCCGGAGAAGAAGAATGATAAAATTTGATTACTTACATATAACTTCAAAATAATGAAGATTATCAGGCATATGCTACTCTTCTCTCTTGAGGCTGACTTTGCTTGATGTGATGTTGATTATGGTGAATTTCAACGCTAACCTTCTTTCTTTCAACCTCCTTGACCGCTTTATCTCCTCCCAGCTCCTTCCACATTTATTGGAAAGCAGGGTCTTCTTGGACTTCCTCACTATCATCTGGCCATTCAATTTAGTATTTTTGCTGAGCTTAATCCAAAATGTTTCTCCAATCTTTTTTCTACAAGACGTCTTGAATTTCTCTGACATATTTGTTCGAATCTTCCAAGGCATCGATAGTCTGAGTAAATGGAATGATACATCAGCATTAATCTTTTGCATTTATACCTCGTCTAACTTTTAGTTGACAACTTTCAACCGGACATCTCCTGCTTCAATCATCTTGGTAAGATCTTTTTTTGCTTTCAACAGAGGAACTAGCTCTTTTTTGTTGCCTGTTTGCTTATAAGCAGGGACTTTCTCCTGAATCTTCACCTCAATCTCAGCCAAATCTCTGTTTTTTGCGTTTATGTAGTTTTTAATAGTGTCTCTTGCTTTTTTGAGCTTGAACTTGACCTCATCAACTTTCTCAATCTAGTTCCGTTTTTGTTGTGGTGGTTATTTTCTCTGGACAGTTTAGTCTCCGAAGCATAGTCCTCCCATGTTAATATATCTAATATTGGTTGATAATTATAATCAAACAGATGGAGGGTTACCTTGAAATGTGGCAAGGGTATATGTCCCGATGGTCCAAGTACTACTTCAGAATACATTAGTAGCTACTCATGTTTGGTCCCTCAAAGGAATAGATCGAGGGCAGAGTTCATCTTAAAGTAGCTCAGATCATCTCAAAAATGGATGATCCTGTATCGATAACCATCAACACAGGAACTGATATCAAGTATTTAAGAGCTTACTCAATCGATGAGAAAGTCAAATGGTATCGCAAGCTCAAGGAAGTCCAAAAATCGATAGAGTAACTGGCCCAAAACAAAGAACTGTTCAAGATGAAAATGTAGCTGAGCAAAGTCAATAGATTCAAAATTCTTGATGATCTGAACACTGAATTATGGAAATGCCACGCATAACTTGAGCAAAAATTCTAAGAGGTGATTCTCAAGACAAAGAACGTGATGATTGCGAAAAACATTGATAAATTGCGAATGTCTATAGACGAATTCAAGTACAAAACTTCTCAAATGCTTCAATACATTGATCAAGAGATCCGTGATCTGAAAAACAAAGAGGAAGGAAAGAGTTATCTCAAGTCGAATATAAATATCAATCCTATTGCTCAAGAATCTCGATATTCTATGTAAAGCTCATCTCCTATTAATCTGTATCAGGATACAATGTACTATAGCTTTGATGATGGTGATGGACTTATCGAGTCAACACCTTACAAAAAAAAGCTTAATCGAGATTTTTTGAATGAAATAAGATAATAAAGCAGCAACAGTGATATTTCGTTTATCAACCGAAACGGGATGGAAAGATCAGCAACGATACTTCCAAAAAGATCTCTCAAAAGAGAGATTCTATACGAGGTTGAGGAAGAGAAAAACCCCATCAAATACGTAAGATACAATTTATGTAGAGACTGTTTAACAACAATAAGGTATACTTGCAGCTGGTCAGAGACATATTCTCAAGAAACTAAATCAGAAGAGAGCTCCCTGCTAAGCATACCCCTGAGGAAGCATTTCCCGTTCTTAAAACAGTCTCAGCGTCACTATCATCTGGAGATCTTACTAAAGTCACAATGCCAGTCATTCTCAATGAGCCAATATCTTCGCTTCAGAAAGGATGTTAGCAGCTTTACTATTCATAGTTGCTCAATAAAGCTGAATAGGTCAATGATTAAAATATGCGTATTCTTTACATTGCTGCTTTTGCCTTTTCAACCTACTCGCTGAATTAAAAAAGGACAAAGAAACCTTTCAACCCTCTTTTAGGTGAAACTTTTGAGTATATTGATGAAAACCGAGGCATTGAGTTTCTTTCTGAGCAAGTCAGCCATCATCCACCTATTTCTGCCTTCTATGTGCGATCTAACAATTTTTAGATTTATGATAACAACAAGTCAACAGTTTCATTTTCAGGCAATAGTATTAAAATGGTTCCTTCTTCTAAAACTGTCATCAAGCTATAAAAATTCCAGGATTACTACACTTTCAATAAATGCACAATTGCTCTCACCAATATTTTGATGGGTAGGACATCAGTATCCACCTACGGAACTGTAGAAGTCAAGTGCAAGCAAAATAATGCAGTTGTCAAGTTATAATTCTCTGATGATTCGATGTGGTCTAAAGGTCGAGATAAAGTCGTGAAGGGTTATCTATAAAACAATGGCAAGAAGGTCTACGAACTAGAAGGAGAATGGAATAAATAACTCAGGGCTTTACATTTATAGTCGAATCAAACAATCACGCTTTGGTCAAAATCACATATCATCAATCCTGATTACTATAATTTTAACTAAATGACCCTCCAGCTCAATCATCTTAGCATCCACAATAGTAAAAATTTGCCTCCTACGGATTCACGATTTAGACCCGATCAAAGGGCTCTTTAGCATCAAAATTTATAGTTGGCAGCCGAGGAAAAACACAGATTAGAGGAGAAGCAAAGAACAAGGAGAAGATAAAACTAGAAAAATAAGATGGAGCACAAAGTGTTGTGGTTCAAGCAGATGGTTCTTCAAAATGAAGACGTATACGTGAGCAATTAAAGATACTGGGGATAAAAGATGAAAGGAAATTGGAAATAATGTTTGGACATCTATTGATATCAATAAGTGTATTTTCATACTTGTTGTGGTTCAGTCCGTATGCAGTCTACTGACTGATGTCGACTGGAAGTATTTATTTTTATCTAAAATGTATTGTTTGGATCAATTATGCTTTTTTTGCACTTATTCTTTCGAGATTTTATTTCGGTCCGTTTGATTGCTGAAGAATTAAGAGCTGGAAATACAACACTGGGCTTAATCTTGAGGTGCTTTTCAAGTAAATGAACGATCTATTATTGGTGGCTGAATTTTATGTTGCCCTGAGCATTTTTATATTAAAAAAAATTATTTTTGAATGAACTCTTGGTGTTGAGTAATCTCTCTTTGTATTTTGCATTTTATTGATCCAGTCTTGCTATAACCGAAGAATTTCTTCTATGAGGTGCTGGTTTTGGTTAACTACTGCCCTTCCGATGTCGTTATATTCTGATTGTGTTTGATCTTTGGCTAAGTTCAAGCATTCGACTTTGAAGGTTCCTATTTTAGCTTTGAATTTTGTTGATTCTTTGATTTTCCAGGTAGCACTCAGAATGAATTTTATTGCGCTTGTAGTTGTTTATTTTTTAGATGTTGTTGCATACGCTCTGAAAAGTTTTGAGTCGGTTGTTGACAGACTTGATATCTGACAGTTTTGTTTTGTGGAAATGATGGAGTTTTTCAATTTCGTAAATGCTCATCAATTTCATGTTTCTCTTCATTAGTAGGAATCGCTAATATTATTATTCGCTAATATTATTATCAATATTTGATCACAATAAGGCGGGGTTGGGGTTGGGGTTGGGGTTG
>Ga0100402_1002995_pt1 | contig 18659 bp, 11 predicted proteins | sample CryGeyme20150102_FD_80419 | JGI IMG/M metagenome (GOLD analysis project Ga0100402, IMG submission 80419) | Groundwater microbial communities from Crystal Geyser aquifers in Utah, USA - Crystal Geyser metaG 2015-0102 | ecosystem: Environmental > Aquatic > Deep subsurface > Groundwater | place...
ATAAGATATCAATAATAACAAGTAGTTACGTAAATTAACTCGGTAAAAAAAGCAAAAAAAAGTGCAAAAAACTTGATTTTTAGGGGTGGAGTGAGGGATGGATTTTCAAGTTGGGTTAAAAAAAAGCTCATTAAGTTTAAACCTAATGAGCTTTTTTTATCTAAAATCGATAAGCCAAAGAATATTTAAAGCCAACATCTGGGAAAGCAAAAACAGTAACGCCAACATCAACATGATTAAAAATGGTGTATTGTCTTCCCATTGAAAATGCTTGTGGAAGTGGTAAGCCCATTAAATCACGCTTGTCTTTATTGTCATCAATGTTTGGATTGGTTTCATTTGGTTTAACAGGATAAAGCCCTTCTCCGAATAAAAACTGCGCGCCAAAACGATAACGAGGATTCGAATAATTCGTGTATTTCCTAAAACTTTGAAATAAAACGCCATCAATATCAAAAAATAGTAAGCGAATTGGGATTGAAAAGATTTGTGTCCAACTATCGAATCGATCTTTTACAGCGAAATCGAACCCAAAACCGAAGCCATGTTTAACATCTTTACCATACAAATCGTCATCAAGTTGTAAGGATAATTCACTTAAATAATGAGTATAATTTATTACAAACGTAGATTTTTGTGTAATGCCAACATCAAGACCGACTTTTATTGAACTTGGTAAATTCAGATTTAAGCTTGATGTAAACTTAGATAAATCACGATATGTTGAAAGATTTGGTTTACTTGGATCTAAACTATCAAGAGCAACGGTAGCATCTCCCGATAATATTTCATCACCAGTTCCATCAATAAAAACAGGTAAATAGGCCTCTGCAATGGCATCTTCACTCGACATAGAAAAAGAAGGAACATGCTCGTAAACCACCGACAAATTTGTCCATTTTGATGGTTGATAATTCAAGCCGATTTTATATCCATAACCTGAATCACGAAAAACACCATTCGCATTCATATAAAAACTATTCGTTTCACCAAGCTCGTAATTTAAGTTGGGATCGGTTGGATTATTGAAATAACGCTCATCTGCACCACCTACAACTACAACTCCAGATAAATCTGCATTTATATTTCTGGTGTTTTCAGCTTCATATCTTGAAATAGTAGCTCCTAAAAGAAACTTCCCATAATCACCATCATATAATTTATATCCAAAACCAGCATTTAAGGTCGAAATATTTAGCTGAGCTTGCGCTATAAGAGAAATATTCATCAATACATCAAACCGAAGAGAAACTTCTTCTGTACCCTGTTCAACACCCAATTTTGTTACAATACCAGTTGCTGCTAAATTGAAATTTACTTGTGTGGGATAATAATATGATGCTGCAAGAACCAAATTCGGGAAAATCGGAGCCGAAAATCCAATAGAATTTATCGGTTTTCCCAAACCTACATCCAAACTTCTTAATTTTGTTGGATAAATACTTGCATCAGGTAGTTTATTCCAGTTATCCGCATTACTAAACTCAGTATCGATTGAACTCGCAATATCATCGTTAATTTTATTAATAAATGATTTTGTGTATGAGTTAAACATATTTGAACCAACGCCCAATCGAGAATCGAAATAAACATGTAATTGTTCAACATCAGCAAGTAAGGCGGGATTCATGTGAAGATTTAAAGCTCCATTATTTACTCTAGACGACATAACTCCACCCATTGAACCACTTCCCAATGAACTCCCAATTGAGTTCAAATTTAGTGTTAATCCAAAGTCGGCATAACCGCCTCGAAACAAAGACAACTCAGGAGGAGCAGAATCTGTTTGCGCAAATAATCTTGAAGAAATCAAAAAGGAACTAACAATTACTATTTTTAAAAATCTGTTTTTCATCATCATCCCCTCTTTTAAAATCTTATTGAAAAGCTAATTCGGTGCGAATTTGCTAAATCCTGAATTAGATAAGCATAATCAGCACGTAAACGTATTTTATCAATTGGGATTATTAATCCAAATCCACCTGTGAATTTTTCATCATTCACCGAATTTATACCTTGCTCAGTTCCTGCTCGTAACAAAAATGAACTATTTTTATATTCCATTATCGTTGCTTCAGAACCTAAGCGCACAAAATGCGATCGATCACTTTTTAAAGCCGGCTGAAAATCTGTTGTAATAGTTAATCTCGGATAAACTTTTAAAGCCGCTCCAACAATCACTTCCATCGGCAAATCTTCGTTATAATCACCATCACTCTGATATTCATCACTCTTAGCTTTTCCACTCCACGCAATTGGTGCGTAAAAGTCACGAACTAATAAACCAACTTGAAATCGCTGATACGGTCGAAATAATAATCCAAAATCTAGCCCATATCCTTGAGCTGTTCCGTAGATTTGCTGATTAAATCCTTCTGAAATTTCCGTTTCAGAGAATGCTATATAATCATTTGCATCTAAAACATTATTACCAAATCCTGCATACCGATACTTTAAGGCCAAGCCTGCAGAAATCGTTTTGTAAGCAATGGAATAAATTGCATGAATTGATAATTCATTAAGTGCATAATCACCTGAAGAAATTAAGGATAATCCTAAACTCTGTTTAACTGCCTCCGATTTCGACTTTATCGGAGCAACACCAGCAAAGAAATTATAAGGAACTAACTGCAATTGATTGGCATGTGTAAATGCAACTCCATACGACTCCATTTGTATTAAACCAGCAGGATTCCAATAAGCAGCATTTTCATCATCTGCAAGGCCAACAAATGCAAATCCCATTCCTACAGGTCTTGCTCCAAATCCTATATCTACAAATGAACCGGGAATCGAAGAAAGTTTTTGAGCGCTAATAAAAGCTGGAAAAATCAGACTAAGCACAAAAAGTAAAACAAGTATTTTTTTCATATTCATCCCCATTTCCTATTTAATTACAACCACTTGGATTATTTTTTTAACTTCTTTTTCCTGATCCTTTGCTTTAACCTCGATAATATATCGACCGTTTCGAACCAATTCTCCTGTATTTGTTGTTCCATCCCAAGTAATTTCTTTTAATCCCTTAGTTGCGGAACCATATAATCCAGGTTGCTGTAAATCATTTTCCAACACGTTTTTAATTAATTCACCGCGCATATTATATACTTTAATGTTAACTGTAGCTGGAGGAAATGCAGTTGATAAGAAATATCCAATTTTAACTGGGGCAATTGTTGGTGAGAAAGGCGTTGGAAGAACAACTAAATGATCTAGTCCCAAAGATTCATTTGCAACTAAAACAGCAAATTGTCCAAAATCCATGATTGAACTTGATCGAAGCTCAGTTGGATTTTCTTCTACAGCCGTGTATTGATTTGAACTGCCTTTAAATAATGGAGCTGTTGCGAGAAACTCGTCAGTAATGATTTCCCATTCTAAATCTCGATTATCAAATCGGCCTAACTGCCTACCTCCATTAAATAATGAAAGTGAATTATCAACAGGAAGTGTTAAGGAAATCGGGGATTGCAACTCTGAACCGGAATAATTAAATGAATAAACAGTTTCAGATACCGTGTAACTCGTCTCCGTCCCTTTTGCAAAAACAAACTTTTTAGTTTTCTCAGGTTGAATTTTTCGTACTGAGATTTCAGCTTCAGCAGGAATGGTATTCGCTGGAATTTCAAGAATTAAACCTTCATTATCAGTTAATAAAAACGCTTCTTCTGGATTTACAACAGCAAATACATCAACCGCTCCTGAAACTCCATCAATACCTGAAATGGAATCTTTTAGAACTGCAGTAAACGATCCAATGGTAAATAAATCAGTAGGAGTAAATAAACCTGCGGCTGTAATTGTTCCAATTTCACGAGGTTCAACAGACCAATTAACTGAGTTTCCAAGTAACATTTTTGTATCGGTTGTATCAAATGCAGAAAAACTAAATAAATGACTTGCAGAGTTTCTTGCTCTTGGGCTAGGTCTAGAAACTTGAATCTCTTTTATCGGAACTTCTGAAATGGTTACGTTGATGGTTCTACTGTAAGAAGCACCATTCAAATTTGCCGCAACTTTAATTTTGTAAGCTCCAACTTGTTCAGGTTTAAATTGAATATCAACTCCATTTTGGTTCAAGAACTCTGCATTGGACGTTCCACCTGAAAGAATTTCCCAAGTCACACTTCCTGTAGCTTCATCACCCAAAAACTTATCCGCTAGAGATTGATTTACTCCATCACGAGTTACTAATCTAAGAGAATAAGAATCACCTAATCGTAATGTTTGTTGATCTAAAGTTGGATTAATACGAATTGTTTTTAGAATTCCACTTGCTAAAGGGATAATACTTGTCTCAGAACTTCTATAAATATTATTTCTTGAGGTGTCATTCACAACTGTGTAGAAAGAAACGGATTGTTCTGATTCAATGGCTGGAATTTGTGCGTATAAACTATCGGTAGTTCTTATTAATGGAACTCTTGAATAAGCACTTTGTGATTCTGTTTTATAAAATAAGGTTCCAGAACTTCTAGAATTATTATACTCAGGAACATTTATTACAGTAACAGTTGTTGGTCTATCTGCTAAAATTTGAGAAACACCTTTTTGTGTGTATGGAAGAAATATCGGTCTAACTAATTGCGAAGTATCACTTGCTAGTTGAATCGAAATCGTTCTATCTGGAATCATAAACCCTTCTTTAAATAAAGAAACCAAATAATTTGCCGATCTTAAATTATCTAAGGATGCATAAAGACCTGTTTCATCAGTTATGAAATCAACTAATGTACCACCACTTATTCCAAATTTCATCTGAACACCACTCAATGGTTCAACGCCATTGCTAATCGAAAGTTGAATTTGTCCACTTGGCAAATTAACAACAGGCATTGTTTGTGTAGTACCAATTGATGTTCGAGAAAGTCTAATAAGAGCACTTTTTGTAAATAAACCAGAATTATATTGAATTTGATATACCGTTGTATCATTTGCCTCACTTGAAACTGGAAGATTTAAAAATCTAAATGAACCATTTGAACTTGTAACTGTTTCGTAAGTCGAAGTTGAAATAGCAGAAACTTTAACATTAGCAACTCCTTTTCCTTTTAAGCGAACTGAACCAGAAATAGTAACCACTGATGCATTTAAAACAATTGAGTTTAACGTTTTTTTCTCACCAGGTTTTAAATTAACACTTGCTAATGTATCAGCCTCATAACCATTTTTTGAAGCTATTATTCTATAGTTTCCAGATGGCATTGTTGGCAAATTAAATATACCTGAACTTAAACTTGTAGCTTGAAAAGTCTGTCCTGTTTCTGTTAATATTGCAGTAATTGATGCATCTATTAGAGCTGAACTTCCAGAATCTGTTTTGTATTTAACATCACCTTTTATACTTGAATTATTAGCACTAAAAGTAAAAACAACACTTGCTGTTCCTAAAGGTGCTAAAAATCGTCGTTTAGTTGTTGAGTCAGGTGTATATCCAGCAATTGACGGACGAATAATAAAATTTCTAGAAGCAGGAACATCTAAGAACTCTGCAATTCCTTGTGAATTTGTTTTTTGAGCCAAAATAACAGTAGTATCAGTGGAAACAAGTGAAACATCAACGTTTGATAAGGCATTTGATCCTCTTCTTGCTTGAATGCTAAAACGCCCAATATTCGGTGTTGGAACAGCATTTTGTACACTTGTTCCATTAAAAGTTAAGGAAATGGCTTCAGTTGTATCAGGATTAAATCGAAACCCTTGTTTTCTGAAATTAACTTTATAGGTACCAGCAGAAAGAAAATTAACCTCATAAGATCCGTCACTTCGAGTAGATAGCAATCGTACTAAATCATTATTATCAGCACGAAGCACTTTTACAGTTGCCTCTCCTTCTTGAGCATTCCCACTTATTTTTGCAATGCTAACAGGGACTCTCAATGGATTTTTCAAAGTGAATTCAGGTTGACCTAATGGGAAATAAAAAGCTGTTTCTGTGTTCGAATAACCGTCTTTAAAGATATCTGTTTGAAGAGTGTAATCTAAATCCGTTTCTAAAGATTCAAAACTGAAATTCCCATCTGAATCTGTTTGTTCTCTTGATGTCCCTCTCTCTGAGGTTAAAACTACAAATGGTCTAAAACTTAAAACAGTATTAGATGAATTCAAGACTCTCCCCTTTAAAACTCCATTATTCTGAATAACTCCAAGGTCTTGGCTAACTTCAGGATTTGAGGGTGTTAATACTACAGCTGCAGTATCAGTGCGGAACCCATCTGCGGCAACAACTAGTGAGTACTCTGATGGTGCTAAATTTTCAATTCGATAGGATCCATCAGATGATGTTAAAGAAAAACCTGAACCTAAATCACTTGTTGCAGATACTGTAACTCCTTGAATTGGATCTTTTGTTATATCATTTATAACAGTTCCTGTAATAACTGCATTATTTTCAATAATATTACTTAAATCTACTCCAGTTTGATTCCCATTTTGAGCCGTTAAATTAATCTCAACGGGCTCATCACTTGTGAATCCACTCGCAGAAACAGTTAACTCATATTGTGTAAAACCAATTTTTGTAAATGCATAATTTCCATCATCATCAGAAGTAGTTACATAATTATTACCATCGTCTCCAATTGCATCAATAATTGCGTTGGAAATTAAATCACCATTTTTCGATTTTACAATTCCACTAATCGCCCCATCTTTAGATAATAAAATTGGATTCAAATCAACAAATTGACCATCCTTTATAGTAATAACCTCACTAAAAGATTGATACCCAGTTTTACTAACGGTAAAAGTCAAATCACCGCCAATTAATTTATTAATACTATACACACCATTCTGATCTGATGTTGTACTAGAACCTGCAAGTACTCTTCTAGTCACATTAATTAAAGCCTGTTCAATTGTATTACCAGAGCCGTCTTTTACCGTTCCAGTAACAAAAGCAAAGTTTTCGGGCATAGTAAAATCGATACCTGTAACATTTTGCCCGATTTGTAAGGTAGATTGTTTAGAACCTTTTGTATATCCACGTTTTAACGATTCCAAGGTGTAAGTTCCAGGGTTTAATCCTAGTAAATACGTTCCATTTGATTTAGTTAACGTGCTATCAACACGATTTCCACTGGCATCAATTGCTACGATATATGCATTATTAACTGGTATTGTTCCAGCAATTGTTACTGTTCCAGCAACTGAACTCGGATTTGCCTTTAATACAAAATCTTCAAAAGTCACTGATTTCGGAACCAATGATTCTGTTATTGCAGATTCATTTCCAAATCCATCCAAACTTGTTGTAATTTGATATGATCGTCCAGCTGTTACAATAAAAGCAAAACTACCTTTTACTTGTGTATTTGTTGTTTGTAGAAATTCAGGGTCTGCAGGAGTAGTTATACTAACTTTAACATTTCGTAATGCTTGGATTCCATCAGTTATTGTGCCTCTCAATGTCGCTGTGTTTTCAACTAAACTTATAGTTTGATTCACTAATGATTGTCCAGGACCAATTGTTAAATTACCAGTCGAATCAGTTAGGAATCCAGCTTTTTCTGCACGTATATACCAAGTTCCAGCGATAATAGAAAAATTAAATGTTCCATCTGATCCAGATGTTAAATTCCTAATTCTTTTAGCTGCTTTATTTACAGCAAATAAGTTTGCATTCGCCAAAGGCTGGCCTTCTGATAAAATTTTACCAGAAATTGACCCTGCATTTTGAGTCATTTGAAATCTTAATCCAGTTAAATTTTGTCCTGCAGAAACGGAAACTGTTTGCTCTTCAGGAGAAGCATGTCCAGTTTTAGTTACCCTCAACACTCTAGTTCCTTCGGGAACTGATAATGTAAATGTTCCAGCACTCGAAGTTAGCACTTCACCAACTCCCGGCATGGTAACTAATGCTTCATTAACCCCATTTCCATTTGGAAGTATTACAGTTCCAGAAACACTACTTGGATTCGGAATTAACTCAAAATCCATTCCAGAGATTGTTTCTCCAACTGCAATTCCAATTACCAATTCTTGCGTTTGATTAGTTGTGAAATTAGCTCTTTCTGCTTTGATTGTATAAGCACCAGCTTTTAAGCTCATATTAAACTGACCATTTAAAGCTGTTTTCGCCACTATTGGCGAACCAACTGAAGGTGTTGCAACGACTTCAATATTACTAAATGGTGATAATCCAGTGGTTCCATCTGCATTTGTTACCCTTTGTCGAACAAATCCCACAACCTGATTTGCATTTCCAACCATAACAAAGTTTTGATTTTGTAATATTTCACCAGTTGTTAATGCTATTGATAAATTATCTGGCTTTACAAAACCTGTTCGTTCAACTTTAATATTCCAGTTTCCACTCGTTACATTAAATTGATAAAACCCTGAACTATTCGATTTTACTTCGAATGAATTATTTGAATTAAATATGGTAACCGTTGCTAATTGTACTGGACCTCCATCTTCATTAACTATTGTTCCTGAAACTGTTGCAGCATCATTTGTAATAATAAGTGATGAAGTTAATTTCTTCTGTTGTCCTTTAGTCAAACTGATAGTTTGAGAACTTGAATTTATGTAACCAACTTTTTGTGCTTTTATAGAATATGATCCATCTGCAACAGAAACATTAAAGTTTCCCGCGCTACTTGTACTTGCCTTGGTTTCAACTTTGGTTGTTGCATTTGTTACAAATACATCAGCTCCACTAACAAAGTTTCCTTTTGCATCCTTAACAGATCCTTCTATTGACGAAGGCAAGGCTTCTAATTTTAAATTAAATGTCGTTGTCTCTTTATTTTTAATAATATGACCAGTTGAAACTAATGTCTTAAATCCAGTCTTAGAAGCTTGAAACTCATATGTACCTGCGACCAAACTATCTGAATAAAAATCTTGTTGAACCAAATAGGGTAACAAAGGTGTAACTCCTCCATTTGTAGCTTTTGCGTACAATTCAACCCCAATTAAAGAAGAATTATCAGAATTATTTAAAATTCGTACTGTAAATGCACCTGTTGGAATATTATAGGTAAAAAATCGACTATTACTCATTGTTCCACCACCGGCAGAGTTATTCGTAGTCACATTCCATTGATATCGACCATTCTTCATGCTAGTATTTGCATCAAAGTCAATAATCGTATTTGTTGTAGTTGAAGACCAAATTGGGACAGTTACATTAACACCTTGTTGCTTAATTAATTGAAACAAATTTATCGTGTAATTTGCTGCACCAGCAACAGGATCCCATTTAAATGTTAAGGTCGGTTGTGCAAAATATTCAGCTTCAGCTGCCGGAGATATTAGTGTAGCTTTTGGAAGTGAATTTGGGTTTGAATAGGTAAACGGTATAACTCCACCAAATACAGGAGATGCAAAAACTGGATTATTCTCTTCATATACATTTAATACAGTATAACTGTATTCCTGCCCTGAACTTAATGGTCGAGCTTCATCAACATATGGGGAATCATAATTTATATCTCCATATTCAACTGAGGTTTCATTTGTTATTATCTGCCAAACTACAGTTGCACCACTTATCGCAATCTCATCTTTATCATTAGTCTTTAACTCAAACGGTGTACTTGATACAATTACCCAATAAGAAACTACTCCTGAAACAGCTTGCCATTGAAATGTTGGGGTCGAATTTGTAATCGTTCCTCTAGGAGCTAAAATTACAGGTGCCTGATTAGCCTCAACTATTAATAAAACCTCATTTGTAAATTTTATGGTTTGAGGGTTTGCTGCAAAATCAGCTTGTATTTCCTCTGCTGATCTTTTTGCTGAATTTGTAATTCTTGCATAATACCTACCCGGAGGTAAGTTGACGTTATTCGGTATAAAAACATGATTTTCCCCACTTACATTGTTTGCTAAAAAATTATAACTATTCGAAGTCTTACCAATAATCAATTTGGAATTCGTTCCAGTTAAATTAAGAGCACTATTATTCGGATTAGACCAAATAGCTCGAACTTCCTTGTCCCTTTTTAACATAAATGCAGAAACCCACTTATTAGCTGCATCCTTTTTTTGAAATGGTTTTAAAATAAAAGTTTGTCCAAAAACAGTTGACTGTATTAATAGTAATAAAACTGTGAGCACGAATGACTTTATGCCATTCCCTTTATTTTTATAATTCATAAGTCGATTAAATGGTTTACTTATTATTCCCAAGTATAACTTCAATAATAAAGTTTTGTCCCCAGATTGCGAGTAAATTAATAAATCTATTTTCATAGTTCAAACTTAATTGCTTTTTTAGATAAATATTTACGAACCAAAACAAGACAATACTTAAGCAATTGTTTTTTCAATCTTAATTGATCGATTAATTTACTACAATATGAAGAATTAATCATTTCATATTAATCAGAATTTTACGATTTGATTATGAATAATTTCTTCAAATTTACTGATCACTTAAACTTTGTTAAATCAACAATATAATCTAAAAAAAAGGCACTTATTAGTAAATAAGCGCCTTTAATAAAATTAACTTTGTAGATATTAAATCTTATACATTAAATCTGAAGTGCATAATATCACCATCTTCAACAACATATTCTTTACCTTCAGCGCGCATTTTTCCAGCTTCTTTAATGGCCGCTTCACTTTTGTAAGTTAGATAATCAGCGTATTTGATGGTTTCTGCACGAATAAAGCCTTTTTCAAAGTCTGAGTGTATAACTCCTGCAGCTTGTGGGGCTTTTGTTCCAATTGGAATTGTCCATGCTCTTACTTCTTTTTCACCTGCTGTGAAATAGGTAATTAATCCTAATTTTGAATAAGCAGAGCGAATCAGATAATATAAGCCTGGTTGTTCAATTCCTAAATCATGCAAAAATTCATTTTTAGCTTCTTCATCAAGTTCTGATAATTCTGCTTCTATTTTTGCACAAACAACGACGACTTCACTGCCCTCACCTATTGCAAATTCACGAACAATATCAACATATTTATTTCCTTCTCCATCAGGAATGTCATTTTCATCAACATTACATACATAAAGAGATGGTTTGTCTGTTAACAAGAAAAACTCTTTAATGACTTCTCTTTGTGCATCAGTTGCCTCAAATGATAAGGCCGTTTTCCCATCTTCGAGATGATTACGTAAAACTTCAGCTAATGCAAGATTATCTTTAGTTGCTTTATCACCCGATTTTGCATCTCTTTTTAAACGATCAATTCTTTTTTCTATCGAATCTAAATCTTTTAAAACCAGTTCATCACGAATTATGTTGATGTCTCTAATAGGATTAACATCACCTTCAACATGAAGAATATCATCATCATCAAAACAACGAACAACATTTACGATTGCATCGACTTCTCTGATATGGGATAGAAAAGCATTTCCTTTTCCTTTTCCTTCAGCAGCCCCTTTTACTAAACCTGCAATATCTACAAATTCAATAATTGCAGGAATTACTTTCTTCGGTTTAATAAACTCTGTTAATTTATTCATTCTATAATCCGGAACAGAAACGATTCCTACATTCGGATCAATTGTACAAAAAGGGAAATTGGCTGCTTCAGCTTTTCCATTGCTAAGCGCATTAAATAAGGTAGATTTTCCAACGTTGGGTAGCCCAACAATGCCGCATTTTAAACTCATGGATTATTAATAAGGTTTAGGTTCGTCAATACATTTTTGATCGATAAACTCTTTTTCAGGCAACAAAACAGCCGTTAAACGACCTAAGCCAAAAAGATGTTTATACACACAACCGGTGTCGATTCCGATCATTCTATTTTTATTTATGGGTTCACTTACAGGTGTATGACCAAATACAACTGTCTTTTCCCAATTATTAGACTCATGTAAATGTTCACGAGTCCACAAAAAATCATAATGAAACTGTTCATTACTAATTGATTCTTGAATACTACATTCTGGGTCAAGACCTGCGTGAACAAAAAAGAACTCGTTTGAATCAAAAAATAAGCGCGTATTCCTGAAAAAATGATAGTGTTGATAAGGTAATTCAAACTTCTTTTTTTCATTCATGTAGTTCAAATAGGTCTGTTTACCACCATTTCTCTGCCAACTCCCAATTGAAGAAACTCCATCTTGAAAGTCAAGCAACATTTGTTCATGATTCCCACGCAAGAAAACGCAACTATTCGATTTTGAGAATTCGATTAAGTAGTCAATCGTTTTTTTTGCATCTGGGCCTCGGTCGATATAATCACCAACAAATACAAATTTTCTGTCCTTATGTTGTTGCAAAATATCTTCAAGGAGCTTTTTTACAGTAAGCACGCATCCATGAATATCTCCAATTGCAACAAATTTTTCAGACATGAGAAATGAACTACGAAAGTCTATTTTGAATTAAGCCACGACCCGTTTTATTCACTCTATCTTGCTCTTTCAAAGATTTAAGTGCAGATTCAAGTATTCCATTTACAAATTTTCCAGATTTAAATGTCGAATATTTTTTAGCCAATTCGATACATTCGTTAATCGTTACTTTTGTTGGAATATCATCAAAATGCAAAAATTCAGTTATTCCCATCACTAAGATAATTCGGTCTAAAGCCGCTAATCTATCCAATTCCCAGTTTTTAAGATTATCTGCAACCATAATTGTTGCTTCATCTTTAATATTTAACGCTCTGTAAAATAATTTATCAGCAAAGTCTTTAATTGTCTTGTCATCATCTGCTTCGAATGATGTTTTTATAATCTTTGTACTGATTTCTTCGGCAGTTTCGCCACTAAGTTCAGCTGCATAAAGGGCTTTTAATACAACTTCTCGAGTTTCTCTTCTGTTTTGCATGGGTAATTTTTACGATTTAGCCCCACAATATACGAATTAATTAGCCTTTATTCTGAAAAATGATTGCTTTACAAGTTCACATTATCGTATTTTTAGATTCTTGGGTCTATAGCTCAGTTGGTTAGAGCGCTACATTGACATTGTAGAGGTCAGCAGTTCGAATCTGCTTAGACCCACCCACTTAAAGCCTTGATTTTATTACATAAAGTCAAGGCTTTTTTTATGAATTTTAGTTAAGTAAAAAACCTCAAAAAACCTTAAAAAACCTTCATTTTTACCCCTATTTTTATAAACTAGTACTTTTTTAGTACTTTTTTATGCTCTAAAAAAGCAGTATTTCAATGCATCTTATCCTATCTCATTATATCTTATTATTTCTTATTATATCCTATTATAAGTTGTTGTTTTTACTATTGATAAACACCGAAAATACTACTACTTTTACTCAACCATACACTACATCATTTTAGTAAAAAACCTCATAATAAAAGTAACATTTATGGAAAATTGTATAATTCTTAATACCGAACATTTTGGCGATTTACTCAAAAGCGTCTTAGTACATAAAAAACTGAGTCAATATGCATTTGCAAAATCAATAAACAAATCAAGATCTTATGTTAATCAAATCGTAACTAACAAATATGGGGAACCTCGTTATTCAACAGTTCATAAATTCGAAAAAGCTTTAAATATTAGAATACAAAAGACTGAAATCGGCTGGAGTGCCTTTGAAAATCAGCCAATTCCCAAGCTTCACTTAATTAATTTAAATGAGACTTCTAATGAAGATAATAAAATGCACTCAATGGGAACATCTCCTTCCATTTTTGAAAGACAATCTCAAAAACTGCTTTTTCACAATAAACAAGAACCCATTGATAATACATATCTTACGGATTCAAAATCAGATACATCAAACTTACAGTCAGTAAATATTCTACTTATTAAAGCTGCGATTGACCTCTTACAAGCGTATGTTAATAGTATTGAATCATAATTATTATGAACATTAGTTTATATCTGAATTGATAATTTAAGATCAATTATCTACTTTTTATGGAAGCGCTATTTGTTTGTTAAATTCAGATTACTATTTTAGAACAACCTTTATAAACAATATCATCACACCATGAAATCTACTTTTTTAGCATTTTTATTTATTGCAGGACTAAGTTTAAACTCTTGTGATTATTTCGAATCAAACGACGATAATACCTATTTAAACAAAACAGGCGAAGTTAAAATCATAAATGAAACAAGTGTCAAAGTTCGCTACTCCATTATGAACCCTGAAGATGTTAATGTAACAGGCTCAATTGACTCTCATACTAAAACTGACATTAATGTTATTCCAGGCTTTAAGTGGGTTACTGTTTTAAATGATGCAACTAATGATACTTTAATTAATAGTCTTACAAGTGTTGGTGTACAATCAGACAAAAAACATTCTTTGTATTTAACATCTTATTTAATAAGCAAACCAGCGTCAGGTTCTTTACCAGCTAGAGATTCAGTAGTTGCGCAAATGGCTCTTTTAGACAACTTTTATACATTCACTGATACTACAACAAAAGTTAGAGTAATAAACGCTAATCATTCTAGTGATTTAGCTACCGTTTATATTGCTCCAAATGGTACTGATCCACTTACTGAGGCGCCAGCTTTTTCAAATGTCGGTTATGCAACGTTTGATATCGGATATGCTACTTACAAAAACGGAAATTACTCGGTTGCAGTTGTAAAAGCGGATGACTCATCAATAACATCATCTTTTACTTTTGAAGCTCAAAGTGGTTACTCAATAATAATTAAGCAAGACGGAACTCTCGAATTTCTTAAAGACAACTAAAAGCTTTAATAGCAAAATGATTTTTAGCCACTTTGTTTAACGAAGTGGCTTTTTTTGTGCCAAAATGTGATGATCTTCTGAAAATGACAGAATATGAAAGTGATTTGTCAAAGGTTTACTTTATCTCGATTCATAGATTATATCTTTAATCAAATCAGCTATTCAAATTATTCGTAATTTAAGACCAACAAGTCGCAAATTTATGAAACGAGTTCTTTATTTAAGTCTTACTGCTCTAATTGCATTCCTTATTATCATGCTTTTTATTCAAAACGGTGAAACGGTTGAAGTAAAATTCCTAGTTTGGCGATTTAAATCAACTTTAGCTCTTTTTTCTGTTTTAGCTTTCGGCTTAGGATCCGTTTTAACACTAATTATGACTCTTCCACTTTGGCTAAATAAGCGTAAACAAGTCAATAATATTCAAAATGAATTGAACTCTGTCCTCAAGAATTCACTTTCATCTTCCTCATCATTTGAAAATAGTAACACATCGACTGATATTTCAAAAGAACTTTAATGCTTTTGCATTGAGTAATCAGCTCGATTCCCTATTTTTGCCCGAATTTATTTTTTTATTCTATGTCACAAGAAATTACAATTACTTTGCCTGATGGCTCTCAAAGAACTTACCCAAAAGGTTCTACTGGATTTGACGTTGCGGAAAGCATCTCTTCTGGTTTAGCTAGAAATGCTCTAAGTATTACTTGGAATAAAACTGTTTTAGATTTATCTCGTGAAATCCCTTCAGATGGAACCCTTTCAATTAACACTTGGGATTCTGATGATGGTAAAGCTACATTTTGGCATTCATCGGCGCATATTTTAGCAGAAGCCGTTCAATCTCTCTTCCCTGAAGCTAAATTCGGTATTGGTCCATCCATTGAAACTGGTTTTTATTACGATATCGATTTTGGTGATCACAAAGTTACTCCTGAAGACTTAGAAAAAATCGAAGAAAAAATGAAAGCTCTTGTAAAAGAAAAACAAGAGTTTACTCGTCGTGAAGTTTCTAAAGAGGATGCTCTAAATTTTTTCATTGAAAAACAGGATCCATACAAAATTGAGCTAATCAATGATTTAGCAGACGGAACCATTTCATTTTATACTCAGGGTTCTTTTACTGATTTATGTCGTGGTCCTCACATTCCAAATACTGGATTTGTGAAAGCCATAAAATTAATGAGCATTGCAGGTGCCTATTGGAGAGGAAATGAGAATAATAAACAGTTAACTCGTATTTATGGAGTTACGTTTCCTAAAAAAACCTTCTTAGATGAATATTTAGTCCGTCTTGAAGAAGCAAAAAAACGTGATCACCGCAAAATTGGTCAAGATTTAGAATTATTTACTTTTTCAGACTTAGTTGGAAAAGGTTTACCGCTTTGGTTGCCTAAAGGTACTGCCTTACGTGAGCGATTAGAGCAATTTTTGCGTTCAGCTCAAGTTAAAGCTGGCTATCAGCCTGTTATAACACCTCATATTGGAAGTAAAAAACTGTACGAAACTTCTGGTCACTGGGCTAAATATGGTAAAGATTCTTTCCAGCCGATACAAACGCCTGAAGATGGAGAAGAGTTTTTATTAAAACCGATGAATTGTCCTCATCACTGCGAAATTTATAAAGCAAAACCACGATCCTATCGTGATTTACCATTACGCTTAGCTGAATTTGGGACTGTTTATCGCTATGAACAAAGTGGCGAATTACACGGTTTAACCCGAGTTCGTGGTTTTACCCAAGATGATGCACATATTTTCTGCCGTCATGATCAAGTTAAAGAAGAATTCTCAAAAGTAATTGATTTAGTACTGTATGTTTTTAATTCTTTAGGATTTACAGACTTTACTGCTCAAATCTCTCTTCGCGACCCAGAAAATAAATCGAAATACATTGGTGAAGATGAAGCATGGAATAAGGCAGAATCAGCAATTATAGAAGTTGCAGCAGCAAAAGGATTAAAAACAGTTATTGAAGAAGGCGAAGCTGCTTTCTATGGACCTAAATTAGATTTCATGGTTCGTGATGCTATTGGAAGAAAATGGCAATTAGGAACTATTCAGGTAGATTATCAATTGCCTGAGCGTTTTCAATTAGAGTTTACCGGTTCTGATAATCAGAAACACAGACCTGTAATGATTCACAGAGCACCTTTTGGTTCACTCGAACGTTTTGTAGCAGTTTTAATTGAACATTGTGGCGGAAATTTCCCGCTTTGGTTAACACCTGATCAATTAACCATCCTACCGATATCAGAAAAATTTAATGATTTTGCCGAATCTGTAAAGATTTCATTAGCTGAAAATGACATTCGTGCTATTGTAGATCTTAGAGATGAAAAAATTGGTAAGAAAATTCGCGATGCAGAATTGCAGAAATTGCCATTTATGCTTATCGTGGGAGAACAAGAAGCAGAATCAAATTCAGTTTCAGTAAGAAAACATAAACAAGGAGTTGTTGGAAATTTCAAAATTTCTGATTTTATTTCGTTCTTCAATGAAGAACTCTCCAAACAATCATAACAAACCGTAGGAGTTACCTATCGCAAAGCAAATTATAAAATCCTCTTCATCACATCAAAATGAGGATCGTAACAGAATTAATGAAGAAATCAGAGCTGATAAAATTCGTGTAATCAGACCTGATGGAGAACATTTGATTATTTCTCCAAAAGAAGCACTTGAAATCGCTTATAAGCTAGAAATGGATTTGGTGGAAATTGCCCCAGGTGCAACTCCTCCAGTTTGTAAAATAATGGATTACGGCAAATTCGTGTACGAAAAGAAAAAACACGAAAAAGAAGCCAAGAAAAAACAGCATACCGTTCAAATTAAAGAATTAAGGTTCAGACCACACACGGATGATCATGATTTTGAATTTAAAATGCGTCATGCAAGGGAATTTTTATCTGAGGGAAACAAAGTTAAAGCAATGGTTCAGTTTAGAGGTCGTGATATTGTGTATAATGAGCAAGGTCTCGAATTACTAAAACGATTTGCTGATGCACTCAGTGATTTGGGTAAAATTGAATCCCCACCTAAACTCGAAGGTAAAAGGATGAATATGCTTCTAGCTCCTACTAAATAATTCTTGTTTATCACTTTGCGTTTTAAAAAGTCAATCATTTTCAAACTGATTGACTTTTTTTTTTGATAATATTTTCACAATTCAACCGAAGTTTTAATTTTCATTTATAAACCCAAAATCTATTTTAGATTACTAGAATAATAATTCATATCTCTCTAGAACTCGATTAAAAAATCCATTATCAATTCAAATAAGAATCTTATTTTACTTGATTTACGGCTATTTTAAAAAGTATTAGATTTACTATTCTTCATTTGCACTTATTCGCTAGTCATTCAAAAAAAATCAATATAAATTCTAAATCGCTGAATTTTAACAAGAGTTTTTACAATCAAAATGAACAACTCATTCACTTCATTTCAATCTATTCAAATTTGATAGCGAATTACTTAGAATAAATTGATATTTTTGGCATCTTAATGTGAGCTACTCAAACTGATAAAACAACAATTATAATTGCTGTTAATTAGTTTTATGAATATATTTCAGGCTCTTTAAATTTTAAGGTAATCACAATCATAGTATGCCTAAAGTAAAAACAAACAGCAGCGCTAAAAAACGTTTCTTTCTAACCGCTTCAGGTAAAATCAAACGCAAAAGCGCATTCCGCAGCCATATTTTGACTAAAAAAAGCCCTAAAAGAAAACGTCAGTTACGTGGTACAACCCTCGTACATGACGCTAATTTGGCGCTTGTCAAACACATGCTTCATATCTAAATCACTAAAACAATAACTTAACGTTAAAAAAAAATGCCACGTTCATCCAATCTGGTGGCTTCCCGTCGCCGTCGCAAAAAGATCCTAGATCGCGCGAAAGGCTATTGGGGCGCAAGAAAAAACGTTTACACTGTAGCAAAAAACGCCGTTGAAAAAGCTCTCGTTTATGCGTATCGCGATCGTAAGGTCAAGAAACGTGAATTCAGAAAACTTTGGATTGTTCGTATTAATGCAGCAGCTCGTTTAAACGGC
>Ga0100402_1003000_pt1 | contig 18638 bp, 17 predicted proteins | sample CryGeyme20150102_FD_80419 | JGI IMG/M metagenome (GOLD analysis project Ga0100402, IMG submission 80419) | Groundwater microbial communities from Crystal Geyser aquifers in Utah, USA - Crystal Geyser metaG 2015-0102 | ecosystem: Environmental > Aquatic > Deep subsurface > Groundwater | place...
ATCCGATTTCTCCCGATGTGTTCCTGTTTCTGAGTGGGAGACGGGATGGGGCATTTCGGGTCATTCCGGTGACGTCGGATTCGGGTCTCCTTGTCTCACGTTCCCTTCGGCTGGCTCTGATTTTATTGTACAGTAGACGTCGTTCACTTCAGCTTTATCCCTAATGATGCTTCATTTGTCACCACAAAACTCTTTCTCGCAACATTTTTTTTTCTCAATTGATGATGCCGCATAAATCTGTTGTAAAACTAAACTCCCTCTTCTTACCACAACAAGAGACTGCATTCATGCCTAATACAATAGAAAGGACAGATTGGACGTAAGGTATCTGCATACTACACATTCGAGAAAAATTATGAGAGCTGTCAGATTTCAATTGTCTGCTGTCATTCAGCGTCATCAGCTTCGCCCTGGCGTACCTGGTGGGCGTGGCTTTGCTGAGAATGGTAGCGGCAATACCAACAACGGCAAATCTGAGAACGCTCTTTTGACGGCACTTATAGCCGATGCCCCCATTCGAACAAAATCCAAAGGAGTGTCAGGGGGAAACCCATCCGACGGTACGGTACGGCGACCACAAAAACTTAAGCCAATCAAGAAAATGTCCTTCTTCGATGAGGTTGATATTTTTCTTGCCAAAGAAAAGCAAAAATCCGTAGGTAGAAACAGTTCAGTCGGAGCGAAACCCCGTTCTCAACTTGCTGCTTCAAAGGCTTCTCTTCAATCCACAACATCAACAAGTCCAAGCTGGACAAGCTATCTCGAGGACGGAAATGCTGCACCCAAGAAGACTATTTTTGACATTTTCAAGGTACCAGACCCTGTTCCAGAACGTAGCGAATTCGCCTACGATGAAGATGCCTACAACGATTATTCAGTTTTGTTGGAAAGTGTATCCCAGGAGGCAAACCAAAAGAGCAAGCTGTCAACCGAGGAGAAAGCTGATGTTGACAAGTGGCTACAACGCGAAGAGCCAGAAATACCGCTAGGTCTACCGCTAATGAAACAAATTTGCGAGCAAGGGATTGAAAGCTTGGAAGATGCAACCAGACAGAAAAGGTCATTGAAAGAACAAGCAATAATGGAATTAGAAAAACAAGCTCAAGTCTTCTGTAAGCAGCTAGGTTGGAACAAACAGCAATATACGTATGCCACCGACACAATCTCCAAAATTGCAGACGAGTCGCGTAAAACACACAAAGCCTTACCTGTAGTCATCATTTGGGAAAAGATGAAAGAAGCAGGATTTTTGCAACAAGAAATCGTTTCCGATTGTATTAAAGCATCCACCAGCTTTTCAGGCGCGAGCTTGTCACGAGGTCGGAGCATCCTCGGGGGTCCTCTTTCCGGCAAAAGCCGCCTTTACGATATTTTGGAAGGAAAAAATATTCACGAAAAAGACAACGCAACGGAATCGAATAAAGAAGATAACATTGCTAGCATTCCCGAGCAGTTTGCTGCCGCAAACGATATGTTCTTCCAACCGACAGAACAAAGTACTTTGATTCGAACAAAGCGACTGATCAACCTTGGTTATGCCGACGAAGCTTTGGAGTTGATTGAATCGAGTCTAGTACGTACACAGTTTCTTGCCGTCTCATGTTTGAGATTTTAATATCTGAGAAGAACTAACACTACTTTGCTTACAAAATAAAGCCCGGCGGTGCCAAGCTGCGCTCATATGCTCAAGTCTTCGGCCTTTACCTGGAGTTGGGTAAAATTGACTCTGCCTTCTTGCTATTTGAAAAGATGAAAGAGCAACATGAAATCGTTCCTGTCGAGCCGGAGATGTTTGTTCAACTTCTTGTAGCCATTGCTGACGCAGGGTACTTCAGGTGCGTCATAAATCCACTTGAAGGACTGTATGGGAAGGGAAACTGTCCACTAACCTCTCTCTTCTGCGTATGTCACCAAAATGAACCCCCCAAAGTCAAGGAGTTCAAACAATTGGATCTACTTCATGGAGTTCGGGGCCAGCTCTCTTTGATCATCTTGCTGAAGAAATGTCCGAATATGTGTCCTCCATATCGTCTGCATCAGCAAAGCGCTTGCAGAGGGCTTTGAAGAGCGGGCGTAACGACGAGGGCCCGTCTGACAACGAGGTCATTCGAGCGCTTGCACCATTGAAACCTCTAGCATGCGAAAAAGTGCCTGATGGAAATTTGATTGCTGACCGCGTCACCGTAGACGCCGCCTCTGGGTTCTGTGTATGCTCGAACGTGAACCTGAGGTTAATTGGGCTTGAACATCATCAAAAGGAGGAGATGAAAGACAGCCTAGTGAACATAGTGAAGTCTCGATATGCAAACAAGAAAGGAGATCAATTGCAAGCACAGGCCTTGGAACTTTTCTGGGAAGAAATGTGGTAAGTGGTTTGTTCGGTCGATTATTTTGTCCACCATTTGGTCATGTATCACTTCGCACTCAACATAGTTTTTCTTTCTTTATGCTTTGCAGTAACTATACAGGTCGACCGTACACGGTGATTATTGGTATGTCCTGTCAGTGGTGGAGAGTGCACAAGTTTCTACACTGTTCGCAAACTGCTCATATTTAAAACTTATCCATCCTCTTGCGTAGATGGTCCGAATGTTGCGTACTACATGCAGAACTTCGACAGAGGGAAATTTAACTTTCACCAAATTCAATTTGCAGTGAATGCATTGGAAAGCATTGGCGAACATCCTTTAGGTACGCATCGGTGAGCAACCGCTTCTTTTTAGTTGGTCGCCCCAGGCATCCCTCTAACATATATTCTCGTTTCATCATTATTAGTCGTCCTACCTCAGAGGTACACGAGAACATCGTTCCATCATTCTCTGGGAAGCAAAAAACAACAAGCCACCGAGGAAGACAGAGCCATACTGAAGAGGTGAGTAGGCACTTGCCGTTCGCCGCCGGCATCAGTGATCAAGGGTTCTTCTCCCGCTCAATATTTCCCCCTGTCAAACTTTTAACATAGGCTGCAAGAAAATCACCAGCTCTACCTGGTGCCTCAAGGTTGTCTTGATGATTATTTTTGGCTGTTGGCCAGCGTCGCTGATCAGGTAAGCAGCCAGAGAGCCGACGTCGATGATACACATCTTGAAGACAAGCCTCATTGGCCGGGAAGTCGTCCCGTTGTCATGACGAACGACCAAATTCGAGACCATCAGGAGTTTCAGTTTCTTCGACCCAGACTCTTCAATCGTTGGTACAGCAGCACCATCATGAACTACAACTTTACAGGCTTTGTGGACAACGAATGTGTGGACCCTGAAATTTTCTTTTCTCCAGCAGACGTATATAGTAAAGAAATCCAAGGCAACGTCCCTGACACTGGTAAACCAGACTTCTCTGTTGGAAAAACTTGGCATTTTCCAGTACAAGATTGGGACACGGATTGGTTTTGCATTCGACTTCCAAGTGAGTGAGCACACAAATAGAACGGCGAGTGCAAGACTGCCTGCACCTTTTTAAAAATTAGCTAGCAATCTTTTTGCAACTGTAGTTCTACGCGGATGTCTATAATGGCCTACTCTTGTTCGCTAACTGCTATGCATAACCGGTCCGATCTTGGTTCCCAACCACTCACTGGCAAGTGCCATGCTCTTCCTACTCGTCCATCCTTATCGAAAGAATTCCCTTGTATTTCGCGGCTAAAGAAATCAGCCGGTGTGAAATTCACCGTTCTATTACTCCACTCGTCGCCTTCGTAAGGCGAGATTGTGTAAGTGACAACCTGTGAGCTATACCACCGCCGAAAGAGCCTAGGCTCTAAAAGTTCAAGTTTGTGGTCTCTCATTTGATCATTCGAAATTAACATTGGTCGAATGCCGGGAAAGCTAACGGTGTCTTCTGCTGGCGACACTTCCAAAGTCGACCCTGACTGCGCTGATACACTTGCAAGCATCCAATAGTAGTCGTCAAAGCATTGTGCTGGCACGATGTAAAGTTTGCACTCACTAACGAGCTCCGTTATTGCCTCAAGATCTTTTTGACCAAGTTTTTGAGTCTGGCCGTTGGCAACGCGGAAGCTCGCATTGACGTATTTACGAGGCATAATCACAAGCGGTTTCTCCCCCATTTTCTCGAGCTCTTCCACGACCCTGACAACCTGACTATACCGCACGGTTCCTTGGCCAAAGTATGCTACGTTGGCTCCATCAACAAACGCCGTAAAGGGTGACCCTTCGCGATCCCTGAAACCACACAAAAGAAAACAATGCATAATGCTGAGACAATGGACGAGGAAAAGCAGAATCCAGAGCATAGTATGCAACCTAACTTACTGGAGCCATTCTGCAAAACGCTTGAGTTCCTCCTCCGCAGCTTGGCTAAACTTGTATTTTGTTCTATTTTGATACTTGGCGCCAACATAGTCTTTTTGCTGCGTCGCTGCCATCTCCAAGAGAGTTTCGCAAACATGATGTCGCTGTTCTTTGGTCAGTGTTAGTTGACGAAGTCGGGCACCGGTCGACGGACAAAGACCTGTTGTTGACTCAATAGTGACTCTTCCAACTGCCCGGTCAGACTCATGTAGTGCATTTTTGGAGCATCGTGGTGCTCCTGGAAGGCCTCGTTCGGTGTTCCCAGCTGTTATAGTATCACTAGTACCTGAGGAGCTACCGGCCAAAAATTCACGGCACAGCATGCTGGCCGCTTCTTCCGAAATTTCAATTATATCGTCGGCCACATCCGTCATTATTTCGTCCAATAACTTCGGCCCACAACTATGCGTGAACCCTATCTCTGTTGCTCCAACGATTGGTTCTGCATTTGAAGACAAACAGCCATTTCGGGCCAACGATCCAATAATAAGGGCATACGTTTCACTGTCAAAATGCACGCCCTGTGCATCTTTCATTTGTTTGAAAACGCGCAGAATGGAATGCGCTTCTCCTTTATCACAGTAATGCTTAATGATGGGTATAAAACTTCTGAGACGCTTGCATTCTTCTTTCTCCGCCTGTCCATCGATAAATTGGTAGGGACAAATAATAGAAACAGACATTCCTTAGCAAAAAGAAAAATATACCAACTACATGACATAATTCAAAGAACCTTCTGGTGTTCTCACCGGTAGACTCTCGAGCAATTTTTCGGCAGCTTCAGCATCTCCCAGGGTCACCAAGGCTTTGATCCTTAGATATATGGAATTTTCAGTCGAACCGTACAAGGAATCGTGAAAGGTTGCAATTTCAAATGCCGTTGCTGTATATTCCTCTTCCAATCCCATGACGTAAAGAAAGGTACTAATAAAATTCGGTCTCAGGATCATGCCTGTATCTTTTATTTTGGCCCATGCTACTGTTACTGGCAGAACGCTGCTACTTTTGGCACAATTGGAAGCCATCGTTGCCATGCACCTCATGGCCAACTCGAATTGATGGTCGGTTAAATTGTTGGCTTGCATCACGTGCTTTCTTCGTTCCTGCAAGACTTTTCGCAAATTGGACCCGTCGTCCAAGTCCAAAGGTGTGCCATGATGGTAGTATTGATCGGATAACAAAAATTGTTGCACTTGTTGAAATTCGTCGTTGGATACCTTTTTGGTGGGTTTTCTATCGGTCGGAAATTTTTGAAAGACATCCGTCATGGCAGTTTCATAGGAATTCAACACAGTTTGATCGAACTGAAGCGGACTGCTTGTAATACTGGAGGTGGTTTGCGACGATGATGGCATCGCAGACTGTTGCAGCGCTGTACTTGACGAGAAGAAAGCCAAGGATGGAGCGGCGAATGGCGATAGAGACAGGATGTGTGCCTTTGTAACATAGGCTGGAGCAAAGGCTGGATGAAAATTAGCAAGGAGCAAGGCTGTAGACGTACGAGTCGGTGCATACCTGGGAGGTACAGAAGAATGGTGGAGAGAATGTATGCGACAAAATCCTCCAACACGCTTAATGAGCTGAAATACTTTCATTATTCTTTGTTCACATGGAATGCAATCGCGCTGGTCGATAGGACGCTTCAATATATCAGTTTACGCTGTTCTGAATAGTGAGCTATTACCAGACCAGACCTACTATTAATCCAGATTTTATCTTCGCGCAGACCTCTTCCTGTTTCTTGTTGTGGTCAGAGATTTTTTTAAAAAATTCCCCCATGTTTTGATGGCTGTGATTGAAAATGACGTCGTACTCGTGTTTTAAAAATCTCTGTGAACAATAAAACCAGTAAAAAAAAAATCTTAAAATTACAAAATAAGCCCAGGTGAACTAATAAAATTTTGCAAAATAGGCGAACACCAAAAACTGGACCCTACTGGGCCATTCCTGAAATAGAGGCGCACCAAAATGTTGAAGCTCTAAACAATAATGTTCTTGGAGAGTTGCGGCTTTTGTTCCTTTAAACCAAACGTGAAAGAAAGGGTCCAGAAACCTGAGATTAAAGAGAGCATGTTGGCTTTCTGCTTGCCATAAGCTCTTGCTAAGGAAGTTCAGAGCTTAATGCCTAGCTACCACATGTAAATCATTCAACAACTACTTCGACCGCCTTATTCCGACGACTTTCACAAGGCTTGCATTTTCTGTTGTCGACGCTATTCGTGCAATCAATCCATTGAATGTCCAAGATCTACCTGTAATAAAACACCAATACCCAAGAGTGCGCACCGACATACGAAAGAAAGAAGAGAGGTGGCGAAGTTAGTAGCCGCAACAAGCAAAGCAAGACAAAAGAAATTTCAAAAGCGGACTCGGGACTGTATTTGACCCTGTCAACCCAGCCCAGAGTTATACGGATAAAGCTTGGAGGACCTTCACCGACGCCAAGAGGGAGGGGATTGGAAAAATGAGCGCATAGAAATTACAAATAAAAAATGAAACTCGTGCGTGGACGCTGCTCTTTCTGAGTCGCAGCTTTCACCAGGATTCCAAAGGTTAGAACTATGGATTAGTGTCTAATGCTTTGACTACAGCAAGGCTAAACGAATTGTAGCAGCACAAGACTTGTAAACTTGATATGTTGAGAGAAGCTACAACTATTCTTGTAACATTGACAGATACAATGATTTACGATCCAAAAATGACACGAAAATAAATAAATTCAATTTCTTTGTCTACTGATTATTTTTCTTTTATTGTACCAGCATTGAAGTGCCAGTTCTCTGATCTCTGTTTGGTTTTCCAAAAGATGATGCCCTGTTGAATACATTTTCCTAGCATTCCGATGAAACAGTCCCAAATACATCCAAGGGAGAATGGAGAATTGTTGCCTTTATATTTTATATTCCACTGGATGTTTTGTTCTGTTGTATATTTCTTCATGCAACACGCCAATAGACGACAAGAAGTAGTCTCCACCACTTTTCAACCAATACTGCCCAGTAAATGTTTTAGTCCGTCTTGGCTGCCTTTCCTCCAGTCGTCGTAGTTGAAGTAGTTGTACTGGCAGTAGCATTGCTGGTATGACCGCCACGATCAGCCGCTTGAATTTTGTTGGAAGCTTTCTTGTATTCCGATTCAAAGAACTGTAGACTCACCAGCAGACCCAGTCCTAAAAAGGACAGAACAGCCATGTGAATACGAGCCACACCGGCCATAAAGGCCCCTGAAGTCAGAAGTAGCAAGAAACCAATGACAAGTCGGACAAAGGGAAGAAGCATGACACCTCCTCCTGGTTCCATTACATCGCTAATAAAACTCATAATGATTGTCTGTGTATGTGTGTGTAGATAAGTGATAAGGACACTGATAGAGCCTGAAGATTGCAAATAATGAGTAGTACTAGATTAGCAGTAGAACAGTAGTCTAGTAGACCGTCTAGTGGGTATGTAGAAGAAGGCAGAAGTGAGTTTTGTTGTTGCAGTTATTGTTGTTGTTCGCGGGTTTGAAAGGATTAACCCGCACTCTAATAATGTTAGTGAACACTGACAAACGAAAAAAAGAGAAAAACAATCATAATAATTAATATACAGCTATCACAGTCAATTGCTCATTGCATTTGCCGTGCTCGTCTTAATAATACACGAAGTAAAGCACCGCTAGCTACTGTAGAGTAATAGTCTAGGAATAATTATAGAACTAACTGGCTCGGCCGTGAAGGAAAACAGGATTAATCCCACAACATTCATTCAAAGAACTTACCATGGCAAGCACGAGCCTGAGCACACCCGAACCAACAGGGATAGCACTTACACTCACTGGCAACTCGACAAAGACATCTGCTGACAATGACAACAAATGGCAGCGAGTGCGTAGACTGATTTCTCTCCCTTATTTTGTTGGAATTATTTGGGCCTGTTTGCATCCCTATTCCTCCATTTTGACGGGCAACTTCACGAGTCCTCGTCGCTACTACATTGATGAAAACAGTCTCGAGACAACGTATTTGAGATCGAACTATCCATATTTGGTACCCTCGAATACTCTACTAGGCAGGGTCTCTAAAAACACCACCTTTTGCGATTCAGTCGCGTCTTTACTTACAGAAAGTCAGAATGTTGTTTGTCACCGTCACGGCTCCTCCTTTGATTTGGTTCGGGTTGTACCTACGGGAACAACTATGGAACCTTCGAATGAAGCCATTGTTCTGGTCGCGCCCCACTCTTCCACGAGCTATGAGCTGCATGTTGCATTCTTGGAATTGGTTCAACGTTTGGCATCTCCTCACTTTTCGCCTTGGCTGGCCAAAACGATTCTCTTGGTATCACCAACGACAGCGAACGGTTCATTGGAAGCTACCACCCGTGCCTTTTTAGAGGCCTACGCTGGTCACTATTATGCAAACGATGAGCACTATACTACCAAAACGGAAACGGAACCGTGGATTGAGCCATTGCCACCATTCATTTCGGATGCCATGATTCGCACTGTTCTGGTCTTGGATGGCCAACCATCGACCGATCCCGAACAACCTAAACACGAAGTTCGGATTTTATCACAAGGAAAGCTCGGGGTGCTGCCCAACATGGATTTGGTCTTTGTTTCAATGATAGTCTTTCAGAGATCGGCGGAATCGAAGAACGCTCGAATGAATCATGCTGACAAATCAACGCCTACCATGTTCATGCATCCCTATAGTGCTGAAGCGCGACACTGGGAATCCTTTGTCAAGTCTTTTAACGAGACGACCAGTAGTGATGTGGAAGGATGGGCGATTCGATTGGGAAATTTGGTTTTGTTTTGTCGTAATTTGCTCATAGGTCCGTACGGTCCTCATGCTCTGGCATTGAGTCGAGGTATTGATGCCGTTACTATTCAAGCACGGTATCTAACCACCAACGAATCAGTGGTGACAAGCTTTGCGGCCGATTATATCCAAAAATTGGAAATTCTGCTTCACGGTCTCTCCAATCTGCATGAACGGTTGCATCATTCGACGACGCTGTACTTGCTCCCAGATCCCAAAACCTTTGTCAAACACGAAGAATATCTCGTTCCCAATTTATTGCTTTTGATACCCGCCGTACTGCGGGCGGCCTTCTTGGGACTGCGGGATATAGACAGATTCCATTTGCCCGTCATGGGATGGTTGTCGTGCATCACATTGGTAGCGTCCGCGTGGATGGATCTGATGGTGGCAAATATTCAAGATTCCACGCAACGCGATACCTGGTGGATCGTTACGTGTGCCAGCTGCGTTTGGTTCTTTCACCGCAAAATGGCTGGACAAGCACTAGAACCAGAATCAAACCGCACTGCATTGCAAAGTGCGCAGTTAGTCTCTTGTCTCCTTGCCATTTACGTGCACGTTCCCATTTGCTTTGGACATGTAGCATTGAGTTACCCGTCGGCCTTTTTTTGGAGTCCATGGGTGTCCCTGGTTTCGTTTGAAACGCTGTATCGAAACAAGCTTCGGATATTGCTTGGTATAGTATTTCTAGTTGTATCTTGGCCACCAACCTTTTTGTTGCGGATGGGATTGTTGGGAACTGATTGTGGCCCATACATCCGCTTTGTCTGTTTTCCTTTGCACTTGGTTTTGTCGCTGTCTATGGTTTTAGCCCTTGTCAGGCCTGCAGTACGTACTACTACCAGCTACTAGTACACCAAGATACTTTAGTAACAGTACTATTTGGGAAATGCGATTAGGATATATATTTTTAACGTTTTTCATTTCGTAGCTTTTATAATCTACTCCTACTAGCAATCCTAAGCCGTCAATCCAATCCAAACTCCTCTCATCTATTCGTCCAGAAAGCCATCGTACAATTCCTTCGATCGAAAGTAAGCTGCACGATTGTTAATATACTCGGCTTTGGCCAAGGGCGACACGGACGATGCCCGACACGCTTGAGTGTACTGTTCGTACTCTTGAACAAGTTGCAAATAGTTGCTGGGAGACATAGCTCGGAGCGATCGACCGTGCGGTACTTCTTCTTGATGTCGTTTGGGCGTTTCCGCCTCTTCTTTCATGAATGACAGTGTGTGGTCTCGATCGAGCTTGCGAAAAAAATATCGTGCTGCACTGAGAGATGTCGTCGAAGAAACGACTGTGATGCGAGATTTGGGTGTCGTAATGCTGTTATTGTTGGTAATTGCATTGGTGTTTGCCTTCTGTGCGTGTTTTGTGGATGAAGCGTTTGCATCCTGTTGTTGTTGCTCGAAGGAGGAGGAATCTCGAAAACTAAAGACAGAGCTATCACTGTTCGATGCCGTGCTATTGTTGCTGTGTCCGTGAATATTACTCAATCTTCTGGATTCCGTTTCTGCAAAACTAGGAGAGCTGGCGGTGCTGTTGGCCTCATCGCTGCTGCTGCTGCTGCTGCTACAAGTTGTCGCGGTGACTACTTGGGACGGTTCTTCTGGGGAAATGGAAGCCTCCAACTCATCAATAAGGTCTGTGGTACTGGCGCGTCTGTTTCTTCCGCGGCTGTAAGATCTCACAGGGCGGCTTTCATAATTTTGTGTATTTTCCTTGTAAGGAAGTCGCCGAACTGGCGATGGAATGTCGTAATCATCGTCGTTTTGTGTTGGAAGGGAACTAGAATCACTATTTTCATTTCGCTGGTAAATGGGACGTCCACGAGCATCGTCCCATCCAATAATTTTGGGAACACTGGACTGAAGAAATCCACCATTATGACTGTGACTGCTGTCCGAACCGAGTCTTCGATCCTCTTCAACTGAAGGAACTGCCGATGAAGCTTTTGATATGGATTCAGGCGGTGCCGCAGAAACTGTAGTACCTGTCTCCTCCGTAGCGAGCCTTCTCTTTTTTCTCAGCCACGTTCCCGCTCTCCCACCAAAAGATCGGGTTGTCATGTCAATATTACATATAATACTATTCGTGATGCACTCAGTAATAGTCAATTGTGTGGTAAAATAAAAAATATTCTACTCGTACTCGAGTAGAGGGCATTCCGATTATTTGAAGTACAGTAATCTCTAGACCACCAGCCAGCAGGCAGTAGTATTACTTGAGTACAGCAGTTCCGTTGTACCAGGTAGGAGTGGTGGTGGTACTCTACGGTACAGTGTTCAGGTTGATTGTTGGCGCGATTTTTTTGAAATTGTGCTGAGTTCAAATTTCAACAGTTGTTGCCCTGCTCGGTGCGACCCGGGCAAGGACGGAACTGGCGTGCACTGAAGCTCCGGAATCCGGAGGCATCGACTGCCAACTTATTAGTAGTACTTGACTACCGTAGACTAGTAGTAGTCTACTACAGTAGTAGTACTAGCTACCAGTACTATTAGTAGTAGTAGTATACTAATACCACTCCTGCTGTGTTCCCTGGTACTGTACGTATTACTGGTACTACCAGTAGGTAGCGGTATGCCGAATGGACATTCTGGCCGTCATCCGTTTCTGTAGCTCAAAATAATCATTACAGTATTTTTTTCTTCGACACCTCTTCAAAATTACGCAGCGCTTTCACTACCTTGTCGTTTGGTTCGTTTGCGTTCAATCACCAACACGATTTACTTCCTCAAAACACAACATTCAGACAAACCAGTCCCTCCATCTTAATCCCTGGTGGAACCATCTTTCTTCAATCAAAAGCATATTGTTACATCGACCTACCACATAAGTTTAGCTCATCGGAAACTTCGGTCCTAACGAATTGCATTCAGTTCTCCAAAAGCAATATTTACAACGAACGGCTTTCTCCAACAGAGTTCGCATCCCCTTCCTTTCACCAGCACGTTATGTCTACTAACACAATGTCCACTACGGAAGTCCCACAGCCACAGCCACACCCACACCCACCGCCCCTTCCTCCAGCAGGTCCCAAGGATCGAGATCTCATTTTCTCCTCTGATCCAAACGATGAAGCTTACCACAAAGCCAACCAACTCTTGACAGATTTCATGGCCTTGCACCAGCTTGTTTGGAAATGCACCAACTCCGAATTGCCCAAAGAAGAGCCAGAAGTTCAATCCATTACGGAACGTCTCTTCGAATTGTTCCAAAGTGGAAAGGGCCGCAATTTGGCGGGTATGAAGGATGTTCCCACACCATTTTTGGTCGGCCCCGGACGGTTCCTCCAAAAGTCGGACGAGACGCACGAGTACAAGGAGATTTCGGACGAACAAGCCAAGACCCTCCTCCAGTCCAGGGTATTCGCCATTCTCTCCCAGGAATCCATCGATACGCCAGCCTTGCAAGAATTGCGTCGAGAATTTAGCGAGTTCGTGACAGCTTATGATATGATGATGACAACGGAGGTCATTTTGAAACCGACGGATGTCATTGTGTTGGAGCAAAACGATACAGAGACAGACAAAGCCTTTGGGCACCAACAGGGCAACAAGACCATGTTTGCTCTGGCTTCGCAATATGTGAATGCTGAAGTTGCCACAGCTTCCCAGCGCTTGGAGGCAGCATTGTCGGTATTTCTGGCCAAGCCACCCGTCGATGATGTCATACACATGGGTCTTGAAAAACCCAAACCAGAAGGGACAGAAAAGCCTCGCTTTATCTTGTGCCGGACCGGCGAGAACGATCGCAAAGAGTACTCGCTCGTTAAACCCAGCGATGCTGCCGAAGTCACACTCATGTTTGTATTTGAGGTCTGGATGGAAAAGGAATTGACCGCCAAGCGTGATGCTACGGCCTACAATACGGCAGAGAGTGCCGACTATCCCAAGCCATCCATGGACGAACCCATTGACTGCCCCACTCCGTCGGATGTCTTGTTTGGACGTGGTGGTATGACCAACAGTCATATTGGAAATAAGCGATTCCGTGATGTTATTGCTTTGCATCGTCCTGATTACATCAAGGCCATAAAAAATGACAAACCCAACGTAGCCCGTCGTATTGTCCGGGCCATTCGGACCTCGGACCCTCCTGGCCGCTTCCTCAAAAAGTGCGAAGATGGCAAATGGCGGGATGTGGGAGATAAAGTGGCTGCGGTACGTTATGTGCATATTTTTGTCATCAGTCATCTGTGAAGAACAGTTACGACGATCCATTATATCTCACAAAATATCATCTTGTATCACCAACATGCAAACTACTACAGGAAAAAGCCAGTCAGGCGCTCCGCGAAAAGAGCAATGCAGAAAAACGTCAACGTGCTTCCCAGCGTGAGTCGATGCGTTCCAAGGATGGATCGGAAGTGGCGGTGCTCACCAAAAAGGCCAAGACAGGGGACATGGCCATGACTTCTCCTCTCTTGACGACAGGAAAGCTCAACTACATCGGTCCTTCAAATGTTGCTACCACGGTCGTTGCCACCACTGCTGCAATCGACAAGAAGGATGGTAAGGAAGAATTAAGGACCGAAGGTCTTCCACCCAATGCCGTCGACAAGGATGGAAACATTTTAGTTACGGACTGGGACATCCTTGCGGGACGAGGTGGTTTGACCAATCACCACCGCGGCAACAAGCGCTTCCGCGATATTGTGGCCTTGCACCGTCCCGATTATATTCGAGCTCCCAAGGTGCAGAAGCCATCGGTCGCACGTGTTATTGTGCGTGCGATTCGGAACGGTGATCCACCTGGTCGGTATGTATGGTGCATTGTACTGTATTATTGTTTAACGTCGTACATTCTGCGATGTTTCCAGTCAATACCTTATCTGACAAGACGGCTTTGAAATTCGATTTGATTTTTAACTTTAAGGTTTTTGAGGAAGGACGAAAAGACTGGCAAGTGGTACGATATTGGGGATAAACGAGCCGCCGAGAAAACGTCCCAAGCTCTCCGTGAAAAGGGAGGTGACAAGAATGCCGATCCGACTGCCACAGCTGCGATCGCCGCGGCGGCTGTTGCAAATGCCGTTGCCGCTGGAGGTGACGGAAAGGACGCTTCCTATTTGCTTCCTGCTCTTCCCAAGTTAGAAATCAATGCTGTGGCCGGCGCTCCCGAGCCAGTCAAGGCCGACGATGCTGCGGCTGATGGAGAAGTCCCCAATGCCGCGGAAGGCGAACAAGCTGCGGAGACACCAGCTGCTGGCGGAGAAGAACCCGCCACAAAGAGACAGGAGCTCGGGGAGCCAGTCGTTGTCTAAAGCTGCCTTCTGGAATCGAAGAAAATTTATTTTCTTCCTTTTGTGCTCGCTTCCTCGATGATGGGAGCGCGCTTGTTATTAGTAGTAATCCGAAATCACGGTGATGTCGTGTTTCGATCCGTCCACTTTCAGTCAGCTCACAACGAGAAGGACTAAAAGTTGTTACATGTTTTAAATTCGTATTCAAACTAAACTTATAATCATTCGACAGTGGTTGACATTTGCTGTCTCTTCAAACTCTCCATTTTCGATCACGCATTTGCTGCAATAGATTTACTCATACCGTACCTCAAGGATGCGCAAGGCGTGAAGGAACACCTTGCTTTTGAGCAGAAGCACCTTTCCCATTACATATGGACTGAATCAATCCGTTGTTGTCAAGATGTACGGTAAAAGGGTTCACGATTTGAATGCCGGGACATTCAGGATGTTCAATGGCTGTTTCAACTTGGACAACAGCATTTCGAAAGTTACTGTAGATACCAGGGGAATACAGTTTATGGGCCTTGACATCGCTATCAATCAAATACCCTCGGTAACCAGATTCACCAAAACTTTCATCAACATCATAGGGATATTCACACTGATAAAACGCGACAAAGCCGTCTTCTCCTTTCCACACAGTTTGATGGCCAGAAGTGTGTTCCACAGCAAGGCCATAAATTGTAACGTTGTCGCCATTGACGACGATGCCAGTGTCCACGTTATACTCATTCTTCTCAGTTTGGTAAAAAACAGGAGATACATCGGGGCGATTGGCCTCTTCATGTGGCTCCAGCTCCGCGTGATCTGGGGCAATGTAAGATTTCGAATGGCAGGATAAAAGAACAGTTTCAAACGAAAGTGAAATCAAAATCACTTACCAGCACGCCAGAGCCATAGATTGTCGCCGACCACATGACCCGAATGGATTCGGACCATAGTATCAATAGAAATCCAATCACGTCTGTTGGCCGCACCGCCGCCTCCCACTCGGCAGAAAATGTCGAATAAAGCGCCAGGATTCAGTCGATCACCCTCATCCTTGAGTCCCTCAGCACCAAATTCTAAGAGCGACCAGTGTTGTGTTAACTTTCTTCTGTGGTTTGGATCCAGTTGCGGTGCCTCCAACATTACACCTGCAATCCGGACACCAGCTGTTCCAGGTGCAACTCGAATGCAAGGCTTCCCTGGGGGACTCACAAGTGTGGCTAAACCAAGTCCAAGAATAACCTGATTATCATTCTTGATTTCTATGGATTCGTCTAAAAAATAGATTCCTGGAGAAAAGACAACATCCTTTCCATCGTTCAGGGCCTGTTGTATCAGAAGTGTGGATTCGTTGGCCTTGGCAACTTTCACCAAAGAGAAATCTCTACTTTCTTCTGCATCTCCACTAGCTTGTGGTTCGTCGGATTTCTCATGACTAACTTGGGGAACGCGAAGTTGAAATGTGGTTTTGTCACCGTTCATGGCCACGTAAGGCTTTTCGATCCGGACTGGTGTATTTTCTACAATTGTATTGGCTGCAGAACTGTCGACTCCTGAGGTTGCATTTGGGGGCTGTTCACAGCCAACATAAGTAATGGACCATGCTCCTCCACTGGAGCCACCCCCAAACTTTACGTTACGCGACAGATATTGCTGCTGTCCTCCAAAGTGAGTATGTCCATCAATCACGGCATTGGCCAAATGCCCTCCACTGGCGTAGGCATCATTGTCGTGTAGATACAAATCGTTGATTACGTGAACCCGTCGTAAAGGAGATGCTTGACTGACGGCCCAAGTCATGCCTTCTGCAGCATGATTGGCAAAATTCTCTCCGCTTCGCCAAAAAGTATCAAGGCAGGTTCCAGTACGATCCTCACCACCGTGCAAGTGCCGATTGAGGGCGGGTACATATGGTCCTTTGCCATAAAATTGGACATCATCGGGAGAAGTTCCAAGGCCAGCCACTTGGGTGTAATAACCTACTTCGAGATCAAAATTGATGTATTTTCCTGGAGCAAAGAAAACAACATTGCGACGATCCGAAAAATGGGTTTCTGCCGTGAAGGTATTTTCTTCGTCATTCCAGGAATCTTGAGTTGGATACGCTTTCTCTTTTAGAGTTTCCAGATCGTCGGTATCTCGAAGAATCACGACAGATTCAGGCCAAGCTGGTGGATTAGGTTCTTGATGTGTCATGGCAGTTCTAAATCCATGGGAAATTGTGGTATAGGATAACACTAAGTGAAGCGAAGAGGCCAGAGCAGTTCTAGAGCACTTGAATTTCATGGATTGATGAAGAATCTACAATCTACTGGTGAACGGCCTCACAGCAGAAGCTTGAAACCCTGCGAGTTGTCTCTGATTAGTTTCTAGTTTCTACACCAGATAAATTGGAAGCTTTTGGTCGGTATGGATTATAATATTATTATTATTATTTTGAGAAGTGATTCATAATGATGGATAATAGGAAGTAAAAAGTCCTCAAAATAAATTGCAAAGAATACAAGATTTTTGCGGTGAGTGCCCAAACGTGAAAAAGGATTCCGTTTGACATTGAAACGTGTATTCGGAGTCTGCCTACGACTGAGCGAGGTCGAAGTCTCTGAGACGACAGCTGGCACTTTTGAAACCATCACTAGTCTACTCCGGCGTAGGGATACAATAAAATAAGATGTAAATAGGTGCCTCTAGACTAGTCAGTTGCCACTATGACAGTAGCAAAGGAGCTTGGTTTAGGCCAAGGTACCGGCAGTCGGTTATACTCCAAAAGCACTTGCTTTGACGTCGTCAGCATTCATGAAACCCAATCAATCTTTACCTGGTCTTCAGAGCCTTCAATCCGGTTGGGTTGCAGGGGGGTGACTTTCTTCATGGGACTGCTTTACTTTGTTTTCAATCAAGCGCCATTTAAAAAGCTGTTTGCTTTTGTGAAGCAATCGTGCGATGAACCCAATGTTTGCACCTCACTTAGCTTTAACCCTGATTACTAAACGCTAATAACAAAATCTAAAAAGACGTGTTGCTACGCTTTATAAGCAAAGTTTGTCGGCTCATCAGAAGATGGTCACAAGTCAAAATCTGTCAAAATAATTGTTTGCAACTAAAATAGAGTACACAGTAATATTACTTTATTCAATACTACTACTACTAACCTACTACTACTACACTATTGAGCACAAGACTTGATACACGAATTGGATACTCCCTAAGCATATGAACTCATCATGGGAAGGGGAGAATCGCCACTTGAGGTACGTAGAAGACTTTTCAACGTGACAGTTTTCTGGAGCAGAATCTTCCGTTTCCAGGGTTTGTTTCCAGTTGTGATAACTTTTTTTAAGGATGAATCTCAAATCTCATCGCATCACCTACACTATTCTCAATCCCGGTCAATTCTTCGCACAAACAGCAATGTGGGTTTGTCATCAGCTTTCTCATTTTCCCTCTCGGCGGCGCCTACCTACTTTGGTTGATCGGGTCTGACGTATCTCACGGCATCAACAACAACCATTGGTACGTTCCAAGCAGACCAAGGTTTTTCTGACGATCTACCGCTCTTATATCTTTGCACTTTCATTCCTTTCACAGGGAAGTGTCATCTTTGGAAGATTTACTTCGTGGAATGGCAACATTTTCCACTTCCCTAGTGTGTCTATTTGTTGCGATGCCACTGCTGTATGGAATGGCCAATCGGTCTATCGCGCCTCGCCTCGATTCCATTCATAATCTGGTGGATGATCATACCCGCGTGGCAGATTTGTGTGGAAGCCTTACCCGAAAGTTGGAAAAGGAACAGTAAGTCTCCATTTGCTGGCTTGAAACGTCTCAGTTGTTATTATGTGTTCTAGCAAGAGGCTCAAACGATAAAATTCCCTGATTTTCCTCTTCAGTGTTCCCGCCATCAGTGATTGCTCTATTTCAGACGTCAATCGAATGATGGATGAGAGATTTTCCTAATTTCTTTGCACCACCAACGGTAAAAGCTTTGTCCATGCGTGTCCTGCTCCTGAGCCCTAGTTGGACAAGCGGGCAACCCTGCGTTTGCGTTCATTCCGATCCTTTCTTTGTTCCTGGCCAACTGTAGACCGATTCACCTTTGTGAAATTGCAGCCGGTAGAAAAATGCTATCGTTTTTATGCCCACGAAAGTATACATTTGGGGGGGGGGGGGGGGGGGGGGGGTTTTTTCCCCTTTTGTTTTAGGGTTTGGACTTTTGGTCGGCCGGCGCGCCCCCCCTCTTTTTTTTTTTTGGGGAAAAGGGGGAAAAGGTGTGTAGGGGAGA
>Ga0100402_1003003_pt1 | contig 18629 bp, 15 predicted proteins | sample CryGeyme20150102_FD_80419 | JGI IMG/M metagenome (GOLD analysis project Ga0100402, IMG submission 80419) | Groundwater microbial communities from Crystal Geyser aquifers in Utah, USA - Crystal Geyser metaG 2015-0102 | ecosystem: Environmental > Aquatic > Deep subsurface > Groundwater | place...
ATTACTGAAACCAAGAATAATTAGCACATCCCGGAGTTCGTTGGTGCTTATATTAGCAGCAAAGAGGTAATAGATGACTCCTTTATGACAGCAAAACTACGCAATATATATGGACCCGTGAACAGCTTTAATGAGAGCGAATAACCTTCGAGCAACATAGTGTCTTACAATAAAATTATGTGCAACCCTTACCAATGGAAAAATAATACTAATATGAGTCCTCCTCGATTCCAAAATGAAGCGAAAATTCTTAGCAGCTCAGAAATCAGGATTGATTCAAGAATAGGAAAAGATATCAGCATTCAGAAAGCCATCGATAAAAATCAAGAAGAAGATGATGAATAGAACATGGATAGTATTGAGGCTCTCGATGAATGTGAGTAGCACCCAAAAAATAAGATTCATTCCAGAAAGAGAATAGGAGATTATGCTGTCACTGTCAAAACTTTCAATAATAGCTAAAGTAAATCAGAGCAAGAGTCCATTGTGCTCGAAAGAGGTTTCAGGGAACATAATTTCGAAGGCCTCCACTCTACCCCCTTCAACATTCGAGGAAGTATGAGAGATGCTACCAAAGAACCCAATAGCGAGTACATTAAAAGAAACTGTAGCTCATTCGGGGGAGAATAAATTCGTGACGAAAGGTCGACGAAGTAGTTTCATGGGTGGAGTGGCAGTGCCATCGAAGAAGATAACTGCTCATAGAGAGAAAACTGAAGCACAATACTTAATAACATATTCAATACTGTATTTCATTAATTGATTCACTAAGTTACTCCAATAAGTTTAATAGACCTGTAATTTAATAATGCAAGACTCTCTTCATTCTCAAATCGAAAGAAATATGACTCGAAAACACTCCTTTCTGAAAGCCACACCTTCCAAAAATAAGCATCATGATCTGTAGCTCCCTCGTTTCTATAGTTCAGACGAGAAAAAACCTAAGAAAAATATCTTCTCTCAATAAAGATAGATGGTAAGCAAAAAGCTTGAATAAAAACAAAGTAAGCACAGAGGATGTCAGATCAGCAAAAAAATATCTGTAAAGTATTCCAAAACATAAAAAAATGAGACTCCTACCAAAATGCAAGGAAGCATAAAGACCATTAAGGTGACAGAAGACAAATGGCAATAAATCTTGAAACGTGGCCTTGTGAGAGGGCAATAAACAGGAAGGAGCCACTATGGGACAAGGAAAAAATCTAACTTCGAAGAGATTGTCAAGATTAATCAATGTACCCCCATCTAAGAATGTAACAAAGTATCCTCAAGCGAAAATTTGAATAAAATAAGGTACAAACTGGGTAGTCTCCAAAAGTAAGAAACTGAGCCGAGGAAGGGCATGAAAAATTATTGCGGACTTGAAACAGATTCATTTGTTTCCGGATGGTAACCTGTTAAAAATACGAGATAGAAAAAAGAATCTATTAAAACTGCGAGATAGAAAAAGAGTTCAAAATAAGAGAAGGCAACTAAAGGGTAGAGGAAACCCACACTAGAAAGAGTCAATAAAAATGAAGATTTGTTTTGTTAGTATTTGAATGAGGAAGATGCTCATGTAGAAAAAGTTAAAAATCAGCATGCTAAGCAAGTGAAAACAAGGCATGAGGAGGGCAAACTTTAAAAGGCCGAGATTAGTTATCTAACCCTCATGATTGAAACTCTCAGAAAAGTACCTTCTTTTTAAGATAGACAATAAGGTTTCCGACTAACCTCGATTTTCCATAGGTCTATATTGTCTCCGAAAAAGCCAAGCACGAGAAAATCATTAATCAGCTTCTTCAATAGAATCATCAAAGTTATTTCAGAACTCACTTAATTCTTTGTCGCCTTTCTTTCTACCTGATCGCTCATTATATCCTTCTTTCGATGGCGTCGAGAGCTTTAGTACCTATTTTCACTCACTTGCTTGATAGTCAGATCATTATTGCTGGGGTATGATATTAAGTAACCTAGATGTTTGGAGTTCATTAGAAAGATCTGAAAAAGCATTACCCTCATAAACTATCTTAGCATGAAGGCAGCAAAAGGTAGCAAATAGTATATTTAGAAGCTAAAAGGAGGTAGTTTTTGCCGATGAAAATCGGGGGCAATTAGTAAATAAGAATAATCAACAGGTCAAAAGCTTATTAGAGGCAATGTAAGAATCAAATTATTTAGATTTTCAAAATCCAAAATGCCCTACTGCTAACTCTTTCAATCTCTTCTGGTTTCTTCAAGCAACGTGCGCTCATTCTAGTTCATCGCTTTTTTAGACAAAACTTTGAAGTGGGAAATATTAAAGATGCCTTCGTATCCTTTCCTTCCCCCTTCCCTTCCACATCACAATCGACACTTAATTTTGGACTTGGACTAGACACTGATTCACTTTGATGTCGACAAAGAGGAGTACCATGTGAGGCCTCATGCTGAATAGTTCATAAAGCGAATGAAATAGCTCTACTAAGTGACTATCTTCACAGCTGGAACCAAAGAGTACGCTGATGAGATCATCAACTAGCTAGACAAAGAAGGCAATGTGAAGCATCGACTCTATCGAAACCATCTTACTTTTCTTGAGGGGGAGTCTGTCAAAGTACATAATATAATACTTAGGACTTATCAATGTTGGGTCGTCCCCTGAAATCGACTCTCATAGTCGATAACCTGGAGGCTAACTTCAGAATGAACCCCGATAACGGAATAGCCATTAAATCTTGGTTCAATGACGGAGGCGACAATATTTTGCATAAATTAGAAAAACTACTTGTAAAGATAGCTGAATAATATGGGGAGGACTTAAGAAGAGGACTGAAGCAGAATCGTGCCTACATTATCAAAGAAATAGGGGAAAAATCTGGATAAATCAAAATAAAATATAACCTCTGAGCGATTAATATTGTTTTTGAGTTATCAAAATTTAAAATAAAACGGTTAATTAAATGAGATGCTATATATCTTCATTGAGAGATTCCATAGAGCATGAATATCGAAAATATTAAGCTGCATATGTATGGCAGCATCGACTGCTACTTGACCTTGTTATTCCCCTGCTTACTTTTCTTTGTTGCCAATACCGCTGCCTGTTTTTTGGGCTATCTCAATATTGTGTTGATCTGACTATGCCTCACTTAGAGCTGGAATCTGTTTACTCTTGAAAATGATTAGCTGGATTTATTCTTCAATCTTTTGGAAATTTAGCTGGGAGCATTTTGTTAATCATTCTGAGGCTATTCTTGAGGAAGAGCCGAAGCATTGGAGTTAATATTGTCTGATATTATTTGAATATCACATGTTCCCGATTTCGAAGTTTTTTCAAATTAGACGCATTATGCTGCGGCTGGAAGGCTGCATCTTTTACCGCCTGTTTCTGTACAAATTAATTTGGCTTTTTCTATGCTTGCGACAGCCAATCTAGCCATTCTTTCACTATTGACTTTCATTTAGTTGAGTCTTTAATAGTCATTGAGGTTCTCCTACTTTAGCTACTGGATCTGTCTGAAAGCACTATTAAATTTAAGTCGTAGTTTATCCATTTTGCTTTTCTTGTATTCTCCCCTGGTCAGCCTCCGCTTTGTTTCCGAGTTGATGGAGTGGTCTCTATCTGCAACAGTCTTCACTCTTCTCATATTAGTATTGTAAATAATAGTTATAATGCGCTTTTGGATGATAAATTTCAAGAACTAGAAATAGATATGATCAACAAGGATTAGTTTTCATTCTTTCGAAAAAGGAGTGGTCACCGTATTTGTTGCGACCTCCTGCAGCCCAGTTCTGCCTCTTTTGGTGCTGAGTAATGTATTTTTTCATCTACTAAACATTCTTACAATCCTCCGTGTATCTGTTAGTCTGTGGCCTCACATTACAGCTCTGCTTTCGCGAGTGGCTAAACTTTCTATTGTAAATTATCTTATTTTTTATCTAGCCTTCGCTCTTCTTAGACTCACTCTCCATGAACCTGACCTAAAAATAATCCTTGACCTGGCTCAAAGCGATATTTTAGGCTTACTTTTGGTCGACTAGCACTTTCAGTTCCTCCTTTTGATTCTGAAGGGTCTGAAGCTTCTGGTAGTTCTTTTGAGTCATCACTGGATTTTTCAATTTTTATTCCAGGTACCATATTTTTGATTTGTACCTCTTCTACTGCTCCTTTGCTATGGCTTTAAGTTTTTCAAAATCACTTCTAAGCTAATCCTTTAATCGAGTTAGCTACCCCTCCCAATGAACTTGTTGGTCCTTATAGACCTTCATGTCGAGAAATGCCTGCTATGCATATTTTTTTGACTCTCGAACCTCTTAATCTTTATCTTTGATAATTTTATGCATTTTATGCATTTCTTCTTATAATATTTTTTTCTCCTTTCTGAGGACTGCTTTGTTGCCTTACTCATAACCTAATTACTTTTCCAAACTATCATTGATTTTTACTAAAGAGGCACTCTATCTTTCGAATCGGAGCATTTCTCGCATCAAATGGTTTTTTTCATCATCAAACTACTTCTTCTGGTTGGATAGCTTAAGCTCAACCTCTTTTTGCTTATTATGAGCTTTCTCTACCTTATTTGATGCCTATTCCTCTTTTGCTTTGATCTTTGACTCGTTTAAGCAGTTCAGTGCCTCTATTTTCCTATCACACTCTTGGTTAATCTCATCTTTTATGGTTTTCAGCCTTTTCAGCAAGATCTATTGATCATCTGACAATCTTTTGATTTATAGTGAGTGCACCTCTGAAGCATGCGATTTTTCTTGCTACAGTTTAAATATTTTATCTTTCATTTGTAGAGTGACTTCAGCTTTTGCTTCACTCACCAAACGATGCAGCTCACTGTTGAATTGGTTGGTAATGATTTCATATTTTTTCTCTCGACTGATAAGTTATTTTTATAACTTGATTAATTCTTCATTTAGTTTAAACTATTGTTGATCGAACTTGTCCTTTGAACTGATTAATTATTACCTACTCATCATCCAGCTCTCTTCTAGCTATGCTTGTTTTTCCTACAGCTTGCTTCTTTCCTAGTTAAGCATTTTCTTGAGCTAGGCTTTTGTGCTTTTGTCGTTCTCAAAAATGACCTCTAATTATTTGTTTCTTTTTCTAAACTTTTCAGTAGCTAAGTCATTTTCCCTCATCCTCTGATCGCACTCCTCAACCTTCTTGTTATACTATCTTAAAGCATGATCAAGTTTGATGTTGTACTGTCTTTCCAAGTTTTGCCTTACTTTACTGAACTACTGGTTCCATTTATTGTTGTAGTAGTCCTCCATCGCCTCCTTGTCTTTCTATGACTGCTCCATCTCTTTGATTTTTTTGCTCAGTCGGCTCTCAAATTAGTGGTGCTCTAATTTTTGTCTCTATATTTGGCTCAAATAGTTCTATTTCTTTATTTAACACTCAGTTAGCTTTGATTAAGATTCAATTCGCTGTTTTTCTGCCAATATAAGTTGCCTTTTAAGATAGAAAATCTAGTCCCGCATACTTTAAATCGATTGGCTGGCTTTGAGTGACTCCTGCAAAGTAGCTATAAGCTCCTGCAGAATTTGGATCTCGGATTATTCCAGTTTGATGTTGCTGACCAGCTTCACAATGGTCTTCTCCAGATCTTTATTTTTCTTTTCTAGGGCTTGCATATCCTGTTTGATTTTACGATATGCCAGAACATGCTCTTCTTACAAGCGATCTCTCTATGCCATCATTTTGTTGTGATAATATAGTCTGGTGTCCTCCAGCTCCTTTCTTTTATTTTCAACAAAAAGAAGGCTCTCTATCTTATGTCTTTCAACTGTCAGCTCAACTTCCTTCTTTACTTCCTCATTCTACAGCTTCAATTGTTCAATCTACTGTTTCATCTCAGACTAAAGGTTCTCTGCTGCTAAGAGTCCTTGACGCCATTTTTTCTATCTGAACTCTTCTTCATTTTTCCTGTGTTTGAGCTCTTCACTCAGCTCATTGACCTTTTGATTTGCAATTGCTAGCAATTTGCTGTTTTCTTGATTTCTTTCGCTGTTAGCTTCATGCTTTTCGATTTATGCGGTGACGTGCTTGATGAACAACTTGAGAGTATCGAGGGGAGTATCGAGGATGGGTGAGTTGACATTTGTGGATTTGAGGAAGTTGAGAATTTCTGTTTAATAATCTGGTTTAAGTCGAGATATTACTTTTGAGGGTAAGTTTGGTCTGGATGATAGTGTTCTTGAGCTCCTGGTTTTCCTTCAGAATGTCATCGGAGATGTGCCTGATAAAATTTATTTTCATTTCGTATTTGATTATTACCCCTAACAGTCTCTTTTGTCACAACTTGATTTTTTCCGAACATTTTAGGATGGCTGCTGGCAGGAAAAGGAAGTCAGTGTGATATCGGATGATGTTTGAGTAGATTGGTTACTATATAAATCAAATAAAATTATCATGTCTAACATCAGGGATCTCCAAAAGCTTCGTGGCAGCAAGAATATGTCTATCTTTGCACAAACGGCCTACCAAAGTCACCTTAACCCCTAGCATAAAAAATCATTCTATGAAAACTTCCTCGAACGCTCTCCCATCCTCACAACTCGTTCCCCTCGAAAACATTACAAAGAAGCCTAAGAACCCAAATCTCCTTCACCTTCTCGTCTGCACATGCATCGGCGTGGGGGTAGTTTCGGCTTAGGACACATTGCTGAGGATAAAAATTCAGTAATATTCCAAAATCCTAGAGTATCAGTGTAAGTCACTCCTCATGTAGGTATAACATGTCAATGAAGCTGAGTTAGCCTCGGAATGCTTCTCGCTAGTTGAATGGATACGAATCACCCACTTTAGATCGCCGAGATCGAGAAACCTTCTTTCAGATGAATGAGATCACTCTCACCAGGAAAAAAAGTGGCAAGTACAATGTTCCATCCGTATCCTCTCCTGAGAAGAAAGCCTAAATCAGTCGCAAAAATTTCAATGTTCTTTATCCGATTGGGAAGGGTGGATTTGGGAAGGTGTGGAAGGTGGAGAGCAGAAAGACAAAGGCAGTTTATGCGATGAAGTAAATGAGCAAAGTAAAGGTCATCAACAAGAAGTCGGTGACTTCTGTCATGAATTAAAAACATTTTCTTTCAAAACTGAGCCATCCTTTTTTGGTAAACATCCGCTGTGCTTTTCAGGATAGATAGAATCTATTCTTGATCATGGACTACCTCGATGGAGGGGATCTGAGATATCACTTGGGAAACAAAAGGGTTTTCAATGAACGCTAGAGTAAGTTTTTCATGGCCAACATGATCATTGGACTCGAGTACATCCATAAGAACAACATCATTCATCGGGATATGAAGCCTTAAAATTTGGTCCTTGATTCTGATGGATACTTGAGAATTACTGATCTCGGCATCTCTCGTTAACACAGGCAAAATAACTCGAACGATACGAGCGGAACACCTGGATACATGGCTCCAGAGGTGATGTGCAGAAAGGACCACTCATTTGCAACCGATTACTTTGCGCTGGGAGTTATGGGCTACGAATTCATGTTGGGTAGAAGGCCCTACCTTGGGAAAGATAGGAGGTAAATCAAATAAAACATGCTGGCCAAGCAAGCTCAGGTGAGAATCGACTAGCTGCCATATAAATGGTCTCCCCATGCCATCGATTTTATCAATAAAGTAAGCCAAGATTAATTTAGCTATTATTGAGAAATCCTAATGCAAGACTTGGAGCAGGAGGAATCGAATAACTCAAAGAACACCCTTGGCTGCAAGATGTCGAGTGGTAAAAAATGCTGTCAAAAAAACTTAGAGCTCCCTTCCGCCCAATTGTAAGTGTTGATTTATAAAGAGCATCGAGGAGGACTATGAATCATACAAGGAACAGATCAGTGAGGACACCATCGTCGATAATCAAGAGGAGACGATGATGATGCTCCGAGACAGGGAAACTCAAAGCCTGTTTGAAGGATATTACTTCTAACGTCAGGAGGATGGTTCTCGTAGAGCAACAGGACACTCAACCCACTATTCAACAAATCACACTGACTAAGGTAGGAGAAGATGAGCTTTGTTTCATATAATTTTATTGATACCAGTAGTGGATATTGCAAATATAAGATTGTAGTGCTGACTATAACAGAATATACCCATTCATGTTTTTATTCAAATGCTGCCAAGAATATCAGTCAGGTATCGGCTACGAGATCTCGCGAACCACCGGGAAAGATTTCAGAGGGTCAGTTAAGGATCTCAGTCAAAATGAGCTCACCAGCGATCGCACCTCAATCCGCAAAATTAAAAAATCACAATACGAAGAAGTCTTCAGCGATTTGAAGAAAAATAATAAAAAGTTCATAGATCATTAATTTCCTGCCCAAGAGTATAGTCTGGGAGAAATCCAAGGAATCTAACACTGTCAATGGATAAGAATATCAGACCTGATAGCATCTCCCATTCTCATCGGAAAAAAGATAGAACCATCTCAGGTGATTCAAGGTTCTCTGGGTGACTGCTACTTTCTCTCGGCCTTGGCCGCCTTGGCATAAAACGAATCGATAATTCAGACCATGTTTGAAGGGCAGGAGTACACGCCGACAGGAATATATAAGGTGCTAATGCGCATCAATGGTTAGCTCTAAGAAATAGTGGTAGATGATTTCATTCCTGTCAACGAACAAGGCCAGCCATTTTTCTGCCAACCTTACAGAAATTAGTTTTGGATGCTAATACTGGAAAAGGCCTGGGCTAAGATCCATCGAAGCTATTCCAACATAATCAGTATAATGTGGGATATGTAGTGGGAACCCCAACAGCAGTTTTCAGAGTTCTAACCTTGGCTCCTGCTGATCTCTTCGTCGTCAAGGATAAAAGCTAAGATCGATAAAAGATATGGAGATGGATAATGGAATACACAACTGCAGGATATTCAATGGTCTGTAATGCAAGAGAGGATATTGAGGAAAGTACATGGGTGATACCCAACCATTCCTATAGCCTTGTATTTTCTTATTTACCTAGATTGGTGCGGCCATGCTTGAAGATTCCGAAAGTGAATATCAAAAAGTCGTCAAGATGCGCGATCCATGGAACAAAAATCCCTTCGATATCAATAAATCAGAGTAATCACGAGCTTTCTGGTCAAAAATACTTGTAAGTCACGACAGGAAAGAGCTCGAGAGAAAACCTCCTGGTGGTGATGCTGGGATCTTTTATTTGCCTTACCTTCAATTTTGTCGGTATTTTTCACAAGTGCACTACTCACTACAAGTCTCCAAACCGAGTTACAACTCCGAGCAACTATTCGTCAACAAGAAAAATGGTAGCCTTTATGAGGTTCGCATTCTTAAGTAAGGAAGATACTCGTTTGAGCTCCACCAATCTGAAATTGATGTGTCATTTCCTTAGGAGGAGGATGAAGAGGAAGGGCCCTGCAGATCAACGATGTTGTTGATTAAACAATAACATGATGGGCCGAGGTTTGTAAACGGTATTTTACGATATAGTGAAGAAGATGCTTTATTGACCTAGAATTTAGATCCTGGAGCATATATTCTTTTCGTCAAAGTGGACCCAACTCGCTCTTCACAACAAATCCCCATAAAAACGGTTGTATCTGTATACTCCTCCTGTTTTACCTCTCTTTAACTTGTACAGCGCACTAAGTATCCTGACCTACTTCGCAGGGTCTTCCTGAGGCAGGCTCGAGGAAACAAGAAAAATGAGTACAACAATGGATTGATGTGGCTGTCCTGGAAGCTTCTTCTCCAACAGGGCGGATATGCTTATGTGGCTGTTGGAGTAGATTCCAAGAGCAACAAGAAGTTTGTGATAGATTTCAACTAGCAATAGTTCAACGGAATGCACTTTAAGCTAAAAAAACCTCATAAAGGAAAAGGCAGCCAAAAGCTGTAAGTGTGGCCTGGACAGGAGTAAATTATTCTGGCTCGTGTCGATAATGCACTGATAAAGAGCATGAAATTTCCTCCCAATTTGGGTATCAAAATGGAGCTTATAGATCGGACGAGTCAATGATGGTATTTGCTTAGCTTACACAAAAAAATATATAATCAGTAAATCAATCTCGGTTTGATCTGACTGCCTTAGTCTTTGCCAGAAGCTGCCTTAGTTAGAGCAAATCACTTGCTCTCTCTTTACTTTTTCCATACAGTTCATTTTTTATCCCGCTGATCTTGCTCAGCTATTTGGCATATAGGTGTTCTCTCTGCACCTTTTATCGCATCAACTGCAACTCCTCTTCTCTTAGAAGCTCCAGTTATTAGCTGAGGCCGGTCAATTCAGCTTTACTGAGAAGATGTTGGGTGAGGGAAGATCGGCTGCCCAAACTGCCGAATGAAGTTGTTTTGCTTGTCAGCTATTTACGAGTATCTCTGCTTGATGAAGCACGGCTCATGCTTGAGTTGGGGAATCTACCAGTGTTGCACTCTTATGTCTTTTTGTTCTGAATACTCGATGATCCAAGCTCAAGAGGATTACAATCTTTGCGTTTGGTCTTGAGGCTCTCCCTAACATTTTCTCCTTTTTGATTTTATTTATCCCAACTTTTTTTGTCCTCTTCTGATAGCTATTCTATGTGGATGTTATCCTCTTTTCCTCCCACATGTTGTTTGATATTATTTTTATTCCTAATATTTTTCATATGTTTGTGGGCATACTGTGTCATTATTTGCTGTCTCTGGGCTGACATTTGGTCAATGAAAAGTACAGTGGTGAGGGTGGCATCCGTTTCAAGGGTGCACTCTTGGCAACACAACATAATCTGCTCTGTTATTTTAATACTAATTTTATACCCAATGTCAAATATCTGAGAACGCATGAATCATCAGAGTAATTTTTGCAAATGTTGAACTTTTGCTATGTTGCTGCTCATGCACACCACAAAGGCCACTGTCATGTATATCATGTAAACAGGAGTCATTCCCAAAAATACGTAAAATTTGAAAAGATTCCCCCCTCCTATGCACTTTGAAGTCCAAGGGCAGTGATGGTCGTAGTGCTCAACACACACATTACAGTCGTTGCAGTGGCGGGCATGTCGAGGCACCACCAAGTGGCATTTTGTGCACTCTCGAACGTTTTATGAGCTTTGGGAATTGTAAAGGACCACACCTGGATTTCCGAGAGCAGTTAGAAGATAGGCTAGAGGCTGCCCTATGCAGATCAGAATAGTCACAATCCGAAAAGTAGCATTTTAGGATGAGGAAAACACAAGAACCAAGACAAAGTATGATGCTACCGAGAAAGCCAAGAAGGCAGGCACAAAGCAGAGATCTACATGGGACTTGAATTACAGTCTGGTCCTAAGGAGAGATGAGGGAATCCTTGCTTCAAGATCACCATGTTGCCATAGGGTGGTCGGAGAGGTTTACTGATCTCATCTTCATCTGAATCCTAGGTATTGAGGTTCTGCTTAGAGGATCGAGTTGCTTGGGGCGTATCAGGAGCAATGCCGCGGTGACGAGCAATGTTCTCATCAATTTGTTCCTCAAGCTATTCAATTGATTGCTTCATTGTTATTTATATCACAGAAAAACTATCAAGTTTAATTGGGGGAGATAGTCAGCAACGAACATCACCCTGACAAGCAAAATAATTCACTAATATGGAAGCAATAATAAATCCTTAATGAATATTTCATATCTTCTGACAGCTCTATCTGCTTCAATACTGCTCCTTTTGGCCACTCCTGCCTTCTCTGCAAAAGGAGTCGACCTTCCTAGCCACTTTTCAAACTTCAGCTGCCTCCGATCTCTTGGTTACTCCCACACTATTGTTCGATCATATCACTCTTATGGAGGTATTGATACTCAAGCACCCTTCACAATTGCTCAATCCAATGCAGAAGGCTTTTCTACTGACACATATATGTTCCCCTGTAGAGGCAAAAATGCGACAAAACAGGCAAACGATCTTGTCAACTATCTATAATCACTTCTTCAAACCAAAGATACCTAATCAATCTATGACTATACAACTGGCATGATATGGCTCGATATTGAGACAAACCCCAGCCCAGGGTGTAGCTGGACATTGGGTAATCCAGAAAGTAACTGTGCCTACATCCAATAGCTCATTACTGCCCTTGAAAACAGAGGAAGGGCTGTCGGAATCTATGCAAGTGGATACATGTGGGCCCAGATAATGGGAAACAGAGATAGCTGTCAAAATTATTCAAGGTATCCCCTTTGGTATGCTCATTACGATGGAAAAGCAAGCTTTGAGGACTGGCCAGCTAGCAAATTTGGCGGATGGACAACTCCCACTATCAAACAATTCTCTGGAGGAACTGTTTTGTGTGGCTACAACTTTGACCTCAGTTTCTTTTGATGATGTTCCTTAACATATACCATTTATAAAGTGAGTTTTATTCAAATCATTGCAGAATTTGTTTTTGTTCTCTTACATCTGGTACCTTTCCATCCCTGAAACTCTCGTAAATATTTCTCTGCCTTTTTTGCTCTCCCACATTCACAGACAACTTCATTCCCTTAATTGTTTTATCGAACAGCTCAGCACTGATTGTTCTAAATTATTTACTTTCAAAATTTTCCTGCTTCAGAACTTCAGCTGATCTTTTGATTCTTAGCTATTTCATTAATCCGATCATATCGGAGTAACTGTAGTTTTATGTCTGCTTGAGAATTGTTGCTTCCTCCACATCGATTTATACTGATGTCCCGAACATGTGGAGCAATTCTCTTCTTTCTTCCTCTGACGGGTAGTCTAAAAATAAATGGGCGTCCAGTCTCCCCGGGCGGAGCACAGCAGGATCGATCAGATCAGGTCGAGAGCTGGCTGCCACAATAAAAACACCAGCTGTCGATGAAACACCGTCAAGGTAGCATAAAAATTGGTTGACTATTCTGTCATTGACACCAGTGTTATTGGCACTTCTCCTGGGTACTATTGATTAAAATTCATCAAAAAAGATAATGCTGGGGCTCACACTGAGGGCCTTTTCAAATATATCCCTAACAGCTGCTTCTGACCCTCCAATGTATTTGCTCAGAATGTCAGAACCTTTTACACTAAAATATTTCATTTTAAATTCAGCCTTGAGAGCTGATCCCAAAGCTGACTTACCATTCCCAGTAGCTCCGTAAAGCAGGACTCCTCGAGGGAGCTTGATCGGAACAGATTTGAAAAGAAAGGCGTATTTGAGAGGCTTTTCTATAATTCTCTTGATAGACAACTTTGCAGCTGTCAAGCCTGCAAGTTTGCTGAAATCCACTTCTGCGCTGGAGCTTACCTTGTTTTGAGGAACAGAAAGAGCAATAGCATGTTGAGCAAAAGCTGCCAGAGTTAATGATTCTGTGCTTTCTGCTATCTCCTCAACTCTTTAGGAAGTAACCTTCTTTTTTGCAAGCTGGTTTGAGAACTTATGAACTGGAGAATCATCAGGCTCAACAACCACATGGAGCTCTTTAATGGCATTGATTCGGGCTTAGCGGTTGGGATTTTTAAGGGTGATGTGCGTGTGGTAATTGAACAGCTAATCAATGCTGTTTTAGCTTCTAGAAGTAGCTATTATTCTCTTCATGTATACCCCAGCATATCTTTCAATCGCTCTGAGAATCAGTCTGCTGATGACTTTTTCCTTTTTCTTCGCCTGATCTCCTTCCTACACTTTCCCACAGAGGGCATCCAAGTCATCAAGAAAAACGATTCTGTATGGGGAGTTCGCGAAAATCCAATGCAAATAAAATTCAATATTTTTATAGGTCAAGGAAGGATTTGTCAACTCTCGCATATTTATTTTCCACATTGGTTAGCGCTCTTTGTAAAGGACACGATGAAGAAGACTTTTGCCATTGCTGCCGAGAGATGTTACCAAGCAAACTTATTGAGAGCTATTTTCGAGGAAGTTCATAATTTTGTCGATCTATGGTTGATAGATGCTATTGAAGAGAGTGATGTTCGCTTATTCAGTAATATTCTCAGCTAACTCCTGTCTTTCTCTTTCGTATTTATTGTGCTATCGAAGGACAGAGATCCAAGAGGTGATCAAATTGTATCTTTCCTCAAGCGTGGATCCTTGAGGAGAGGGATATTTTTTACTGGAAAACATAACCTTATTGCTTTTGGTCAATTGCTACTGATATTGTTCAGTTGTAAGGTTGTTATTCGTAAGTTTGAGTTGATATATTTGTCCTGGTTTAATAGCCTTTTTCTTGTGTTATAGTTTCACTAGAAGAAGGATGCTGTCCTGGCAGAAAGGATATTGATCGGGCAGTATCCAAAACCCACCCTTTTAGTATAGTTATGCAGCCAAATATATCACGAATTTTTTTATAATGCTGGTTGCGATCTGCATATACTCTATCTCAGAATATTCCTTCTCATCCAGGATCAATTCTTCAACAACTATCCACCAATTTGGATCATTTATAAAAAGCTCCCACGAAATAGTTTATATTCTTGGCTTTGATGCTGGAGAATGTGAAAGGGAGAGGCTGTCAGAAATACCCAAGGCTTTTTTGCATACTTTCGAACACTGATATTGACCATCGACGAGCTAACTTAGCTGATCTGTTTGAAGTATAACCAATTTTTTCGATGAAATTAGATGTTGATTTTGTTCTGACTATTGAGCATTCTGAAATTCAGTTAATTATTAGATTGTTGGGCAACCTTCAAAATCGATGTTATTATTGACAATCCAAGGCTGGCTCTATTCGATATTCATCTTTTGCAGTAGAGAATGAGAAACATTAATGACATTCAGCCATCCTTGCGGACATTCGCAATACCCATTCAACGCCAATTACTGCTCAATTTATTACTCAGACTAAACCTCATCCTCATCGCTATTCTTACAATGCTCCTAATTGTCAGCTGATTCTCTTTCCTGAATGAACTATACAGTTGTGTTGACATCCAATCTCCCAGCCTACAGACAGTCAGGACTCAAAATAACATAATTGACATCGTCATAATAGATGGGGACGATGCTTCCAGGCCAAACCACACTTATTTGCTCTAAGAAAGACTCGGCTATTCTTAACCTGTACTCATTCACTATCTTCTCATCTAACTCCGACACCTTTACTTTCAAGTGCTCTATTCGACTGCAACTACATTGCTCAACTATGCAGCTACCCTCTTCGATTCTGTTGAGGCGCATCAAGTGCAAGGGAAGTGAGGCTTTTTTACTTTGGTGTTGACCCATGGATTAGGTCAGTCTGTAGGTGAGGTAAAGTATATGGTCATCTTGAATGAGCTTAAGACAGTCACCATCTCTGAGGTTTGGAAGAGAAGCAGTTAATTCTGCGTTTCTGAGAGCAGGGTCAGCTTTGACCTCGACTGTATGACGTATCATAGACTATTACAGCTTTATACAGATAATCAAAAGTCAATCATCCAAACTCTTCAGCACTTTCCGAACCTCCTCTTCAAATTTGGACACCCTGATCGGCTGCCCTGGCTTATAAAGATAGTTCTTCTTTACAAGGTTGATGTAATGCTCAAAAAGGGTATTTAGAGCTGTTTATGGGCCGGCATCTGGACGTACTGAGGTCACAAGGACAAACTTGACTCCGTTGGGCGTTTATAGCATCGATAGCTGATACTCTTTTGTTTTGAAATTTTTGGCCTGAGTTTTGATGTCAGGATGCAGAATACGGATGAAATGGGACATTGTAGCCGAGGTGCTTTCTAGATTTCTGATTCTATGCGAATTCTCTAACTGTTCATAGTCGATATCTCTGTCGAACTAATGAGGTTCCAAGTAGTAAAGTAGATGTTTGTCTTGGAATATCATAAACTCGTATACCCGCTTCTCCATCAATGATATACCACTATTATAGGTACTGTTCATCGGCATAATTTTAAAAAGAATGATAAAGAACAACGGAAAAGTACTCACTCTCATCGCCCAAAATTAACAGGGAAGTAGCAAGCCTCTTATGTAGAACTCGAGGTCAATACAGGCACTTTAAGGCATATCAAATAGTATGGATAACAGAAGTTTGGTTTTGTATGCGTATGTGGCGAGTATCGCAGTGGAAAGTCGTTTCTTCTCAATTCACTTTTTCTCAATTCAGAGGGAAAGGGTTTCGAAACTAGTGGATCTACTCAGGCTTGCACCAAGGGTATCAATATATGGAGTGAACCTCTCGTTAAGAATGATACTCTTGTGTGGATCCTTGATACTGAAGGGTTTGGCTCACTCGAGAAAGATGCTAGCTATGATGGGAAAATATTGCTCCTGAGTATGCTGCTGTGCAACACTCTACTCTATAATTCTTTTGGAGCCATCGACGAAAACAGTATAGCTAAGTTGGCTCTTATCCTTCGAGAAGCTCACAGCATCGACTCAAAAATTTCAAATACACAGTTTTTCTGGATTCTCAGGGATTTTTCTCTTGAAATGGTTGACAAGTAAGGGAGGCCCATGAGTGCTGACAATTATCTGGACGATTGTCTTCGAGAAGGAGAGCATGGGAAAAATGGTCCTTAAAAGTAGTTTCTGAAGAGACTCTTCAGTTTGAGGCACTGTGTACCATTGATAAGGCCAGTGATTGATGAGCAAAAACTCCATCGCCTGAATCAAATTCCAAGAGAAGAGCTCAGATAATAATTTAGAAATGAAATTCAGAGATTAAATGAGCAGCTTCTTCAATCTTTGGGGCCAAAAACGATCAACGGCTTGCAAGTGAAGGCCGACAACATCGAACTTGTGATTGGGGAATTCGTGGAGGTGATCAACAGCGATAAGTTAGACCATGCATTATAGTGTTCTTACGAAAGGATTAGGGAGTATCAAATGGTCGGTTAGAAAGATAAAATAATGAATACTTTGTAGGCTAAGGTAGTTGGGGTAAAAAGGCTATTGCCAGTTGGAAAAGATCACATCAAATATTTATAAACTGAGCTGATAGCAACTTTAGATGAGGCTGTTCAATAAAGAGAAGAATATCTCTCCAAGTAACAGTGCCAAATCCTCAGGCTTCTTCTTAAATAAGAAATCGGTCTTGAGCTATAAACAGTGAACTCGACGAACAAATCAATTGTTGACGAACAAATTAAAGATTACCTCTATCGTCGTACTATAGAGATATATCCCATCATCATCGGCCTCAACCTTCAGAGCTTTTAAAACAAATGGGGATAACTCATCGATTCCCTTCGACAATAGTACCAAGATACATATCAACAATATTTCTAAGAGCCCGTTCAACTTGAGGCCATTTTTAGTTATTATATGGAGAGGGAAATCATAAAATTATTTGGAGAGCTGGTTAAGCGCTGGAAACATACAAGCAAAGAATCTGAAGAAAAGCTAGAAGAGGCAAAAAAGCAAAAAAGCCTATTAGATGATGAAGTGACTAAACTTCGAGAATAAAAAAAGAGGGTAACCAGGAATCTATAGAAGTATCGGAGGTAAGAGGGCCGTTCTTTGTCTAAAATTAAATTGCAAGTTGAGTAAACTTATAAGTAAGAGCTGACAACTATTGCCACATAGTATGAAGAGAAAATAAAAGCTGAGGTTCAGAGCAAGTAACAAAAGCTGGCTTAAATGCAGACAGCCATCCTCAAACTCGAAGAATAAAATACATAGTTGAGAAGAACGAGCCATTTTTAAAAAAGAAGCCTTTTAGAGAAAATTGCTTTGGAGCAAGAAAGGGCAGAGTTGATGACAATCAAGTACTAACAGTTCAAGAATACTTCAGAATTGCAAAATGAGCAAGTGAAGTCCTCTCTTGAAAATAAACTCAGAATTTTAGAAATCAAAAGTACTGAGAATATCAATGCTTTGAATGTAGAAAGGAAGAAGTTTCAGGCGCTGACTGATGAGCGAATGAGAGAGAGTGCTCAGCTGTAGGCTTAATTGGAAGTAAAGAATAATCAAATCGAGCAACTAACAGAGTAGCTTGAGCGCCTTGAGCAAAAATATGAGGAATAGATGGAGAGGATTCTGACCGAAGAGAAGGAAATTCTTGTCAAAACTATTACCAACAAGATTCAATAATCAGACTTCAAATGTTAAGTTCTCGAGTAACAATTGAAACAAAGTAATGCCTATCTGAGAGAACTTCAAGGGTACGAGGCCAGAAGTGATCAGCTAGAGGTTGAAGTTCGCTAGCTCAAAAACAAACTTGAAGAAAGGAGTGATGCTGAAGAGCTCCTCAAAGGAAAAGTCAATAACCTCGAAAGGTAGCTTTCCGAAAAAGAAAAAGCTATCAATGCTATTGTAGCGGCTCACCAAAAATAGCTTGACTTGGCATAGTAAAAGATCAGCAATCAGGGCAAATATGTTCATGAAATAGAGCATCGACACAGGGACTAGCTTGATCACTTTTAAAGGAAACTGGAACATGAGCTGGCTGAGCAATCAGAAATGCTATCACAACAACATGAAGCTAACATGAGGCAGAATCGTGCCCTCTGGTAGGAGAAAATCACAAAAGAAAGAAACCAGCTGAAAGAGGTAATATCAAACAATTATGAAGAGCTGTAGGAAGAGAAAGTGAAAGTGACAACCCTGCTTGCTCACATCGACAAGATCTATGAAGTATTGAGCAAGATCAGAAACAGCTATATGAATTTGGGACAAACTCCCAGAAGAGGAGGCAGCACCTTTACGATGGTCTAACATTTAGAAGACAGTGATTCTTTGGTGAGAATATCAGAGTCACCTGAAGAAGACTCACGGGTGGAATATCCTTCTGCAAAGG
>Ga0100402_1003004_pt1 | contig 18628 bp, 15 predicted proteins | sample CryGeyme20150102_FD_80419 | JGI IMG/M metagenome (GOLD analysis project Ga0100402, IMG submission 80419) | Groundwater microbial communities from Crystal Geyser aquifers in Utah, USA - Crystal Geyser metaG 2015-0102 | ecosystem: Environmental > Aquatic > Deep subsurface > Groundwater | place...
CTAATCTCTTTAGCTTTATCAACTATCATAAAGTGTTCGCCTTTTTCAATAAGAATGGTATTATTAGCTTTAGTTGGCGACATCAATTTATCATTAGTACCTGAAATTTTAATTATTGAAGAAAGTGTTGTGGTATTTTTCCAATTTAATAATTCATTCACAGCCCATTTGGTAAAATCCAAATCAGTATCATCTAAAATTTTATTTAATAATTCTTTGTTATCTGTTCCGAATAGAAAATGAGCTATTTTTTTAGGAGGATTAAATAATTTTGAGGGTAAATATTTAACCACATTCATTTTACCAAGTCCTTTAATTAAGAAGCTAAGCTCATTTTTTGTTTCTACAGATGATATTAAAATGGTAACTTTTGGGTTTAAAATTTTACTGATCTCAACAGCTACTAAACCACCAAAACTAACACCTAATATTCCAAAATCTTCATTGGTATCAATTTTTGCAGCCAATCTTTTTGCATAATGTTCTAATGATTCGTTTTTGTCATGTTTAATCCATGCTAAAGGAATAATTTCATGTTTTAAATTAAGATATTTAAACACTCTTTCATCAGCACCCAGACCACTTATGCCGTAAATCTTCATTTTATAAACAATCAATAAATAAGTTATCGTTAGCTGCTATAATGACACATTAAGGCTTTCTATAAAATATTGAGCTTGTTACAATATCATAAAAAGCTATTAAGCCTAATTCGTGGTTATAATAAACACGTTGAACAAAAGGTTTAATAATATATCGTCCTCTATATACTGTTTGTGTATCGATATGATGAACGAGTACATTATTGTAAGTAGTACTTCCTGCAGTAAAAGTGGTTAATAGAGTGTCTTCAGGGTTGTATTTTACATTAGGATAAACTTGATACTCAATTTTAGCATCAAAAATAGACAAAGTTGCATCTGCTCTATCTCCTTCATATTCATATATTTTATCAACTATATTAAAACTCAAATTGTTTTTAATGTGATAAATTATAGTTCCAGATGTGTCATAATTTGTTCTTGATGTGTCAGGTGTTATAAACCATATACCATAATATTTATTATCACAATCGTAGTAACTGCATCCTCCCACTTCATTACGATGGGACTTTTGAACCTTTTCATATGTTTTATCAGTGCTATTAAAATTAAATTCCAATGTTTGATTGCTGTCGTTTTCAAACACTACTTTATTTGTACTAGCAGGATATGGAGCGTAAGTCATTAAACTTTCAGTAAAACCATCACAAATTCCATCTTCACATTTACATGAAAACAACGTAACCCCGATTATTATTAAAACTAAATATTTCATTTTTTTTGATTTAAATTATATTTATACTTATGCAATGTATACCCATAAAAAAACTATCTTTTATATTTCATTAATAAATTTGGATAATCGGAAATAATTCCATCTACTCCTCGTTCAATTAATTTTTCAATTGTTTCTTGGTCATTCACAGTCCAAACGTGTAGTTGTTTCCCAAATTCATGCACCCGATTTATAATGGCTGTAGTGGCATAAGCATGTTTCACAATAATCTCATCCACAAAATCATAGCGTTTCAGTGGTCGGATGTTAATACCTTTATCAAAAGAAAGTGGAAGATGGGCGTGTTTTCCAACAAAGAGTTTTCCCAAACGAATGGAATTATCTAATTTATTTATTCGAAACAAGGCTCTATCATTGAAAGAAATTACTTTACACCATGCTTTTGCCTCTTTATTTTTAATGATGTTTATGATGTGTCTTTCAATATTTGGATAATACATATAACTGTATTTGGTTTCTATTAAAAGTTCTACTTTTCCATCAATCAAATCAATAACTTGTTCTAATGTTGGTACTTTTTCATTAACATAAAATTTGTTGAATTTATATCCTGCACTGAATTGTAGAATCTCATCGTAATTCAAATTTTTCACAAACCCATTTCCTGTTGTAGTTCTTCTGAGGGTTCTATCGTGCAGCACAATAATTTTATTGTCTTTGGTTTGCTGCACATCAATTTCAATTCTATCCACCCCTAAATCCAAGGCAAGTTGAATGGATGCCAACGTGTTTTCAGGGGCTAATCCACCAGCTCCTCTATGACCTGTAATTATAATATTTTTGTTAGTATTCAAAAGCTATTTTCTATACCGAAACCATATGAGGTCTCGGTTTTAAGTTTGAGTATATCAAAGGTAAAACAAATTATACTAAAATTAGCTGCGAATAATCATTTAATTCATTATAGACACTATCTCTTTCAATAGGTTGACGACCTACTTGTTTAATTAATGTTATCATTTGTTCTGAAGTCATCACAGGTTTTTGCTCCTCAGCACCTGCCATTGTGTAAATTTTTGTGGAATCATCAACTGTTCCATCAATATCATTCACTCCAAAAGAAAGCAACAATTGAGTTGTTTTCCTTCCTATCATTGGCCAATAAGCTTTAATGTGATTGAAATTATCCAAGAATATCCGAGAAATGGCATATACTTTTAAATCTTCAATGATACTCACTTCATCTATACCAGACATTTGGTTGTTTTTATTTCTGAATTTCAACGGAATGAATGCGTTAAATCCTTTGGTTTTATCTTGCAACTCTCTAAGCCTGTTCATGTGATCAATCAAATGCTCATATTTTTCTATATGACCATAAAGCATAGTTGCATTTGAAGGCATTCCTACGTTGTGAGCGGCTTCGTGCATTTGCAACCATTGTTCTGATGTGCATTTGTCTTTACAAATTTGCTCTCGTATTACTTCATCAAAGATTTCAGCACCTCCTCCTGGCAAAGATCCTTGTCCAGCCTTTTTCAAAATGGTTAACCCTTCTTCATAACTTACCTTTGCTTTTTTACACATATAATCCAATTCCACTGCCGTAAAAGCTTTAACGTGTAAATCGGGTCTAATTTTTTTGATGTTTTCAATCAAATTTTTAAAATAATCTAAGCCCATTTTTGGGTGAACACCTCCAACAATATGTACTTCTGTTATATCTTTACCATCATAATTTTTAATTGCTTCATAAATTTGCTCTTCCGAAAACTCCCACGCATCGTAATCCTCTTTTTCTCTTAAAAATCGAGAATAAGAACAGAATTTACAATCAAACACACAAATATTAGTCGGTTCTATGTGGAAATTTTTATTGAAATACGTTTTATTTCCATGGCGTTTTTCTCTGATATAATTGGCTAGTGTTCCTAAATGACTTAATTCCGCATTATAAAACAAATAGATGCCTTCATCTGAGGAAATACGTTGGTTATCAATAATCTTGTTATAAATTACACGCAATTCATTATTAAGAATAGTGTTGTTGAATAACTTAGTAAGTTGATCTGCTTTCATAAAAAATATTTCATGCAAAAGTAAGCAATAGATAAAAAAAAGAGTCTCGAAATTCGAGACTCTTTAATAAATTAAAAATTAAATGAAAAAACATTACTTTGTTAACATAAGTTTTTTAGTAATCAGTTGATTTCCTGATTTTGCTTTTATAAAATAAACTCCATTTGGTTGGTTAGATAAGTTTATTGATATTTTATTTGAAGTAGGATTATTATTTTGATAAACAACTTCTCCAAGCACATTGTAAACAGAAATTTCATTGTTTTCTGTTGATGGCAATATCACATTTACAATATCTTTAGCAGGATTAGGGAAAATAGAAATTGGAAGTTCTTTAACAAGCTCATTAACACCTGTTGCAGTATTACATAATTCAACAGAAATTGAATGAGACATATTTAATCCCCAAGAAGCTGGTGTTTCTGAATAAGCATGCCAAGAATTATCATTCCATCTTTCCCATGCTGTTCCAGGGTTAGTTTCTCCATCAGCATTAGTAATTAAAGCAACAGAATCTTGCGTGCTATTTCCTGTATTTGCTGAAAAAGTTATACCAACATAATAAGCTCCTGTAACTGCAATTGGACTTGCAAAAGTTACTTGAGTTGGAGTTGGATATAAGTTTAATGAACTAACTGCAACTGTTTGAGAGCCTAATAAAGTTCCTGGTATTCCACCCGTTCCATTTGCGTTCCAAACATTTACAGTAATTGTACTTCCTGAAGTTCCTGCATGTTTTTTTGCGAATTGTAGTTCAACACTATTCACAAATAAACCAGGTGCTGGAGCAGGAAATTTATCAGCTTTAGCTCTATCATCAAAGTTATTATGACCAGAAATCCAACCAAAAGCACCAGTTCCTCCTGAGCCTAACAATGAAGCGGTTCCTGAATAGTTAGTAATATCATTACAAATAACTCCTCCTGGAGGAAGAACAGTGATATAGGAATTTTTAATTTCAGAATCTGTATTTGTTCCATCACCAACTAATAAAGAAACTGAATAAGTACCAGCATTGTTATAGGTTACCGCTCCTGGAGATGCAACTGAAGATGTTGATGGAGAAACTCCACCTTGAGAAGTTACATCAAAATTCCATGAGTTTGAAGTGATTGGATTTGGTCCTCCTGATGTGTTGGTAAATGTAATTGATTGACCAGCAGTAATTGTTGTTGCTGAAGCAGTAAAATTGGCTGTTAATGGAGCTGCTGCACAAAGCGTTGCACTTGCGGCATTTAATGTTTTTCTTCTGTTAGCACCTGTTGAAGGATTTAATATTCCTTGCATTACCGCTTTTTGTCCATTGGTAAACATAAACATACAGGCATCATTAGTATAATCCATGTAGTTTTGAAAATTATCGCCTGTATTTCCACAAGTAGGACGTGGATGATTTGGACAACCTGATGAACTTGTTTGTTGAGTTGGTGTATCTGCAACAAAATCATTTCCGCAATTTTGATCTCCCCAAATGTGTCTTAAACCAAAATAATGACCTAACTCATGTGTTGTTGTTCTTCCTAAATGAAAAGGATTTGCTGAAGGGTTATTTCCGAAATATTGATATCCTATTGCAACACCGTCTGTATTAGCGTTACCAGAATTAGGAAATTGTGCATATCCCAATAACCCTCCTTGCAATTGCATTACCCATATATTTAGTACTTGGTTTGGATTCCAAGAAGTTGCTGGTTTAATTGTGCCATCAATTTGAGATGTAGAATAACCAGTAGTAGTATTAGCTATTCCTCCTCCTATAGTAGTAGCATCAACTCTATCAACTCCAGGCTCTGGTAATGCTTGTCCTGCATTTGGATGTCCTGTGGGATAAGTTTGAATTAAACAAAAATTTATTTCAGAATCGGCTGTAATACCAGCAAACATAGAAGGGACAGAGCCTATGTCTGAATTCGTTTTTCTAAAATCGTTATTTAATATGTTAATTTGTGATTGAATACGAGCATTAGAAAGATTTCTTCCTGAACCAATTCCTTCATTTGAATTATGTATGATATGAACAATTGTTGGAATAGTATATACAACTTCTGGATTTCCTGATTGTTGTTGACTTTGAAGATAGGCTTGCACTTGTGGTTCCAACCACTCTTGAAAAGCATCTAATTCTTCTTGAGAAATCATGTCCATGGTGGCACATGTTCTTTCCGAAGGTATAATGTCATTTGTTGGCAATGAAACAGGTTGTGCAACTCTGTTTTGGGCAAATAATCCTGCAATTGAGATTGATAATGCCACAAAAAATAATGTAGTTTTTTTCATATTTTAATAGTTTAATTTTTTTACTCCACTAAATTAATATTTAATTTGATTTTTAAAAAATATTATTTTGCATATTATTTGAATCCTAATTAAAAAAATCTACTAAGCAACCTTTTCAAAAACTCATACGTCTATACTATTAAATCTTAAGGAGATAGTTTTAAAAGTTAATTAGATAGGTAGTTAAATCAAAAAATCCCCTCCTTTTGAAATAAAGTCTTCTCAAGTAATTGAGAGGACTTTTTTTATGGAAACATTTTGCTTGGATTCAAAATGTTGTTTGGGTCAAAAACAGATTTTATTTGTTTTTGTAGCCACAACATTTTTTCACCAAACGGAATATTCATATATAATTTCTGAACATAACCAATGCCATGTTCTCCCGAAATAGTTCCTTTTAATTGCACACAAAGTAGAAAAATTTCAGCAATTCCTTGTGGTAATTCATTATTCCATGCTTCATCACTCATGTTATCTTTAATGATGTTTACATGTAAATTTCCATCTCCTGCATGTCCATAACAAACTGATTTAAACCCATATTTAGCTCCAATTTCCTTCACTCCTTTTAATAGTTTAGGTAATTCAGCACGAGGTACAACAGTATCTTCTTCTTTATAAATAGATTGACTTTTTACTGCCTCGCCCATCACTCGCCTAATTTTCCATAACTTTTCTTTTTGAGTGGAATCATCAGCAAAAAGGATTTCTCCAGTTTTAAAATTTTCTAATACCTGATAAATAAGCTCACAATCTTTGTATAAAACTTCTATATCATTTCCATCTACTTCAATAAGTAAATGGGCTTCTGTGTTATCTTCAATAACTATGGCAGTATCATTAATGAACCTTTTTCCCCACAAAATAGCATCTCTTTCCATTAATTCCATTGCCGAAGGAATTATGCCTGCATTAAAAATTGCAGCTACGGCACTACAAGCTTCTTGTGCTGAAACAAAAGGAACTAGCATCAACAAATCAAATTTAGGATAAGGAATAAGTCTAAAAACGGCTTTGGTAATAATACCCAACGTACCTTCGCTTCCCACCATTAATTGCGTGATGTTGTATCCCGTTGAATTTTTCAACACGTTTGCCCCTGTCCATAGTATCTCACCAGTTGGCAAAACCACTTCTAAATTTAGCACATAATCTTTGGTAACACCATATTTCACTGCTTTAGGTCCTCCCGAATTTTCTGCTAAATTCCCACCAATAAAACAACTTCCTTTACTCGCTGGGTCTGGAGGATAAAACAATCCTTTTTCTTTAACCGCATCTTGAAATACTTGATTTATTACTCCTGGTTCAACTGTAGCTTGCAAATTTCTTTCGTCTATTTCAATAATTGTATTAAAACGCTCCATAGATAGTAAAATACCTTTTTCTACAGGTAACGCTCCTCCACTCAAACCAGTTCCAGCTCCTCGTGGCGTTAGAGGAATTAAATTTTTATTGCATAATTTAAAAATAGAGCTAATTTCATCTGCTGTTCTTGGTTTCACAACCACTTCGGGAATAAATTTTAAATCTTCGGTTTCATCATGACTATATTTATCTAATGCTTCATTATCAACCAAAACATAAGCTTCTCCAACAATGGTTTTTAAATGTTCTAAAATTTCAACTGTTACTTTTCCGTACATTTTTATCGTGTATTTTATAGCGATTTATAAAAACCTAAAAATAATAAATTTGAGAATACTTCCATCATTTTTATTTATATTTGCAAAATAATGGCCTCGTAGCACAACTGAATAATGCACTTGATTACGGCTCAAGAGATTACAGGTTTGAATCCTGTCGAGGTCACCAAAGCTGTTTCGATAGTTCGAAACAGCTTTTTTGTTTTAACACTTTCTTTTATCGTGTCAATTTGTCAGAAGCATGATTATTTTTAATTAATTTTGTTGTCTTAATAAAAATACGATGGAATTTCAAAATAAAGTAATTGATGAAGCTGTGCAAGGCACTGCAACTGTTTTAGAAAACAAAAACAACGAGGGAAGAAAAGTTTATATTGAAAGTTATGGTTGTCAAATGAATTTCTCTGACAGTGAAATTGTTGCTTCTATTTTAACTGAAAAAGGATACCAAACTACTCAAAATTTAGAAGAAGCCGATGTTGTATTAGTAAATACATGTTCCATAAGAGATAAAGCAGAACAAACTATTCGCCAACGATTAACCGTTTTCAATAAAGAAAAAAAGAAAAAACCTGAACTTATTATTGGTGTATTGGGTTGCATGGCAGAACGCTTAAAAACGCAATTGTTAGAAGAAGAAAAAATTGTGGATATTGTTGCCGGACCAGATGCTTACCGAGATTTACCCAATTTAGTGGCTCAAGTAGATGAAGGAAAACGAGCTGTAAACGTAATACTTTCAAAAGAAGAAACCTATGCCGACATTAATCCTGTTCGGTTATTGAGCAACGGTGTAACTGCTTTTATTTCCATAACAAGAGGTTGTGATAATATGTGTACGTTTTGTGTAGTTCCTTTTACCAGAGGTAGAGAACGAAGCAGAAATCCAGAAAGTATTTTAGCCGAAGCAACTGATTTATTCAACAAAGGTTTTAGAGAAGTTACCCTATTGGGACAAAATGTGGATTCCTACTTATGGTATGGAGAAGATGGATTGAAAAAAAATTATGAAACCCTTTCGGAAAAAGAAAAAACTCAAAGCACAACTTTTGCTCAATTAATGGAAAAAGTAGCGTTAATCAGTCCAAAACTTCGAGTACGTTTTTCCACCTCTCACCCAAAGGACATTACCGATGCGTTTTTGGAAGTGATGGCAAAATACGACAACATCTGCAACTACATTCATTTACCTGTGCAAAGTGGGAGTAATCGAATATTGGAATTAATGAACAGAGGATATACCAAAGAATGGTATATGAACCGAATAGATAAAATAAAAGAAGTGATGCCCGATTGTGCTATTTCATCTGATATTATTGCTGGATTTTGCACCGAAACGGAAACTGATCATCAAGAAACCTTAGCAATGATGGATTATGTGAAATATGATTTTGGATATATGTTTAATTATTCAGAGAGACCAAATACACTGGCTCAACGAAAATACAACGATGATGTTCCTCAAGATGTAAAAAGTCGCAGGTTAGCAGAAATTATTGCCAAACAAAATCAACATTCGTTGGAACGCAACAAAGCCTATGTTGGTAAAACATATGAAGTGTTGGTAGAAAAAAAATCAAAACGATCTGATGCAGAATTGGCAGGAAGAACATCACAAAATACCGTAGTTGTTTTTCCAAAAGAAAATTACAACATAGGTGATTATGTAACTGTTTATATTACGGATTGTACGGGAGGAACACTATTGGGAGAGGCGGTGAAATAAGGAGTTAGGGGCTAGGGATTAGTAGTACCTAACTACTAATCCCTAGCCCCTAACTAATAACACCTAACACCTAACTAATAACACCTAATATGGATACACAACAAATAAAACAACGCTTTGGTATCATTGGAAGTTCTCCAATGTTAGACAGAGCGATAAATATTGCAGCTCAAGTTGCATTGACTGATTTATCGGTATTAATTACTGGCGAAAGTGGTGTAGGGAAAGAAGTAATGCCTCAAATAATTCATCAACTTGGAAGCAGAAAACACAACAAATATATTCCAGTTAATTGTGGAGCAATTCCAGAAGGAACGATAGATTCAGAACTTTTTGGGCACGAAAAAGGAGCTTTTACTGGTGCCCACGAAGCACGAAAAGGTTATTTTGAAGTTGCTGATGGAGGGACCATTTTTTTAGATGAAGTTGGTGAACTTCCTTTATCAACTCAAGCTCGATTATTACGGATACTTGAAACTGGTGAATTTATTAAAGTAGGTTCATCAAAAGTACAAAAAACCAATGTACGAATAGTTGCTGCAACCAATGTGAAACTTGCTGAAGCAGTTAAGAAAAATAAATTTCGTGAAGATTTATTTTATCGGTTAAATACCGTACCTATTGTTTTACCATCCTTGCGTGAACGAAAAGAAGACATTCATTTGTTGTTTAGAAAATTTGCTTCAGATTTTGCCTCAAAATACAGAATGCCTTCCATTCAACTTACTCCTGAAGCAACGGAAATGCTTATCAAATACCCTTGGCCCGGAAACATCCGTCAGTTAAAAAATGTAGCCGAACAGATTTCAGTGATAGAAAATAACCGTGAAATTTCTGCAGCTATACTTTCCCATTATTTACCAAGCGATTCTACCCAAACATTGCCAGCACTTTATAAAGGAGCAGAAAATTCAGATTTGTCGGAAAGAGAAATTTTATATAAAGTACTTTTTGATTTGAAAGACGATGTAAATGAATTAAAAAAACTAGTTTTTGGAATTATGAACAGTAATAAATCTAATCTTACTGAAAATGATGAAAGCGATTCCCTAATAAAAAGTATCCAGCGTTTATATGCAAAATCAACAACAGAAATAGAAGAAAATGGAACTCCTGAAGTATATAAGCCTAAAATTATCACTCCTGAAGAAGCTTTTGATGAACACGAAGATATAGAAGAAGAATCCTTATCTTTGGCTGATAAAGAAAAGGAAATGATTTTGAAATCCTTACAAAAACACAACAACAGAAGACGAAAAGCGGCCGAAGAATTAGGTATTTCTGAACGTACTTTATACAGAAAAATAAAAGAATACGACATCAATGAATAAACGAAGCCTATCTCTGATTTTTCTTTTTGCACTAATTTTTTCTTGTAAAATAGATTATTCATTTACAGGTGCATCTATTGCTCCTGATGTGAAAACATTTTCTATTAAAACATTTCAAAATTTTGCTCCATTGGCAAATGCAAATCTTAGTCAAACATTTACAGAAGCACTAAAAGATGTTTTCATATCGCAAACCAATTTGAAATTATTGCCATCTGGGGGTGATTTATTGTTGGAAGGAAGTATTACAGATTATTCCATTACTCCTAATGCCATTCAAGGCGACCAAACTGCTGCCACCAACCGACTTACAATTACTGTTGATGTAAAATTTACCAATACGAAAAACGAAAAACAAAATTTTGAAAGTAGCTTTTCTCGCTTTGCCGACTATGAAACGAACTTAAATTTAACCACTATAGAAGATAATCTTATAAAAACTATCAACGAACAACTTACACAAGATATTTTTAATAGAGCAGTAAGTAATTGGTAATCCCATTAGACTTGAAACTGACTTGAAATACTGTTTAACACATTAAAAATTTCTTGCACCTCCATTTCTGTAACCAATTTTATTTTATGTTCTTTAAGGTGAGGGATTCCTTTAAAATAGTTAGAATAATGCCTACGCATTTCCATTATACCTAATTTTTCGCCTTTCCATTGCAACGACATTTCCAAGTGTTTTTTTGCAGCCTCCACACGCATTTCTATTGTTGGAGGAGGTAAATGTTCACCCGTTTTCATAAAATGTTTAATCTCATTAAAAATCCATGGGTAACCAATACTTGCTCTTCCTATCATTACTCCATCTACTCCAAAACGATTTTTATTTTCCAATGCTTTTTCAGGTGTATTCACATCACCATTTCCAAAAACAGGAATATGCATTCTAGTATTGTTTTTTACATCAGCTATTAAACTCCAATCAGCTTCACCTTTATACATTTGCTTTCGGGTTCTTCCATGAATGGAAATGGCTTTAATACCAACATCTTGTAACCTTTCAGCAACTTCAACAATATATTTAGAGCTTTCATCCCAGCCTAAACGTGTTTTTACAGTAACAGGCAAATGAGTGGATTTCACAATTTCTGCAGTCATACGTACCATTTTGGGAATATCTTGTAAAATTCCCGCTCCAGAACCTTTACAAGCTACTTTTTTAACTGGACAGCCATAGTTTATATCAATAATATCAGGATTTGCTTGTGTGGTAACTTCTGTAGCCAAACGCATAGAATCAATGTCATTACCAAAAATTTGAATTCCTATGGGGCGTTCATATTCAAAAATATCTAATTTTTGAATGCTTTTGGCGGCATCTCTAATTAACCCTTCGGACGAAATAAATTCGGTGTACATTAAATCTGCTCCATTTTCTTTGCACAATGCTCTGAAAGGAGGGTCGCTCACGTCTTCCATAGGAGCTAACAACAAAGGAAACGCTCCCAATTCTATATCACCAATTTTTACCATATCGTTAAAAGTGATACAAAATTACGTAAAGAATAGTTGAGAATTTGTGAGATTTATTTCCTCGTATTTAAAACCCTGACTTTTTCATATAAATCCTAATTTTTTCATATTCTGGCGAATATTTTCTATAAAAATCAAGTGGAGCTTCAAAAAAATTTTCATTTCCTTGATGTTCCTTGATAAAAGAAGTTAATTCACTAACTGTTAGAGAATCGGAGGTTATTTTTTGTTTTGCAAAATCACTTTCAATAAATCGAACAGAAAATTCATTTTTACTGTCCCAGTTTAATTTGGCAAACACAAAAAATCCGTCTTTGCTTTCGAGGTTATAAATAACATCTTCTCCTAGTGCTGCTCCAAAGGCTCTGAAATCAGTTGCATCTTTCACTCTATTGGTTTTGTCGTAAGATTTCATATTTATCTGCACCACTTTATTGTTTAATTTGCTGATTATAAGCTCATCTCTATTTCCATCCTCATGAAATGCGACCCATTCTCCTACTATATTTTTATCGTATTTTACAGCATTTTCATAATTAGTTAAAGCAATTTTTGTTTGATAAGGACATGCTAAAAGTAGTAATGGTAATAAAAAAAATAAAAGGTAGCGTTTAGTTAATTTAATCATTGTACAAGTTTTAAAAGTTTTTAGAAACAAAGTTAATTCTAAAAATTTCCTTTGATTGTTAATGGGTTATAATTTGAAAGGATAAATGTATCATTTTTTTTTAAGTTTAAAAAGATGAAAGATAAAAATTTAAGTAATACTATTTACTATCTTTGTTGCGTTTGAAAATCGCACCTAAATTATCCTATTTTGAATTTTGAAGATATAAGAGCTTACAACGATGAAGAATACCAATCTGTAATGATAAAACTTACTCAGATTGACTTGTTGATGGAAGCTATTCAATTTTATTTACCCGAATTAACTCTTACACAAATAAAGGAAACCCTACTTTCCTTTAAAACCATACAAGATTTTCAGAGTGAAATGGTGTGTATGGTTATCGGAAAGATGGTAAATCATTCAGCTAAATCACTTACTTTTAAAGGAATAAAAGATATTGATTCAAAAAAAAATTACTTATTTATTTCTAATCATAGAGACATTGTTTTGGATTCGGCTTTAATTAATTATGGGCTAAACCTCAATAATTACAACACAAGTGAAATTGCAATTGGCAGTAATTTGTTATCAATGCCTTGGATAAAAGATTTAGTTCGGCTAAACAAAAGTTTCATAGTAAAAAGAAACATTCCAAAGCAAGAAATTTTAGAAGCATCCAAAGCACTTTCAGCTTATATTAATTACACGTTGAAAGAAAAGAACCAATCCATTTGGATAGCTCAGCGAGAAGGAAGAGCTAAAGATGGTTTTGATAAAACCAATCCAGGGTTATTAAAAATGTTTGGTTTATGTTCTTCCGAAGATTTATTAACCCATTTAATTGGATTAAACATAACGCCTGTTGCTATTTCATATGAATATGACCCTTGCGACTACCTTAAAATCAATGAACTGATTAAAAAACACAATGGAGAACTTTATTCAAAAACTGAAAATGAAGACAATCAACACATGGTGTTGGGAATGAAAGGCTATAAAGGGAACATAAACATTCATTTTGCAGCACCCATTAACAATAAAATAGCTTCACTTTCTCACATTAAAAATAGAAATGATTTATTGAAAGAAATTGCCGATATTATTGATAACGAAATCTATAAGCATTACTATTTATTTGCTTCACACTATGTTGCTTATGACTTATTACATCATTCAAATGAATTTGAAAATGAATATACAGCAGAAGAAAAACAAACATTTGTTGATTATGTTGAAAAGAGAACAGCCGATTTTAAAGGAAATGACTTAGCCAAAGAAATTTTTTTAAAAATGTATGCAAACCCAGTATTAAACAAAATGAAAACACAAAAAATTAATAATTAGTAACAATAAAACTAGTAAAAAATGAAAAACATTGCAGTAATAGGTGCAGGAACAATGGGAAATGGAATCGCTCACACCTTTGCACAATCAGGATTCAAAGTAAATTTAATAGATATTTCTCAAACAGCATTAGATAAAGCAGTAGCAACTATTTCTAAAAATTTAGATAGAATGGTGGCAAAAGAAAAAATTACCGAAAGTGAAAAAACAAACACATTAAGTAATATTTCCACATTTACCGATATTGCAACAGGAGTCAAAAATGTTGAATTAGTTGTTGAAGCGGCAACCGAAAACATTGATTTAAAGCTTAAAATTTTTAAAACCATTGATGAAGCAACAAGTCCTGAAGTAATACTGGCATCGAACACCTCTTCCATTTCAATTACAAAAATAGCATCAGTAACTTCTCGTCCCGACAAGGTAATTGGTATGCACTTTATGAACCCCGTTCCTGTTATGAAATTGGTAGAAATTATTAGAGGATATTCTACTTCAGATGAAGTAACCAGTGCCATTATGGAGCTTTCTAAGAAATTAGGCAAAGAACCTGTTGAAGTGAATGATTACCCTGGTTTTGTAGCTAACAGAATTTTAATGCCCATGATAAATGAAGCCATCATTACCTTGCATGAAAGTGTTGCTGGTGTGGAAGAAATTGACACAGTTATGAAATTAGGTATGGCTCACCCAATGGGACCGCTTCAACTGGCTGATTTTATTGGATTAGATGTTTGTTTATCTATACTAAACGTGCTTTACGAAGGTTTTGGAAATCCAAAATATGCACCTTGTCCACTATTAGTAAATATGGTTACTGCTGGAAAATTAGGCGTGAAATCGGGAGAAGGTTTTTATTCTTGGACGCACGGAACAAAAGACTTGGTAGTTGCTCCTCAGTTTAAATAAAAGATTGGAAATTTGGAATTAACTTTCTAAATTTCCAATCTTTTTAATATCTCGGCAATAAAAACTGCCTAAAATGAAAAAAGCACATAAATTCATATTGTTTTCTTTTATCGGTCCGCTGGTAATGACCTTTTTTATTGCTGTTTTTGTATTGGTAATGCAATTTATTTGGCTCTACATTGACGAAATGTTAGGTAAAGGATTAGAGTGGTATGTTCTTGGAGAGCTTTTTTTCTACGCTACTGCAAATGTTGTTCCAATGGCTATGCCTTTAGCAATACTATTAGCATCCATTATGACTTTCGGGAATTTAGGCGAACATTTTGAACTAGTTGCTTTTAAATCGGCTGGAATTTCATTACAACAAATAATGAAGCCTCTTATTCTTTTTGTAATCATTATTAGTATTGGAGCATTCTATTTTGCTAATAATGTAATTCCAGTGGCCAATCTAAAATTTTACTCGCTTTTCTATGATATTAGAAGTCAAAAACCAGCCATCAACATCATGCCCAATGTTTTTTATAACGAAATTGATGGTTACACCATTCGTGTGAAGAGCAAAAAAGCAATGGATGATGGTAGAGAAATGCTAAAAGACGTGATGATTTATAATCATTCTGACAACAATGGAAATTTACAAGTAACCGTTGCGGATTCAGGAATTATGAGTCTATCGAAAGATAAAACCTATTTTTCAATTAAACTTTTTAATGGTGTTGATTACCAAGATAAACCCAATGGAAAAGCAACTAAAATTTACCCCCTATCCCGATTTTATTTTGAAGAAAATGAAATGCAAATTGATTTAAGCGGATTTCAATTTAAACGAACAGATGAAGATGCTTTTAAACACGATTACAGACTTCTAAACCTCAGGCAGTTAGAAAACCAAACCGATACCTTAATTAAATTTACTAATCAAGAAATTACTGCTTTACACAACTATACTTTTTATAATTTTTTAATTAATGACACCTTACCAAAAAAAGTAGTTAAAACTGACAGTATCATTACTTTTTCACCCATAGATTTAAAAAAACTAACCAACATAGAAATTAGTCAAGTGTTCGGAATTGCTATAAATAATGCACGAACAATGAGAGGAAGAGCTGCTTCAACCAAAATGGAAGTAGATATGATGAAAGATACAATGGCAAGAGTTAAAATTGAATGGCACCGAAAATTCACTTTTTCTATAGCTTGTTTAATTATGTTTTTTATTGGAGCTCCACTTGGTGCTATTGTTCGAAAAGGGGGATTAGGAATGCCAGTAGTAATTTCTATCATTTTCTTTCTAACCTACTATGTGCTTTCAATTACAGGAGAAAAAATGGCAAAAGAGCTTATTATTTTACCAGTTTATGGAATGTGGTTCTCTACATTTGTATTGTTTCCTTTAGGTTTCTTTTTTACCTTCAAAGCCACTACAGATTCTGCTTTGTTTAATGTTGATGCTTATTTCAACTTTATTAAAAATATTTTTATCCGAAAGAAAAAAACTATTTAATATGAGTAATCAAAACATTAAATTATTTGTTACTACTCAGCTATTCATTATGCCACTGAATACACTAATTCTCGCAGATTACATACACAGATTTCGTTTTTTTATTTAAAAATCTGCGAGAAAAATCTGTGTAAATCTGTGTAATCAGTGGCATAGAAAAAAATAGACGGCTGAGTAGTAACAATTATTTCAAAGTAAAAAAGTAAGAAGCCATTGGGATGCTGAAAAAGAAGTTAACTAAAGAAGGAAGTCAGTTGTACGAAAAAATCGTACGGTTGAAAATAACTGTCGACAATTTGTCGACAGTTGAAACTACAAAAGAAAAGAAAAAGTTGAAGTAATAAAAAAACAACAAACCTATGAAAATCCTTCAAATATGCCATAAACCTCCACTTCCCGCTCTTGATGGCGGATGCAAGGCGATGCATGCTTTAACAGAAGGGTTTTTAGCTAACGCTATTTCTGTTAAAATCTTAACCATTGCCACGCAAAAACATCCTTTTCAGCTGGAGCTTTTTCCAACTAATTATATAGAGCAAACCAGCATAGAACACGCTTTTATTGATACCGCTATTAAGAAAAAAAATGCACTAGCCAACTTGTTTAGCGGTAAATCATACAACATTAGTCGTTTTTACAATAAAAATTTTGAAGAGTTGATAACTGCAACACTTCAAAAAGAAAAATTCGATATCATTTTATTAGAAAGTCTTTATACCACACCCTACATTGCTGCTATTCGTAAAAGTAGTAATGCTAAAATTATTTATCGTTCGCACAACATTGAGTTTGAAATTTGGCAGCGAACAAGCAATCAGGAGAATAATACCATCAAAAAAAAGTACCTGCATTTTTTAGCCAAACGCCTCAAAAAATACGAACAATCCATTCTCAATTTAGTAGATGGAATTGCCGCCATCACCAAAAAAGATGAAGAGCAATTAGTAGCATTGGGTTGCAAAAAACCAATAACAACTGTTCCTTTTGGCATCAATCTTCATGATTATCAGCTAAAAGAAATTCCACAAGAAAAAAAACTATTTCATATTGGTAGTATGGATTGGATGCCCAATCAAGAAGCCATAAAATGGTTTTTGAATGAAGTTTGGTCAACAATTATTGCAAAAGAACCAACGGCTACTTTTCACCTTGCTGGAAAAAATATGCCTGAGGATATCATCAAATTAGCTACATCGACAAAAGGAGTTGTTAATGAAGGAGAAGTGGAGAATGCCAATGATTTTATTAGCAATAATAATATTATGGTAGTGCCATTGTTTTCGGGTAGTGGCATGCGCATAAAAATAATTGAAGCCATGGCATTAGGGAAGCTTGTAATTGGAACATCCGTTGCATTTGAAGGAATTGCTGTGCAGCATAATAAAAATGGCATTATTGCCAATACAGCCAAAGAATTTAAAGCAGCAATTTTAATGAGTTTGGAGCATCCTGAAGTAGTTAACTCTTTAGGACAAAAAGCTAGAAAAACGATTGAAGAACAGTATAACAATACCGTTATCGTAAAGCAATTAATTAATTTTATAAAAAATTAGGAATGAAACAAAACCTTGAAGGTTTAATAAACTGATTGGTTATAAACCTTCAAGGTTTATATAAATAAATAAAATAATTTAAGCTCCAACGGAGCGAAATTTAATAGCGATGACTATAGGTCATTGCAAAGAAGCAAAACCTTCAAGGTTTAATGACATAATTTAATATAAAGCTTGAAGGTTTAAAAAAATAAAAAATGAAACTATTTGTACTACTTTCTCGCTTTCCGTATCCTCTAGAAAAGGGAGATAAGTTACGTGCTTTTCATCAGATAAAAGAATTATCTAAACAGCACGAAATAGTTTTATGTGCATTGTCCGACCAAAAAGTAGCACAAAGTTCTATCGATAAACTTCAAGAATATTGTAAAGCCATTCATATTATTAGGCTTCCTAAATGGAGAATTTATTGGAATTTATTTTGGCAATTATTATTTACCGACAAATCCTTGCAAGTAGTTTATTTTTACAATAAATCGGCTCAAAAAAAGATTACAAAACTTATTCAGGAGCATCAACCCGACCATATTTATTGTCAGTTAATTAGAGTTACAGAATATGTTAAAAATATTCCTATTCCTAAAACATTAGATTACATGGATGCCTTGGCTCGTGGCATGGAAAGAAGAATTGCTTTGTCGCCTTTTTACATCAAGTGGTTTTTAACTACCGAAACTACCCGATTAAAACGCTACGAACATCAAATTTTTGACACTTTTGATAACCTTACCATCATTTCTGAGCAAGATAAAAATTTAATCGTCCACATAAAAAACGATGCTATCCAAATAATCCCTAATGGTGTAGATTATGAAATGTTCAAATTTCAGGAAAATTGCAAAAAAAAATACGACCTTATTTTTACGGGCAACATGGCTTACCC
>Ga0100402_1003005_pt1 | contig 18622 bp, 21 predicted proteins | sample CryGeyme20150102_FD_80419 | JGI IMG/M metagenome (GOLD analysis project Ga0100402, IMG submission 80419) | Groundwater microbial communities from Crystal Geyser aquifers in Utah, USA - Crystal Geyser metaG 2015-0102 | ecosystem: Environmental > Aquatic > Deep subsurface > Groundwater | place...
ATAATCAAAGTGTTTTTGGACGCTTCGGTTTTAGTGGCGGCATCCGCCTCGGTCAACGGCGCCTCGGCTTATATTTTACACTTAGCCCGCCAGAGGAAAATTCAAGCTTTTGTCAGCGAAGACGCGCTTAGCGAAGCCGTGAAAAATGTCAACTTAAAGCTGGATGACGCCGGCAAACAAAGATTAAAAACCTATCTTATCAAGGCTAAATTAAGGTTGATCGCTAACCCCGAGGCAGAAGCGATTGCGCTTTGCGAAAAATTCATTCATTTTAAAGACGCGCCGATTTTAGCTGGGGCGATCGCCGAGAGGGTTAATATTTTATTGACATTAGATAGGAAACACTTTTTCACTAAATTAGTCGCCGATTTTGCCAAAGCGATGAAAATTTTCACCCCCGGCGATTTTCTTAAACGATTCTTCAGATAAATTCTCTGAAGCGTGATGTCCTATAGCTTTACTTTTATCCCCTTTTTTGGTATAATCGGGGAAATTATGCCAAAAACATATAATCTTGAACCTGTTAAACAGGCGCTGTCTACTGCTAAGCAAACTCTGATTTTACTGCCGCCGGATCCTGACTTGGATTCTGTGGCTGCCGGCCTGGCTCTTTATCTGTCTTTAGGCAAGCAGCAACTAAACGTTTCCATTGGCTGTTCGACGCCCATGACCGTGGGTTTGAACCGCCTTTTTGCCGTTGATAAAATTAAATCCCGCATCGGTAATCAAAACTTGGTTATTTCCTTTAACTACCCCGAAGACTCATTGGAGAAGGTTTCTTATGATAAAGATCCGGCCAATCAGAAATTTAACTTAACCATTGAACCTAAAGCCGGGATGCAGCCTTTGGATATTAACTCCGTTGAGTATTCTTATACCGGTTCTAATGCTGATGTGATTTTTGTGATTGGCGCCCGGGCCTTGGAAGACTTAGGCGATTTGTTTAAAAGCGAACAAAAACTTTTGGAAGACAAATCGAAAACTTTAGTTAACTTGTCTTCTTTAGATAAAAATAGCCAGTTTGGGACGGTTAATCTGTATGATCCGACTGCCTCCGGCTGCAGTGAAATTATGTTTGCGGTTTTATCCGGCCTGCAATTGCCCCTGGATTCCGATATGGCCACTAACTTGCTTGCCGGCATTGAAGCCAAAACCAATAACTTTACTTCTATGAGAACCACGGCTGACACTTTTGAAATCGTTTCCCAACTGATGCGTTTAGGCGCTAAAAAAGGCCATATTTCCACTCCTTCCGCCCGCCCCTTTACTGGTTTTAATCCGATTCCTTCCAATTGGCCAAGGCCGGCCACGCCTATCTCTGCCCCCGTTCCTACTATTGTTAATTCCACTCCACCGGATTGGCTCAAGCCTAAAGTGCTAACTTCCTCTAGCCAGCAGTGATAACATTTGCTAGAATACCAGCATGGTTTTAAAAACAGATAAAAAACAAACGATTATTAAAAAGTTTGCCATCCAGAAAGACGACACCGGTTCGCCCGAAGTTCAGGTGGCTCTTTTAACCGAGCGGGTTAACGACCTTACCGAACATTTAAAAACGCATGTCAAAGACAATCACTCCCGCCGCGGGTTATTAGCCATGGTTTCCAAACGCCGCCGCTTATTAAACTATTTGAACCGCAAAGATAAAAAACGCTATCAAGCCATTATTACTAAATTGAAGTTAAAAAAATAAGAAATGGGCATTAAAAGCAAAACCGTTGTTGTGAATGGTCAAACTATCACTTTGGAAATCGGCCGTTATGCCGAACAAGCGGCTGCCGCGGTTTTAGCTAAGTGTCAAGATACCGTCGTTTTGGTCACCGTCGTCTCCGGTAAAGAAATTCCGGCTCTGGGCTATTTTCCTTTAACCGTTGAATACCAGGAAAAACTGTTTGCCTCTGGCATTATTAAAGGCTCCCGCTGGGTTAAACGTGAAGGCCGGCCCACCGACGAAGCGATTTTAAAAGCCCGGTTGATCGATCGGTCCATCCGCCCCCTGTTTCCCGAAGGCTATATGAAAGAAGTTCAGGTTATTGCCACCGTTTTATCTTATGACTCGACGACCGATCCGGAAATCTTAAGTTTAATCGCCGCTTCGGCGGCCTTAAGCCTGTCTTCCATTCCCTGGAATGGTCCGCTCGGAGCGGTTCGCCTGAAAAGCGCCAAACTGGACCTGGTTGTTTCCGGTTCTGCCGAAGCGATTGTCATGGTGGAGGCCGGCGCCCATGAAGCCAGCGAAGCGGAAGTTTTGCAAGCCATGTCCCAAGGCCACGACGAGATTAAAAAAGTTATTAAAGCCATCGAAGAATTAGTTAAAGAAGCCGGACAAAAAAAAGAAGAGTTTGTTGAAGAAAAAATCAACGTGGATATTAAGAAACAGATTTTAGCTAAAACTAAATCTTCAATTGACGATTTAATTGCCGGATTAAAAACCGCCATTCATGAAAAAGCCATGGATTTGTCAGAGATTCAAGCCGCCGCCAAAGAAGATTTACCGGAAATTGATCAGAAAATTATTAACCTCGTCACCGAAGACTACTTAAAAACAACTTTGCGGCAGACTGTTTTTGCCAAGAAAATTCGGCCCGATGGCCGCAAGCCCGATGAAATCCGGCCGATTACCTGTGAGGTTGGCGTTTTACCCCGCACTCACGGCTCGGCCATGTTTAAACGCGGCGCCACCCAGGCCTTGACGATTACCACCTTGGGCTCGCCGTCTTTGGAACAGCTGATTGAAGACTTGGAGGGCGAAACTTCCAAACGCTACATTCATCACTACGAATTTCCGCCATTTTCAGTCGGCGAAGCCGGCCGGATTGGTTATCCTTCCCGCCGGGAAATCGGCCACGGTGCTTTGGCTGAACGGGCCTTGGAACCGATGATTCCTGACGAAAATATCTTTCCTTATACTATCCGGGTGGTTTCCGAAATTATGTCTTCTAATGGTTCTACTTCCATGGCCTCGGTTTGCGGCTCAACCCTTTCTTTAATGGATGCCGGCGTGCCTTTAATTAAACCGGTTGCCGGGATTGCCATGGGTTTAATGGTGGAAGGGAAAGATTATCTGGTTTTAACTGATATTCAGGGGGCGGAAGACCACTTGGGTGATATGGACTTTAAGGTTGCCGGCACGGCCGACGGCATTACTGCTTTACAAATGGATATTAAGATTGCCGGGGTAACTACTGAAATTTTGTCAGATGCTTTGGACAAAGCTAAAATTGCCCGCTTATCCATCATGAAGATTATGAACGAAGTCATTGCTCAGCCCCGGGCCCAACTTTCCCAATATGCTCCTAAAATTAAAACTCTTAATATTCCGGTCGATAAAATCGGGGACTTAATCGGTCCCGGCGGCCGGATTATTAAAAAGATTATCAAAGACAGCGGCTGTGAAGTCGATGTAGATGATGACGGCCGTGTCGTCGTTACCGGTACCGATCAGGCAAAATTAGCAGATGCCTTAAAGCAGATTGACGGTTTGACCCGCGAATTTAAACCAGGCGAAGAGTTTGACGGCAAAGTCGTCCGGGTGGAAGCCTATGGCGCTTTTGTGGAATTGATGCCCGGCCGCGACGGCTTGGTCCATGTTTCCCGCCTTTCCACCGGTTATGTGGCTGATCCCAATACCATTGTTCACTTAGGCGATACCTTGCATGTCCGCGTCCGCGAGATCGACGATCAGGGCCGGGTCAGCTTAACTTGTTTGACCCCCGAACAGGAACAGCAAGTTCCTCAACGTCCTAGCGGTGGTTTTCGCCCTGGTGGTTTTTCCGGCGGTCGCCCGCCTTTTCGCCGCCCCGGCAGAAGATAACCTTCAAGGAACATCCTTGTAGGCAAGAAGTCTTAGGAATTGTTCCGGAGAGAGGATCGGAATATTTTTAATTTTTTTTAATAACAAGATGTGTTTTTTATCCCCGGAAATTAAATAATCGGCCTTGGCGGCCAGCGCGCAGGCCAGAATTTTATTATCCGCCGAACAGTTTTTGATGATATTAATGATTATTTCCGGTTCAATTAAAACAAAATTGTTAAGGAGTATATTTTCCGCCCGGTCAATTTTTTCCGGGCTAAATTTAAACTTATTTCTTAAAGTGCTGCAAACCTCGGCAATAATAAACCGGGAAATATAACCCTTAGCCCGTTTTGAAGTAATTAGTCTAACTATTAGCTCCGGCTTGGCATCAAAGTTGATGGCTGAAATGATAACATTTGTATCTAAAACGAGCTTAAGCATTTATCCGGCCTTGGCGGACTTCATCAACCAATTGCTCTACCTGGCTGGCCTTTATCTTTAATTTTTTAGCCTGTCTTTGCCCGTAAGTAAATATATCATTCCAGGCACTTTGCCGGTTAAGATAAGATCTGACCGCCTCCTGAATTAACCCGCTTTTTGTTCTCGCCTCTGCTTTTGCCTGTTTGTTAATCATCATTAATAGCGGTTTGGGAATAGAAAGATTAATTGTTTGTGTTTGCATTTTCCTCCTATACAATAAATATACAATTATTGTATGAAAAGAAACCTGCTTTGTCAACAGCAATTTTAAATCGTGCTAGAATATAAATAAATGAAACTGAAAACTGCCTTATTGGCTTTACTTGCCGGCTCGTGGATTTGGATAATTTTCCCCTACTTGGTGATTAAACTGAACCAGTTTCTCGGGTTGCCCTCGTGGCGTTTTTGGCCATTGCAGATTTTAGGTTGGATTTTAATAATCTGCGGCGTGACGATTGTCGGCCACTTAACTTTATTATTTAATATTTTTGGCCAGGGAACGCCGGTGCCGGCAGAACCAGCCAAAAAAATTGTACTTGAAAGCCTGTATCAGCGTACCCGCAACCCGATGTATTTCTGTCACTTAATTATTTTCTTGGGCGAATTTTTGGTTTTTGGCGCCCTGCTGGAAATTTTGTATCTGTTTGTTGCCTGGTTGGGCTTCCATTTATTTGTGGTTTTATGGGAAGAACCGGGTTTAAAGAAGCGTTTTGGCAAAGAGTATCTTGATTACTGCCGCCGCGTCCCGCGCTGGTTATAACTTAATGTGTTAAAATTTGGTTAATGAAAATAAATATTCGCCGGGCTGATAAATCAACCTTCAAGGAACATCCTTGTAGGCATTAATGCTAGAATTAAACAATGAAACTCATTCGTAAAAACCAGACCAAGGAATTTAAAAACAGCGATCAATGTCTCGCTATTGAATACCCTTTGGGCGATAAAGATATTAACGGTGCGGTGATTAAACTTAATGGCCGGTATCCTGATAAGGGCAGGGTAGTCAATACCGTCTGCAAAGAAATGGCTTACATTATTAAAGGAACAGGCAAATTAGTGGTTGAAGGTCAAGAGGTAAACTTTAGCGAGGGCGACTTAATTTTAATTGACAAAAACGAAAAATATTATTGGCAAGGCAACTTTGAAATATTTACCACATGTGTTCCAGCTTGGTATCCGCAGCAGCACAAGACAGTAGATTAAATGACCCATTAACAGGGCTTGACAAAAGACCCAATAAGTGGTCTAATTAATTATATGACTACTATTTCAGTTTCCGAGTTAAAAGCTAACCCCGCCGCCGCCATTAATCAGGCGCTTGATTACCCTTTGGCAGTAATAAGCCGCAGTAAGGTGAAAGCCTATTTAGTCGGCAAAGACTTATTTGAAAAATTGCTGGACTACCTAGAGGATATGGCCGATCGGAAAGTCATTGCCAAAACCGATTTTTCCAAAGGCAGAGATTTTGAGGCAGTGGCTAAAGAACTGGGTTTATGAAAGTGATTATTTCCGAACGCGCGGAAAAAGAGTTTAAAAAATTACCCAAATTTGTCCAAATTGCTATTGCCGGAAAAATTAGGTTAATTGAAGCTGATCAACCAGTTGTTGCGAAAAAACTGCAAAGTTATAAAAATATTTTCCGTTTTCGGGTCGGCCAATACCGGGCGGTTTATCAGCAAACAAAAACCAACGCCTTTATTTTTCTCATCCGCCACCGCAAAGACGTTTACAGAGCAATGAAAGAAATATTAAGTTAATATTGCCGCGCCTAAGGCGGTGGCGTACTCAGCCCTAGGAGGGAAAACAGGGGAGAGTTTAAACAAAGCACAAACTTGGCGTAAATATTTTTGCACTACTTTATTGGTGCTCACCCGGCCAACAAAAACGATTTTTTTCTCTCCGGTTTGGCCGGCCGCCAAACAACTGACTAGGCCAATGGTCTCCGCCACCATAGCAATTAAACTTTGGGCTAAATCTTCTTTTTTAGTTGAGTTTAATTTGCCGAAATTAGCCGCTGTTGCTTCCGGCGGCAATAAACCTATGCCTTTGCCCAAAATATCGCCGACCGTTAGATCCACCTTGGTTTTATTGCCTGTTTGCGCCAGTCTAAAAATTTCTTCCACCTTTTTAGTTTTTAATAGCAGTTTACCCAATCCCTGAATAGTGCCGCCGCCGACACCAGTGCCGCCCAAATGAATTGTTGGCTGATTTTTTCTGGCCCAAATTACCGCCGTACCGGTGCCGCAGCTGACTGTCACCGCTGATTTTAACTTAGCCAGCCATAAACCGCCTTTGGCTAAACACTCCAGTTCATTTTTATCCTGTGTCGTTGCCACCGGCGTATTGCCGGCCAACTGCTTTAACCAGTTTTTAGTAAAGTTCGCTTTTTCTACCGACCAGGTTTTTAATATTTTTTTACCGTTAAACAGCACTGCATCAACATAACTGGCCCCGAAATCAACTCCCAAAGTTTTCATTGCTTCATTATACCGCCACTTGACAAACTAATTACATATTCTATTATGCGAATATGTATTTAGAAGTATTTACTAAACAGGCCAGATTATTGCAAGCTTTAGCCCATCCTAAGCGGCTGGAAATTTTAAACTTGTTAGCCCAAAAAAGCCTGACGGTGACCGAGATTTACTCCATGCTCGATCTGCCTCAGGCCAATATCAGCCAGCACTTAATTAAACTGCGTCAGGCCGGCGTGGTGGCGACTAAACGAATCGGCAAAGAAATTTATTACCGTCTGGCCAAGAAAAAAATTATCCAATTTCTGCCCCAACGCCTCAATTTATTAAAGTTAACCCCTCTTGTTCACGATCCGGTTTGTCAAATGCAGTTGTCTCCTAAAACCGCAGTTTTAAAAAAACATTATAATGGCAAACAGTATTATTTCTGTGCCTCCGGCTGTTTGCAAAAATTTAAATTAAATCCAAACCAATATGTCTAAACAACTAATCACTTTTCCTGTTTCCGGTATGCACTGTGCCAGCTGCAGTTTAAATATTCAGCGGGCTTTGAAAAAAACTGCCGGGGTGATCGACGCCTCGGTTAGTTACGCCAGCGAACAAGCAGTGGTCGGTTTTAACCCGGCTTTAACGACTCAGTCAAAAATTTTCAATGTCGTTAAATCGCTAGGCTACCACCCAATCAAGGTTGATAAAACCGTTGAACTCAAAGCCTTAAAAACCAAACTGATCATCGGCGGGAGTTTAGCCTTGGTTTTATTAACCAGCATGTTCCCTTTTGCCCCTGCCTGGCTGAAAAACCCGTGGTTATTATGGTTATTGTCAACGCCAATTCAATTTTGGGCGGGTAAGGGATTTTATCAGGGGGCTTGGTCGGCCTTGAAAAATAAAACCAGCAGCATGGACACCTTGGTAGTTTTAGGTACTTCTACCGCCTATTTTTATTCGGCGGCGGTGACATTATTCAAGCTCGAAGGTCACACTTTTTTTGAAACCGCCGGTGTGATTATCATTTTCATTCTTCTAGGCAAGTTTCTAGAAGCCAAGGCTAAAAACCAAGCCTCGCAGGCGATTGACAAACTGTTAGCTCTTCAGCCGCAAGTTGCCCATTTGCTTAAAAATAAGCAAATCATCGACGTTAACATCAACAACCTGAAAGTAGGTGATTCGGTTTTGGTCAAACCCGGAGAAAAAGTGCCGGTTGACGGCGTCATTATTAAAGGCGCTTCGGCAATCGATGAAAGCCTGGTGACCGGCGAAAGCCTGCCGGTGGAGAAAAAGTCCGGTGACAAAGTCATCGGGGCTACTTTAAATACCAGCCAAAGCTTTTATCTGCGGGTGGAATCAATCGGCGAAAACACCACTCTGTCCAAAATTATTCAGTTGGTGCGTCAAGCCCAGGGGTCCAAGCCAACGGTCCAGCGCCTGGTTGATGAAGTCAGCCGTTATTTTGTCCCCACGGTTTTAGTTTTATCAGTGGTCGCTTTTTTTCTTTCCGGTTTAACCGGTTTGATCGCGGTTTTAGTCATCGCCTGCCCTTGCGCTTTAGGTTTGGCTACACCGACTTCAATCATGGTCAGCGTTGGCAAAGCGGCGCAAATGGGTGTTTTGGTCAAGTCGGCGCCGAGCCTGGAAATCGCCGCCAAAATCAAAATAGTCGTGTTTGATAAAACCGGTACTCTCACCGTCGGCAAGCCGGCCGTGGTGGGTATTTATTGGCATGTGGCTAAAAATAAAACACAAATTATGGCATTAATCAGCGCCGCGGTGAGCCAGTCGAGCCACCCGTTGGCCCAGGCGATCAATGTTTATTTATCCAAAAAAAGTTTGGGTAAATTACCTCCAGTCAGTGAGTTTAGTGAAATTCCCGGCCAGGGCATTAAGGCAGTGAGCGGCAAAAATAAGATTTTAATCGGCAACCAAAAATTAATTCCGGCCGCGCCGCTAAAATCGAAACTAGACACCACTGCGGTTTGGGCGCAAATAAACAATCAGGTAGTCACCCGTTTTAATTTATTCGATCAGTTAAAACCCGAAGCCCAGGAGGCGATCAACGCCTTAAATCAATTAAAAATTCAAGCGATTATGATCAGCGGTGACCATCAAGCCGCCGCCGCCAAAGTGGCTAAGGAATTGAAATTAAAAAAGTTCTATGCCCAGGTTCAGCCCGGGGATAAAGTTAAGTTGGTGGCAGATTTGAGCCAATCCCGGACTGTGGCCATGGTCGGCGACGGGATCAACGACGCCCCGGCTCTGGCCAAAGCCCACCTGGGGATTGCCATGGGCGGAGGGACCGATGTCGCCATCGAGTCGGCAGGGATGACCTTATTAAGAAATGATCTCAATCTGGTTCCCAGAGTAATTCGTCTTTCCCAGCTGACTTTAATAAATATCAAGCAAAATTTATTTTGGGCCTTTGCCTATAACCTGATTTTAATTCCGGTGGCGATGCTGGGTAAGTTAAACCCAATGCTGGCGGGATTGGCGATGGCTTTCTCCAGCGTTTCGGTGATGGCCAATGCGCTAAGATTAAAAGGGGCTAAATTATGAACCTCGGTTTAATTTTCTTTACCGGTTTAACTACCGGCGGCCTCTCCTGTCTGGCGGTCCAGGGCGGGCTATTGGTGAGTTTAATTGCCAACCTAAAAAGTCGTTTTTTATTTCTGCCGGTCCTGATGTTTTTATTAAGCAAAGCCACTGTCTATGCGGTTTTAGGTTTTTTATTAGGTTTGTTCGGCTCGAAAATCAGTTTAAACCCTGCCATCGCCGCTGTTTTCCAGATTTTTACCGCCTTGTTTATGTTCGGTACGGCCATGAATTTATTAAACATCCACCCGATTTTTCGCTATCTTACCATTACCCCGCCGGCTTTTGTCCGCCGCTTCTTGAAGTCAACCAATAAAAGCGAAGCCCTCTTCACCCCCTTAATTTTAGGCGCCTTAACTGTGTTGATTCCCTGTGGTGTCACCCAGGCAATGGAAGTATTGGCAATTAACAGCGCCAACCCAATCCAGGGAGCCTTAATTATGTTGTTTTTTGTGTTAGGCACAGTCCCTTACTTTTTCCACTTTAACCCGGCCGCTGCGCTGGTTTTTTTCCGCCGAGCGGTTTGAATCTAACCCGGTCAATAACCAAATCACCATCAATATTAATAACTCCGGTTACAGCCCGAAATATTTTCAGGTCAAAGTTAACCAACCGGTCCAGTTAACCTTAGTGTCGAAAAATGTCCGTTCCTGCGCCCTGGCTTTTGTTTTTAAATCATTTAATATTCGGGCAATCTTAAAGCCTACCGATAAACAAACCTTTACTTTTACTCCGACCAAAACCGGCAGTTATCTCTATTCTTGTTCCATGGGGATGTATAGCGGGACAATGGAGGTAGTCCAATGAAACAAACCAGCTATCCTAAAAGCCAAACTAAAGTGGAGTTTGATCCGCAAAAAATTACCCCGGTTAAACTGATTAAAACCATTAAGTCCCTTGGTTATAATGTGTTAGAATAAGACTATGGAACAAAAACTGCCTGCGGATTTACAGAAAAAAATCGAAGAAATGAAAGCCTATACCAAACCGGAGCAAATGGTTCAGTATCTTAATTTAGTTGCCGCTTTGCCTTGGGATCAATTAAGCGATGATCGCCTGGACTTAGATAAAGCTAAGGAAATTATGGACAAACACCACTATGGCATGAAAGAAGTCAAAGACAAAATCTTAGAATATTTATCAGTCATGACCTTAACCAGAGGGAAAATCCTGAGCGGAGTCGAAGGATCCCGGGCCCCCATGCTTTGTTTAGTCGGCCTGGTCGGTACCGGCAAAACTACCTTTGGCTACTCTTTAGCCGAGGCTTTGAACCGCCGTTTTGTCCGCATTCCTTTCGGCGGCCTTGGTTCTGCTCTTGATCTGCGCGGCCAATCCCGGCTTCACCCGGACGCCGAACCCGGCTTGATTATTAAAGCCCTGAGGCGGGCCAAAACCCGGAATCCGGTTTTACTGCTGGACGAAATTGATCGGGTTACCGACGCCTCCCGGGCAGATATTATGGGTGTTTTAGTGGAACTGTTAGACCCGGAGCAAAACGCGCAGTTTACCGACCATTATCTTGACTATCCTTTTGACCTGTCCGCTGTTCTATTTGTCGCCACCGCCAACAATACCCGGAATATTGCCACCGCGGTTTTAGACCGTTTGGAAGTGATTCAAATGCCCTCCTACACTGATGAAGAAAAAACTACTATTGCCAAAGACTATATTTTACCCCGGGTTTTAATCGAATCCGGTTTATCCGCTGACAACTTAACGATTGACGACGATGTTTGGTCAAAAGTCGTCCGGCCTTTAGGTTTTGATGCCGGTTTAAGAACTTTGGAAAGAACCATTGAAGGTATCTGTCATCAACTGGCCCGTTCCATTGTTGCCGGCCAAGCTAAACATTTTCATTTAACCAAAGCCAATATTACCAATTATTTACCAAATTACTAAATATAACCATTATAACGATTATAATAATTATAAACATTATATGAATTTACGAATCGTACCATTAGGTGGCGGCCCGGGCACAGTCACCAGCAACATGTATCTTTATGAATATGGTCAAGATGCCCTGATTATTGACTGCGGCATCGGTTTTCCCGAAGACAAAGCTTCTGACGAAATCATTATTCCGGACATTTCTTACTTAAAGCATAAATCTTTAAAAATCCACGGCCTTTTACTGACCCACGGCCATGACGATCATCATGCCGCCCTGCCCCACATCTTGCCCCAGCTTGGTTATATTCCCCTATATGGTTCCCGCTTAACCGCCGGTTTTGCTCAGGACCGCTTGGCCGACTTTGATTTTAATCAGACTATTAATGTCCTTTCCGAAAACGATCAGTTGCACCTCGGCCCTTTTACCGTTGATCCGATTCACGTCACCCACTCAGTTCCGGACACTTTCCATTACGTCATCAAAACCCCCCTTGGTGCTATTTATCATGGCAGTGATTTTAAATTTGATTTAACCCCCCTAGATAACTGGCCGCCTAACTTTAAGAAAATAATTAATCTCAGTAAAAACGGGATTTTATGCCTGTTGTCTGACTGTTTAAGAAGCGAGCGTCCGGGCTTTACCCCCTCAGAAACTACCTTAAGCCATGCTTTGGAGCGGGAAATTACCCACTGTCCCGGCCGGCTCATCTTTACCACCATGTCTTCCCAGATTCACCGGATTCAACAGGCCATTGATATTGCCATTAGCCACGGCCGCCAAATCTGCTTTATCGGCCGGTCCATGGAAAGAAATACCCTTACGGCTCAGCGCTTGGGCTTCTTAAAATTTTCCCGAAAACAGGTTATTAATCAAAAAAGGCTGAAAAGTTTTCCCGATCGAAAACTTTGCTTGATTGTCGCCGGCAGCCAAGGCCAAGAATCATCTTCTTTAACCCGTTATGCCAGTGGGTACCATAAACTGCTGAAAATTAAACCAAACGACAAAGTGGTTTATTCCACAGATATTATCCCCGGCAATGAACAGGCAGTTTATCAGGTGATTGATGACTTGGCTAAAGCCGGGGTCCAGGTAGCTTACCAGGACACTGACGATGATCTTCATGTTTCCGGCCATGCTTCTAGCGGCGAACTGCAGTTGTTAATCCACCTGGTTTCTCCTCACTATCTTTATCCGATTGGCGGTGCTTTTAGGCACATGCGCCAATATTTAAAGTTGGCTGAGGAGTTAGGCTACCGCCAGGAACAAATGATTGCTCCCCAAACCGGCCAGGTAGTCGAGTTTGCTAGTTCCGGCCATTTCCGCCTGGCGGAAACTTTAAAGCTGGAAACCATCCTTATTAATCAGAACGAATTGAAAAAGTAATTAATATGTCTAAACACCACTCCAATAAAGGTAAACGCAAACAGCCCTTTAAACTTAAGCTGCCCCGGGAAACTTTATACACCCTGGCGTCTACCGGTTTAATTCTTTTCGGCGGCTTGATCATGGTTTCTTTCTCTCGCCAAAGCGCCTTTTTAGAGCTGATTTTTAAATTTTTTTCTTCCCTGTTTGGCTGGGGGATCTTATTTTTACCTTTCTTATTCTTAACTGCCGGTTTAATGTTAACCCGGTTAAAGTGGCGGATTACCAAACCCAATGTTTTTGTTGGTTCGGCCATTCTGTTAATTACCAGCGTCAGTTTAACTCAAGCCGGCACCATCGGTCAGCAAATTTGGGCCAGTTTAACCGGCTTAATTTACCGCTCTGGCGCTCTTTTGGTTCTTATCTCCGGCATCTTTGTCAGTTTTGTGGTCATTTTTGAAACCAGCCTGGAAGACATTTTATTAACTTCCCAAACAATTTTTAAAAAAATAAAACAAATAATTCAATCCTTTAAAAACCGGCCCAGGCCCTTATTTGATCAAAAACCGCGCGGTTTTACCGTTAAAGGCTTGACTGAAGAAAAACCTTCTCCACCCCAACTGCGGCCCAAATTAACCCCCAAACCGGCAATTGCCAATCCGATTATTGCCAATCAGCCCGGCGATCAGCAAACCATGTGGCACTATCCGCCTTTATCCATTCTGGCTGACTTTTCCGGCACTAAGGCCGACCGGGGCGATGTTAAAGAATCCGCTGGTATTATTGAGCGGACCCTGGACAGTTTTGGTATTAAAGCCAAGGTCGTGGAGGTCAATTACGGTCCGGCCGTGACCCAGTATGCGATTGAAATTGCCAAAGGCACCAAGCTCTCAAAAATTACCAGCCTGCAAAATGACCTGGCCCTGGCTTTGGCCGCCCCGCAAGGCCAGATCCGGATTGAAGCCCCGATTCCCGGCCGCAACCTGGTTGGCCTGGAAGTGCCTAACCGTTCTCTCGAAATCGTGCCTTTAAAAGAGACTTTGTCTAAAAAAGCCATGAAAGAAACCAAAAGCCAACTGGCTTTTCCTTTGGGTTTGGATGTTTCCGGCGAAATCGTCATTGCCGATATTGATAAAATGCCCCATGTTTTGATTGCCGGCGCCACCGGTTCCGGCAAGTCTGTCTGCATCAACTCGATCATTACCTCGATTTTGTTCCGCGCCAGCCCTCAGGAGGTTAAGCTTATTCTGGTTGACCCCAAAAGGGTGGAGCTGACTTTTTACAATGACATTCCCCATCTTTTAACGCCGGTGATTGTTGAACCGGAAAAAGTTGTTTCTGCCTTAAAGTGGGCGATTGCCGAGATGGAAAGACGCTATAAGTTATTTGCCGAAGTCGGTGTTCGCAACATTGCCGGCTACAACGAACTTTCCGGTTTTCAGGCTATTCCCTACATCGTCATTATTATCGATGAGTTGGCCGATATCATTTTTTATGCCCCATCAGAAGTCGAGGACAGCATTACCCGTCTGGCTCAAATGGCCCGGGCCACCGGCATCCATCTGGTTTTAGCCACCCAGCGGCCCTCGGTTGACGTTTTAACCGGTTTAATTAAGGCCAACATTAACTGCCGCCTTTCTTTTAATGTTAACTCCATGGTTGATTCCCGGGTTATCATTGACTCGCCCGGGGCCGAAAAACTTTTAGGCCGGGGCGACATGCTCTATATTCCTCCGGACCAGGCCAAACCCACTCGGATTCAGGGTACTTTTATCTCGGAAAAGGACATCAAAAACTTAATTGATTTTATTAAAAAATCTAGCGCTAAGGTTGAATACACCGAAGAAGTCACTGCTAAATATAAAGCCAAAATGCCTAACCGTCCCGGTACTGCTGGCGACGAAGACATTGACGAACTTTTTGAAGAAGCCGCCCGGGTGATTTGCCAGTATGACCGGGCCTCGGCCTCGCTTTTACAGCGCCGTCTGTCGATTGGTTATGCCCGGGCCGCCCGGATTTTAGACCAGCTTGAATATGCCGGGGCCGTCGGCCCATCCGAAGGCGCCAAAGCCCGGGAAGTTTTAATCTCCAATGCCGACAGTTTTTTAAGCGAGCATTCCCATGAAAACGATCGGTGAAATTCTTAAAACCGCCCGTGTCAGCCGCAAATTAACCCTGACGGATTTAAGCCGCCTGACCAAAATTTCTTTAGCTACACTTAAGGCTTTAGAAAAAAATCAGTTTGTTAAGCTGCCTTCGTCCACGTATATTCAGGGTTTTATTAAAAACTATGCTCAAGCCGTTGGACTTGATCCGGCTAAAACCTTGGCTGTTTTTAAACGCGGCTATGACCGCCGCCACGCCAAAAAAATTCTTCCCCAGGGTTTAACTCAACCCCTCAATCAGCCGTTTTTAGCTTCCGCCGCCGGCCGCAATTTTTTAGCCGTTGGCCTTATTTTGCTTATTCTGGCCGGCTATTTAACCTTAACTTTATTAAAACTTTTCCGCCCGCCCGCCTTAATTATCGATCAGCCTCAGGAAGCCCAGGAACTTAACTCGCCGGTTTTAATCAAGGGGAAAACTGACCGCGATGCCACTCTGACTTTAAATGACAAAACCGTGAACTTAGAGTCGGACGGCCGCTTTACCACTATCTATAGTAGCCAATCCGGCACCCTGGAGCTTAACTTTAAAACCACTTCCCGGCGGGGCCAATCCCGGGAACTTGTCCGCCATGTTATCATTGTTCAATGATAATCAAACGCATTTTACTCACCGGCGATGATGGCTATAACTCAATTGGAATCCGTTTGCTGGTCCATTTCTTAAAAAATAAATATGATTTGAAAATTGTGGCCACCAAAGTCCAGCAAAGCGGCGTTGGCGGCAAGCTCAGTATTAAAGAGGGCGGTAAATGGGGGAAAGTTCAGGTTGACGGCGTTCCGGCTATTTGGGTCAGCGGCACTCCCGGCGACGCTATGGAGCTGGCCAATACTTACTTTAACCAATCTTTTGATTTAGTTATTTCCGGTATTAACCTCGGCCCTAACATTGTCGGTGATCTGGCTTCCGGTACTTTTACCGCCGCTGTCCGGGCGATCAAACTGCAGCTGGCCCCCAAAGCTATTGCTTTTTCCTGGGTTGCGCCCGGCTCTTTTTGGTATCGCGATCATCAGGGGAACGAAGACTTAGGCGTTTACCGCGCCTATCCCGGCGAAGCCGCTTATAAATTAATTAACCTGGCCATTGCCAATAATTTTTGGGATAACTACTTACTCAACATTAACTTTCCCGATCAGCCGACCAAGGAAGTTAAATTTACCCGCTTTGCCTATTATTTCGGCGATTTTTTTAGTCCTTTAAAGATTGATAAAGCTAATCAAGCCTATTCTTACCCCAAAGGCTTTCAGCCGGAACTGCAGGGTTTTGTCAACACCGATGCCGACGCTTTAAGAAGTGGTTATATTTCCATTACCCCCTGCAAGCCGGATTTATTAAACGACCAAAGCTTCCAGGCTCTCAAAGGCAAAATAATTAATTTATAATTTTATGCTATACTTTTAATATATGTTAACTTTATCCCAAGTCATTCTGGTCATTGTCGTTACTATTCTCTCGATTTTATTGATTATTTTTTCCATCTATATTTTCCGGATCCTGGAGGAGTTGAAAAAGACCCTGCAAAAAACCAACTCCATAATGGATGATATGAAACGGATTACCAAATCTGTGGCTGAGCCGATCGAACACGCCTCTGAGTTTATTTCCGGCTTAAAAAAGGGCGCTAAGTTAGTTGAATTGGCCGGGGAATTGGTTTCCAAAAAACAAGAACATGACCGAAGAAGAAAAGAATAACTCATTCCGCTATGCCGCCGGTTTGCTGTTAGGGGTAACTACTGCCGTTGCCGTTGCCTTTTTATACAAAACCGAGTCCGGTAAAAAAGTCAACAAAATCTTTAAAACTTATTACCGGGAAGTCAAGGAGCATTTTAATAAACTCGCTAAAGATTTCTCTAGCTCCGAGACTGTTGATAAGGCCGTTACCAAAGAAGTTAAACAGATCAGGAAAAAAATTAGCCTCATCAAAAAAAACGTCTTCTCCCAATCCGGCAAACCTCTGGTAAAATAACTTCATGGACTCCAATCAAATTCGTTCTGCGTATTTAAAGTTTTTTCAGGATAAAGGCCATGCGATTATTCCGCCGGCGCCGTTGGTGCCGCCCAACGACCCGACCACCCTGTTTACTTCTTCCGGTATGCAGCAGCTAGTCCCGTATTTAAAAGGCGAGCCGCATCCGATGGGGAAAAGGCTGGTGGATTCCCAGCCCTGTTTTCGCTCTGAAGACATTGACGAAATCGGCGATAACCGCCACACCACTTTTTTTGAAATGCTCGGCAACTGGAGTTTAGGGGATTACTTTAAAACCGATCAACTAGCTTGGTTTTGGGAATTCTTAACTAAAGTTTTAAAGCTGGACAAAGATAGGCTTTATGTCACAGTTTTTGAGGGCGGCAATAGTGTTCCCAAAGACGAAGAAACGTTTAACATTTGGAAAAAAATTGGCTTGCCTGAATCGCATATTTTTTATTACCCGGCCGAGAAAAACTGGTGGTCGCGCTCCGGCACGCCGGATAAAATGCCCGCAGGAGAAATCGGCGGGCCTGACTCGGAAGTTTTTTATGAATTTACTGGAATAAAACACCGCCAAAAATTTGGCGCTAAATGTCACCCCAACTGTGACTGCGGCCGGTTCTTAGAAATCGGCAACTCAGTTTTTATGGAATATGAAAAGCAGGCCGATGGTTCTTTTAAACCTTTGCCGAAAAAAAACGTTGACTTTGGCGGCGGTTTAGAGCGTCTCGCTGCTGCCTGCCAAAACACTCCCGATATTTTCCAAATCGATATTTTTCTGCCCCTGATGCAGGCGATTAACACCAAATCTTTAACTGACAGCCGTTTGATTGCCGACCATCTGCGCGCCGCTTCCGCCATGCTTAACGAGGGGATTTTGCCGTCCAATAAAAAACAGGGTTATATTTTGCGCCGCTTAATCCGCCGAGCAGCGATTAAACTGGATCACCCGCAAACTCTGACTGATTATCTTGGTTTACTAAAAACCGGAGAAGAGGCCCGAATAATTTTGAGCGAGGAAATTAATAAATTTTCCAGCTGTCTTAAAGAAAGCTTAAAAATCTTAAATACAGCCAAAATTATTGATGAAACTCTGGCCTTTAATTTATTTCAATCTTATGGCTTGCCGTTGGAAGTGATCGAGAGCGTGACTAAAGTAAAATTATCCAAGGATAAATTTGACGCTTTGTTGGAACAGCACAGCCAAAAATCCCGGACTGCTTCAGCCGGAATGTTTAAATCCGGCTTAGCCGATCATTCGGAAACTGTCACTAAACTGCACACTGCTACGCATTTGCTCCATGCGGCCTTGCGGCAAGTTTTAGGCAGCCATGTCCGGCAGGAAGGCAGTAATATTACCAGCGAGCGGCTGCGGTTTGATTTTTTTCACCCTCAGGCTTTAACCCCAGCCGAGATTAGTAAAGTTGAAGCTTTAATTAATCAAATAATTAAAGAGAATTTAGCGGTAGTCAAGACCATTATGGATAAAAATTCTGCTTTGGAAAGCGGCGCTTTGGCTTTTTTTAAGGAAACCTATCCGGACAAAGTTTCGGTTTACACCATTGGCAATTTTTCTAAAGAACTTTGCTCCGGCCCCCATGTTGACTCGACAGCCAAGATAGACGGTGTTAAGATAATTAAGCAGGAGTCTATCGGTGCTGGTAAGCGCCGGCTTTATGCTGTTTTAAATCATGGAACTCAAAAACCTGCTCACCAAACTTAAACGTAAAGAAGAAAATCATCAGGAATATTTTTTTGCGGTCGAAGTTACTGAAGAATTAATTAAAACTGCCGTTTGGACTGTAACCGACGGGCAAACCCAGGTGGTTAAAGTTGGTCAGCCCCAAGCCTGGGACGGGCAAACCCAGAATAAATTAGTTAGCGCCATCGATCAATCG
>Ga0100402_1003006_pt1 | contig 18619 bp, 16 predicted proteins | sample CryGeyme20150102_FD_80419 | JGI IMG/M metagenome (GOLD analysis project Ga0100402, IMG submission 80419) | Groundwater microbial communities from Crystal Geyser aquifers in Utah, USA - Crystal Geyser metaG 2015-0102 | ecosystem: Environmental > Aquatic > Deep subsurface > Groundwater | place...
AACTCTCCTCCTTGGATAAGGAGGAGACAGCCTGCGCTCCGTCGAGGAGCGCAGGCAGAGGTGGTCCCAGCGGCGGACGGGCCGGTCTTATTCGACCACGGTGCCAGGAACCACCCCTGTCTGATCGCCTCTAACGGCGATCAGACTGTCCCCTCCTTGCGAAAGGAGGGGAGTTTTTAAACTCGCAGAGATGTGTATAAGGATATGCTGCGGGCAGGAGGGGAGTTGCAGGAAATACCTCCTGCCGGAACTTGTGTATAAATGCCAGGCCAAGGCCGCCCGACTATGGAAAAAATTGAACCCACCATTCGGCATTGCACCGAGCAAGCCGGACTGTCATATCTGCAGTTATTTCTTAACGACATCATGACTGCACTAAACAATCGCTCCATTGTTATTATCGGCGGGACCACCGGCCTGGGACTCTCGGCGGCTAAAGCGTTCCTGCTGGCAGGGGCGCAAGTCGTGGTGGTCGGGCGCAACCCGGACAGCGTGGCCCACGCCCGCGAGGCGTTCGAGGCGATCGCCCCCGGACGTGGCCAGGCTCTGGCCGGTGATGCAATTGATTCAGCAACAGCACCAGCGGCGATTCAATGCTGCATTGAACACTTTGGAAGTTTCCACGGCCTCTATCATGTGGCTGGCGGCAGTGGCCGCCGCTTCGGCGATGGCCCCCTCCATGAAGTGACGGAGGCGGGCATCGATTACACACTGAATCTGAATCTGAAGTCACTCATCCTCAGCAACCGCGCCGCCGTGCAGGCCTTTTTGGAGCATGGCACGGCAGGCAGTGTGCTCAACATGGGCTCGGTATTGGGCTATTCACCCTCCCCCCGCTACTTCTCGACCCACGTTTATGCGGCCGCCAAGTCTGCGATTATCGGCTTCACCAAATCGACAGCTGCTTACTATGCTGACAAAAACATTCGCCTGAACGTGATTGCCCCGGCTCTGGTCGAGACTCCGATGGCGCAGCGCGCCGCAGGCGACGAAATTATCCAGGCCTTCGTCAAGACCAAGCAACCGCTGGACGGCGGGCGCATCGGCTGCCCGGAAGATCTGGATGGCCTGGCGACCTACCTGCTTTCCGAGCAAAGCCGCTTCGTCACCGGCCAGGTGATCGCAGTGGACGGCGGCTGGACCGTCTCCGAGGGGCAGTTTCAGGAATAAAAGCGAGCGCTTGAGTGGCATGGCAAATTTAGGCGACGCGGCGCACCTTTAGAATATCCAATAGGTATTCCAGGTGAGTTTGACCCACAACTTGTAACTCCCACCTTTTGGCTCCTTGATGATTGGCACATTCGCCACCGTTTTCGAATCCCGGATAATCAAATGCACGTGGTCGGGCATCCCTCCGATGGAGACAGATGCGCTCCAAAGTCTTTCCCCATCCGGCGTCATCCCATACGGCGTCCCGGCAGGACGCGGATGTTTTTTGTCTATTTCCACCGGGCTTGAAACCCCGGCCTTTGGTCCGGGCGTGCCTTCAGCACGGAGGCAACTCATTGCCCTGTAGGGGCATTCATCCGCTTACGAATGGAGTTTTCAACAATTAATTCCTTCCATCACTCCCGTATAAACCATCCTGAAAGACAAAAATTGACTCAAGGAATTACTTAAAATCGATCATCCGAGTTCAGGAATGTGGGAATTCATCTATCCGCGGGGGTGTTTTGCCTGCATGGCAAGTTGGTCACCATCGTGTTGGAATAGGACCGTGGTATGCTCGGTAATTTCTCCGGCGATCAGGGCGCGCGCGAGGCGGGTCTCCACTTGCTTTTGCAGGAAGCGCTTGAGCGGGCGGGCGCCATAGACGGGATCGTAACCGCGCTCGGCGATCCAGGTACGGGCATGGCTGTCAAACTCGATGACAATATGGCGGTCGGCAAGGCGCTGATTCAAGTCGGCCAACAGTAAATCCACGATGCATGTTATCTCTTCCAGTGTGAGTGGTTTGAACAGTATGACGTCGTCGATACGGTTAAGAAACTCGGGGCGGAAGCCCTGCCGCAGCTCGGCCAGCACGGACTCGCGTACGCTCTCGGGAATGACACTGCCGTCAACTCCCTCAGTCAGGTAGCGGCTGCCGACGTTTGAGGTCATGATGATGACGGTATTCTTGAAATTGACGGTATGCCCCTGTGCATCAGTGATGCGTCCATCGTCCATAACCTGGAGCAGGACGTTAAATACGTCCGGGTGTGCCTTCTCGATTTCGTCGAAGAGCACCACGCTGTAGGGCTTGCGACGGACGGCTTCGGTGAGCTGGCCACCTGCATCATAGCCGACGTAGCCCGGAGGAGCTCCGATGAGCCGGGCGACGGAGTGCTTCTCCATATATTCCGACATATCGATTCGGACGATATTTTCCTCGGAGTCAAAGAGTGTCTGGGCCAGGGTGCGCGCGAGCTCGGTTTTACCCACACCGGTCGGCCCGAGGAAGAGGAAACTCCCGATCGGACGGCGCGGATCCTTGATGCCGGCCCGCGCACGCAGGATGGCTTCGGAGACAAGGCTAACGGCCTCCTCCTGCCCGATCACCCGATGGTGCAGAACCTCTTCAAGCCGCAAAAGTTTTTCTTTTTCGCCTTCTACCAAGCGCGTGACCGGCACGCCAGTCCACTTGGAGACAATATCGGCAATCTCTTCCTGTGAGACTTCTTCCTTCAGCAAGGCTCCTTCCCGTGCTTCCACCGTTTCCAGTTGCCGCAAGCGCGCCTCCAGCTCCGGCATCTTACCATGACGCAACTGGGCAACCGTATTGAGGTCATAGTTCCGCTCAGCTTGCTCCATCTCGATGCGGCTGGCATCAATCAACTCGCGCACCTGGCGGATTTCATCGATGGCCGTTTTTTCTTTCTCCCACTGCGCCCGCAAGCCAGACGTTTGTTCACGTATTTCGGCCAGCTCTTTGGAGAGCACGGTGAGCCGTTGTTTGGATGCTTCGTCTTTCTCATTTTTCAGGGCAGCTTCTTCAATCTCCAGTTGCAGTGCGCGGCGGGTCAGGTCATCTAATTCCTGCGGCATGCTATCCATCTCGGTGCGGATCATGGCACAGGCTTCGTCCACCAGGTCGATCGCCTTATCCGGCAGGAAGCGTTCACTGATATAGCGGTGCGAGAGTACGGCGGCCTGCACCAGGGCATTATCCTGAATCCGCACACCATGATGCAGCTCGAAGCGTTCGCGCAGGCCGCGCAGGATGGAAATGGTGTCTTCCACGTTGGGCTGATCGACGACGACGGGTTGAAAACGACGCTCCAGCGCGGCATCCTTTTCAATGTGCTGGCGGTATTCGTCCAGCGTGGTGGCACCGATGCAATGCAACTCGCCACGGGCCAACATGGGCTTGAGCATATTCCCGGCGTCCATTGAGCCTTCGGATTTACCCGCACCGACGATGGTGTGCAGCTCATCGATAAACAGCAGAATATTGCCATCGCTGCCTTTGACTTCAGCCAGCACTGCCTTCAGCCGCTCCTCGAACTCACCACGGTATTTGGCACCCGCCACCAGCGAACCCATGTCCAGCGCGAAGATGGTCTTATCCTTAAGCCCTTCCGGCACATCTCCGCGAACGATGCGCTGAGCAAGTCCCTCGACAATGGCAGTCTTACCCACGCCCGGCTCACCGATCAAGACCGGGTTATTTTTGGTCTTGCGGGAAAGGATACGGATCACCCGGCGGATCTCATCATCCCGTCCGATGACCGGATCCATCTTCCCCCGGCGCGCCTGTTCGACCAGATCAATACCATATTTTTCCAGTGCCTCAAAAGTCGATTCCGGCGTGCGGGTGTTGACCTTTTGCTTGCCGCGGGTCGCCTGCAAGGCCTCCAGCAGTCGCTTGCGTTCCAGCCCGAACTGTTGAAAGAACTTTGCCAGTTTACCCGCAGCAGCATCGATCAGGCCCAGCAGCAAGTGCTCGGTGCTGATAAAATCATCCCCCAATTCGACTTTTGCCTGCTGCGCTGCGGTCAGCACTTTTTGCAGCGCGGAAGAAATATAGACCTGACTGGTATTCAAACTGCCGCTGGCCCGGGGCAATGCGTTCAGCTCACGTTCCGCCGCCAACTGCAGTGCCGCAGCGGTCAGCCCCATTCGCTCCAGTAGAGCCGGGACAATGCCGCCCTCCTGTTGAACCAGGGCAAGCAGCAAATGCCAAACATCAATCTCCTGCTGGCCACTGCGCTGGGCCAGTGATTGCGCCGCTTGAAAGGCGAAAGCCGACTTTTCGGTAAAACTATTAAAATCAATATTCATACAGGACTCAGCTGCATGGATCATACCATTTACTGCACTGAAGCGGCAGACTTCATCGATCCCGCAAAATATTGATTATCATATACTTAATAAAAAACGACTTTCTTTATTGGGCAGACAGAGACCCACACATGTGCCAAGCATGTGCAATAGCGACAAGGTGGCACAACCTAAATGCGGCCTCACCGCTCCACCTAAACCAGTTCTTTGATCGGCGTGAACGGCAAACCGTGCGCTTCGGCCACGGCTTTGCAGGTGACATGGCCCGCGTAAATGTTGACGCCGGTGGCCACCGCGCGTGACTGGATAGCGGCCTGTTCCAGCCCCAAATCGGCAATCTTAAGACCGTAAATCAAGGTCGTGCCGGTCAGTGCCAGCGTTGACGTTAATGCAACAGCACCGGGCATGTTGGCGACGCCATAGTGCAGAATACCGTCCACCGTATAAACCGGATCATCGTGGGTAGTCGGACGAATCGTTTCAATACAGCCACCCTGATCCACGGCCACATCCACGATGACAGAACCTGGACGCATGATTTTCAAATGCTCGCGGCGCACGAGCCGCGGGGCCCGTGCACCGGGGATGAGGACCGCACCGATGAGCACATCACACTCGGACAAAACCCGTTCGATATTGGCCTCCGTACTGTAGAGGGTGCTGATGGAAGATCCGAAAATATCGTCAAGGTAAGCCAAGCGCCGGGCGTTGACATCCAGGATAGTGACATCCGCACCGATGCCCACCGCGATTTTGGCTGCGTTGGTGCCCACTATCCCGCCACCGATGATTGCGACCTTGCCGCGCCGCACCCCCGGCACACCGCCCAGCAGGACACCGCCGCCGCCATAGTGTTTCTCCAAATACTTTGCGCCCTCCTGCACAGAGAGGCGGCCGGCAATTTCGCTCATCGGCACCAGGCATGGGAGTGTTTTGTGTTCTTCAATCGTCTCGTAAGCCACTGCCTTGACCTTTTTTTCCAGTAACAGGCGGGTCAAATTCTCCTCTGCCGCCAGATGCAGATAGGTGTAAATAATTTGGCCTTCCCGCATCAATGCGCACTCCTGCGGCTGCGGCTCTTTGACTTTGACCACCATGTCCGCCTCGGCAAAAAGCGCCGCCGCATTGGGCAGCAGGGTAACGCCCACGTTCACATAAGCCTGGTCTTCGAAACCAGCCTGCACTCCCGCCGAAGTTTCAGCAAAAACAGTGTGCCCATGCGCGATATAAGATTTTGCATCTGCCGGAGTGAGTCCGACCCGATACTCATGTTTTTTAATTTCCTTAACGATCCCAATTTTCATAGCTGATTTATTTTCTCCATACAGTTTAGATTCAAACGAACTTCAGACGATCTTTTTTGTGAGCAGCAATCCTTTCATTTCCTCCAGGTCCTGAAAACGCAACAGCGACAAGAGCCCCAGATAAGTCAAAGCACCGACTGGCAAACCAACAGCCACCATCAGCCCGTCCAGCAGCTTGATACGCTCCAAACCAGCGAATTGCAGACAGAGCAACCGGGTCGCCAGCACCGCCAGCGCCATCATCAGCGCTGCCGCAGTGATGTGCAGGCAGGCCGGAAGCAGGCCCCGGAGCGTGACACCCGCGACCCGCGTGGAGAGGCCACGCCAGAGCAATGCCGACTGGAGGATCGCCGCCAGCACGTTGGCAGCAGCGAGACCGGCAGCTCCCGCATACTGCATCAGGGAGACTCCGGCCACCGCATTGACCAACAGGCAAATACCGGCCACACGCACCGGACTTACCATATCCTTGCGAGCGTGGAGTCCGCGGGTGGCAAAGGTGGCGATTGAATAAAACGGCAGGCCGATGGCATAAATCGCGAGCAACGGCAAAGTCGCCGCAACATCATCAACCGAAAAACTGCCCCAGTTAAACAGCAGGCCGATAATGGGCTTGGCCAGCACCAGTAAGCCGATACCTGCCGGAACGGATATCGCCAAAATCAGACGGGTGCCCTGATTGAAGGCGGCGGCAAAACCCGCCTGGTCCTGCTCGGATACGGCACTGGCCAATAAAGGAAAAAAAACAGTAACGACGGCGAGGGTAAATACCCCCAGCGGCAGCTCCATCAGCCGGCTCGCCAGGTAAAGCACCGAGACGGCAGACGCATCGTCCAGACTGAATGCCAGCATACGGGAAACGAGAATATTGATTTGCAGAATCGCCGCTCCCATCAAACCGGGCAGAAACAGCCGCCACACCTGCCCCATATACCCGGAGCGCGCCAGCCCCATACCGGGCCGCCAGCCCTGCCGCATCAGATCCCAGGCAGGTAAGGCCAGTTGCAGCAACCCGCCCACAAGCACCCCCGCGCACAGTAGATGCACGATTTGCCGGACCTCGCCCTCCAGCCACAAGCCCGCCAGCAGCGCGGCAATCATCGTCAGATTCAATAAGACCGGCGTGAAGGCCGCCGCCGCAAAACGCCCGAGGACATTCAATCCCGCCGAAAGAACTGCCGTCAGACAGATAAAAATCATATACGGCAGCATGAGCATGGAAAGATCGGCAGCCAATTGCCAGCGTCCACGCAGTCCTCCAAGTTCATCCAACACCAGCAAAACTACGATGCCGACAACGACGATGGCCAGCAGCAGTGCACTCACCCGCAACAGCACCTGGTTAAAAAACTGAAAGGCCGCATCCCGCCCGCGGGTTTTCAAAACATCGGTAAAAATCGGCACCACCGCCGAAGTCAACGCGCCCTCCCCCAGCAATCGGCGGAATAAATTTGGCAAAGTGAAGGCCAGAATAAAGGCCGAGTTCCACAAGCTTGCACCCAGCGCCGCAAAAATCAGAATATCCCGCACCAGGCCCAACAACCGGGACCCCATTGTGCTGATACCGATCACGGCGATGTTGCGGAAATTCTTTGTCATATCAAGCAGATTAGCTAACTGGACTGAAATCTACACCGTGAAAAATTTGGCAATTGTATTTTTTCTACGCTTTCCATGTCTTGACCTGAGTGGTTGACTCCACGCAGCTTCACATAAGCTGTTTATTTTCCATTAATCACCTTACCCATGCCACTTATTGCCAAATTGACCGAGCGTTTAAAACGCCACCCCAAGCGCGTCGTCTTTCCCGAGGGCGGCGACCCGCGTATTCTGCAAGCAGCCCGCAAGTTTGCAACCCGCGGGCTCGGTGTGCCCATCCTGCTGGGCGACCGGGCAAAAATCAAAGCCCACGCCGAACAACTTGACATCAGTCTGGACCGCATCCGCATCATCGAACCCCGCCGCAGCGATGAGTGGGACGGATTTGTCACCAGGTTCAAAGGCCTGCAACGCTTCAAAAATTTAAAAGACAAGGAGGCCGAAGATTATTTGGAGAATACCAATTATTTCGCCACCATGATGCTGGCCCTCTCGCAGGCCGACGCACTGGTCTCGGGGGCCACCAGTTCCGCTTCCAGCGCGCTGCGGCCACTGTTTCAGATTATCCCGATTCAGCAGCACATAGCGACCATTTCCTCGCTGAATATTTTCGACCTGGAAGATCCTGAAACCGGCAAGGACCGGGAGCTGTTCCTGGCTGATTGTGCCGTCATCCCCGAACCCACCGCTGAGCAATTGTGCGACATTGCGGTCACCACTGCGGCGCTCAACTATCACCTGACCAACACTCCGCCCAGGGTCGCGCTGCTAAGCTACACCAGTAAGAGTGTCTCCAGCAAAAACGCGACCGTGGCCAAAATGAAAGCGGCAACCGGGCTGGCCCGCAGAAAAGCCCAGGAGCTGGGGATCCCGATGGAAATTGACGGCGAGCTGCAGGTGGATGCGGCGCTGGATGCAACCGTGGCCCAGGCGAAAAAGATTGATGGTCCCGTTGCGGGGCGCGCCAATGTATTGATTTTTCCGGATCTGCACTCTGCCAACATCGCGTCGAAACTGGTCGATGTGCTCACGCGGGCACGCACCTATGGCCCCATCCTGACCGGATTGAGCAAGCCCGCCGGGGAAATCAGCCGCGGTGCCACCGCCAGTGACATTTTCGGCACCGCCGTAATGGTGGCTTCACAGGCCATCGAGCATAAGCTGCTCTACCCGACCGATCATGATGAACTCAACGTCGATGTCACCCAGATCGATTAGAAGCGGCACTTGCATGCAAAGCCGACCTGTTCATGCCGAGTAAAGCCAACAACAACCCATGCAGCGCTGACCAGCCCTCAGCCTACTTGACTGCGCCCAGGAACAAAACGACCAAGCGTATCTTCATTGCGGCTACCCGCATGAACGATGGCAAGACCACTACCAGCCTGGCGCTGTTTGCCGCGCTGCGCGCCATCACGGATAGGGTCGGATTCATCAAACCGGTCGGGCAACGTTTTATCGAGCTGGATGGACACCAGATCGACGAGGATACCGTGCTGTTGAATCAAACCTTCAACGTGATGGTGCCGATGCAGGCGATGAGCCCCATCGCAATCCATCCAAACTTCACGCGTGAGTATTTCGGTAATCCGGCGGCCAACCACGCCAGGCTGATTGATATCATGTGCCGGGCTTTTGACCGGGCCGCATACGAAAAGGATTACATCATCATCGAAGGCACCGGGCACGCCGGGGTCGGGTCTGTCTTCAACCTGTCCAATGCCGATGTGGCCAAGCGGCTGGATGCCAAGGTCATCATTGTTGCCAAAGGCGGCATCGGGCGCCCGGTGGATGAGATCGCGCTCAACAAGGCCTTATTTCAAGCCGCCGGAGTGGATGTCATCGGAGCGATCATCAATAAGGTCATCCCGGAAAAAATGAATGAGGTCCAGAAATTCTGCAAACTGGCACTCGATCGGATGGGAGTTCCTCTGCTGGGTTGCATGCCGGTGGAGGCCACGCTGTTACGCCCCAGCCTGAACCAGATCGTCAATGAAATTGGAGGCCGCTGGGTCAATGCCGAGGCCCATGGCCGCCGCGAGCGCATCAATAAAGTGATTATCGGTGCCATGACCGCCAAAGGCTTGCTGGATCTGCTGGAGCGCGGCACTCTCATCATCACCCCCGGCGACCGCGAGGATATCATCCTGGCGGCGATTGCCACCGAAAGTCTGACGGTGGAGCGCACGATATCCGGGATTATCCTGACCCGCGATGTGCTGCCGCATCCAAAACTGATGGAGTTGCTGGGCCGGACCACAATTCCGGTGGTGGTGTGCAGCAAGGAAAGCTATAAGGTGGCCTCACTCGTGAACAATATGACGGTGAAAACCCAGCCGGACGACCATGATAAGATCCCCATCATAAAAAATTTGCTCAAGAAGAATATCGATATGCCCGCAATCCAGAATGCATTTGAAGCCCGTAACGTCATCGAAATTTAACTGCCTGAAATAGAATCATGCCCCCAAAGACAACACCCAGTTTCGAAGAGGCGGTCGCGCGCCTGGAAGCAATAATTGAAGCAATGGAAGACGGCAGCTCACCATTGGAAGAGCTGGTTGCGAACTACCAGGAAGGCTCCAGGCTGCTGCGTGAATGCCAGTCGCAGTTGCACCAGGCAGAACTGAAAATAGAACAACTCAACTTGCAAACCGGCGAGCCGGAACTTTTTGATGCCGCAGGCGGGGATGCCCCCGTCACCCCGGAACACACGGATTAATCATTAGTTATGTCATTACTTGAACAGATCCAATCCCCGGCGGATGTGAAGCAGCTCAAGCCGGAGCAGTTGCCGCAACTGGCGCAGGAAATCCGGGAACGCATTATCGCCACCACCGCTAAAAACGGTGGCCATATCGGCCCGAACCTGGGCGTGGTTGAATTGACCATCGGCCTGCACCGGGTCTTCGATACACCGCGCGACAAGTTTACTTTTGATGTCTCACACCAGGGCTATGTGCATAAATTACTCACCGGGCGTAATGGTGAAGACTTTGACCATATCCGCGCCACAGGCGGGCTCAGCGGCTTCCTCTCGCGCGCCGAGAGTGAACATGATGCCTTCGGTGCCGGGCATGCCGGAACTGCGCTTTCTGCTGCACTGGGCATGGCCAAGGCGCGGGATCTGAGCGGCAGCGGGGAGCACGTCGTCGCGCTGTGTGGCGATGCCGCATTTACCTGCGGGATCACGATGGAGGCGCTCAACAACGTGGCCGCCACCACCAAGCGCCTCATCATCGTGCTGAACGATAACAAATGGTCGATCGCGAAAAATGTCGGTGCCCTACCCCGCTACTTTAATGAGTTGATTACCAATCCGGTTTACAACCGGCTGAATGATGATCTGGAGCAGTTCCTGCAGCGGGTTCCGGGCGGGGAATCCCTGATTAATTTTGGCTCGAAGTGGAAAAAAGAAACCAAAGACTTTTTTGTCTCCTCCTCACTCTTTGAGAAATTTGACGTGCGTTATATCGGCCCCATCGACGGCCACGATATCGATCAGTTGGAGCACTACCTCAAATTTGCCCAGCGCGCCGAGCAACCGGTCCTGCTGCATGTGTTGACCACCAAAGGCAAGGGCTACCAGGTCGCGATCAAAAACCCCGAGCGCTTTCACGGAGCCAGTCCCTTTGATGCAGCAACCGGCAAATCTGCTCCGGCAGCTCCCGGTGAGCCTCCCAGGTATCAGGATGTGATGGGTGAAACGCTGGTGAAATTGGCCCGCCATAATAAAAAAATTGTTGGCATAACCGCCGCCATGCCCTCCGGCACCGGGCTGAATCTGCTGGAAAAAGAACTGCCCGGGCAGTTCTTTGATGTCGGCATTGCGGAAGAGCATGCGGTTCTTTTCGCCGGTGGTTTGGCGACATCCGGCTACCATCCGGTTTGCGCGATTTACTCGACCTTTTTGCAACGCGCTTATGATCCTATCATCCACGACATCGCACTGCAGCATCTGCCGGTGCTTTTTTGCATGGATCGCGCCGGGCTCTCACCGAATGACGGAGCGACGCACCACGGCTTGTTTGACATCGCCTTTCTGCGCTGTGTGCCGAATGTCCTGATCATGGCGCCGGCCAATGAGGATGAACTGGCCGATATGATCGCGACCGGCCTGTCCTGGCAGGGTCCTGCATTTATCCGTTATCCGCGCGGCAAGGCCGCAGGCGTGCCGATGAAGCATTTCCCCGAGACGCTCAAAATCGGCAAAGCAAGGCGCATTCAGTCCGGCACAGATGTGGATATCTGGGCCTATGGCACCATGCTTGCCGATGCGGAAAAAGTAGCCGCCCGCCTGTGTGAGCACGGGATCTCCACCGGGGTGGTCAATGCGCGTTTTGCCAAGCCAATCGATGTCGATGCCTTGAGTGCCGCCGCCCGATCCAGCCGCCTGATTGTCAGCATGGAGGATCATGCGCTTACCGGAGGCTTCGGCACGGCGCTGGCGGAGGCATTACTCGAGCTTGGCATGCCCTGCCCCCTGTTGCGTATCGGCTGGCCGGATCAGTTTATCGAACATGCCAGTTCAGTCAGTAATCTGAGAGAACGCCATGGCTTGAGTAATGAAGCCATCACCGGACGGGTGCTTGAGCGCTTGCAGGCACTCGAGCCAGCCAGCGCATCGCCCGGCTCATCTACCGGCAAACCCCTGAATGAATTGTAGCGGATACGCGTCCGCAACCTGACGTCTCCGTTCCTCTAATCAATGCCCAGCTTCTGCCGCCCCTCGGACGAGATCATGTGGGGCGTCCAGGGGGGATCCCAGACGATCTCCACCTGCGCCTGAGCCACCGCAGGCAGCGCTTCGATGTGCTGCTTGAGGTCTTCGGCGATCACCGGACCCATGCCGCAACCCTGAGCCGTCAGCGTCATTTTAACCTGCACGCTGTGCCCCCCGCCGGCGGCTTCGGGTGCCTGCATCTGCAGGTCGTAAATGAGCCCCAGATCAACCACATTCACCGGGATTTCGGGATCATAGCAGTTCTTCATGGCCTCCCACACCTGCGCTTCACTAATGGCTCCGCTGGACCCAACATCAGTGCCGGCAACGCTCGCGGGATCATGCGCCAGTGCTGCGGCGTCCCCGAGTGCATCGAGGTCTGGGCCGGCAATCCGGAAGAGCCCGCTCTGACTGCGCACCGTAACGGAGCCGCCCAGAGCCTGGGAAATGACCACCTTCGTCCCCGCCTTCAGCACATGCACGTCACCGGCCGGAATGATCGCCGCGCTCGTGTCGCGGCGTAATTCTACTTCGTGGTCTGTTCGCATCAGCCGTAGCATGGCAAACCACTTAAAGCTGTCAAATCATGTTCCAGCAAAAAATGGATTGTGCTCCCGCTCATGAGCCACGCTGGTTATCGGGCCATGCCCCGGACATATAATTGTCTCCGGCGGCAGGCTGAGGATTTTATGCCGGATGCAACTCAGCGCGGCAGCATAGTTTGCCGCGGCGACCTTGCCAATGGAATAACAGAACAGGGCATCACCGACAAAGATCACCGGTGCCCCCGCTCCTTGCAACAAATAGCTCAGTGCAGCTGGCGAGTGGCCGGGCGTCTCGATCGCAGTCAACTGCCATGGCCCGAGTTGAAAGCGATCCCCTTCCCGGGCGGGTAAAGCATCGTGATACGGCTCGCCCTGTGGACAGTAAGCCCTGACAGCAGCGCGTGCCAATGCGTCGAAGTGTGCCACATGATCGGCATGCGTATGGGTCAGGAAAAGTTGCCAGTTCACCGCCCTTGCCCGGTCAAATGACTGCCGTATCGACACTAGGCCGGCTCCGGCATCCATTACCGCGCCTGCGTCCGCCGGACCAGGCGGCAACAGCGAATAGCTGTTGACCGTCATCCCGGGATAACCGGGGACAGGGAAAGCAGTAGTGTGCTGCCGGACGCCCACCGGCAGGACCATCTGCGGATGTCGGGGAACAGTCGCCAGTTCGAGCAGGCTGGCGGCATTCAGTTGTAACACCGCTGCGACCCGCCGCAGCGCCCACACCTCGCACTGCCCGGCCAGTAAAGCCTCAACTGCATCAGTTTTGAGGCCGGCCGGCACGGCCACTGCAGCGGCATTCAGTCCACAGCCGCGCATCGCTTTGCCAAGCACATCTTCAAAATTATCTTCAATCGCCGGTAATTGAGTCATCGAGGTAAGCCCCGCAGCCGGGCAGGCTTCGTCGTGGCAACCGTTTGCCAGCGAAGCTTGGTGGTCAAGGCGGGACTTGAACCCGCACGCCGTTTAAAGCACAAGATCCTTAATCTTGCGTGTCTACCAATTCCACCACTCGACCATTGTGGACTGTGCATAACACAGGAAAGGCAAGATAGATAGAGGGCATCCGGATGAGATCAACATTAATTTTATAAAAATCGCGCCAGCAAAAAAAGCTGTTCCCAGTGCTTGTCAGCGGCCTGATTTTAACCTAGCCAACAGATGTATTCTACACTCTATTCCACGAACCTGCGCCCTGGCTCGTTTCATTATTATCATCATGGCTGACAAAACAGCACCCTCCACGTCGGATAAGTCCCTCAACTCCATTGATCTGGATGCGCTCTCCGGCCTGAATTTCGGGCCGGACTGGGCAGACGAAAAAACAGCGCGATCCTCCAAGCTGAAGCACTTCGATGAGCCTCGGGCCGCAAAGAGTAAAGCCGGGCGCCCGGCTCCGTCAGCCGCTGCACGGGACCGCAAAAGCGGAAGTCGCCCAGGCGCAGACCGCAGCGATCGCAAGCCGGACCGGGCCGGATACGGAGGTCGTGAGTCCGGCAGAGAGCGTCCCCCTGCAGTTTTCCAGCCCACGGTCAAGGTGGATCTTTTTCCCCAGGATGAAGCCTTCGATGCCCTGGTCAAACGCCTGCGGGCAAGTGCCCGCACTTATCAGCTGTTTGAGATCGCACACCTGCTGCTTGAAAAATCCGAACGCTTTGTGGTGCTGCTGACCCCGCTCAGGCAAAAGGGCAGCGACGCTGGAACGAGTCCGCTGCTGCACTTCTCGGTGCCGGGGCACCTTCCTTTTGAATCAGAAGCGGCCGCGATCAATTATGTAATCAAAGAGCACCTTGATGTCTATTTCGAGGTCGAAGCGATCGAGGTGGACCCGCCCAAAGGTAATTTCCAAATGGTCAACCGTTGCGGGATCACCGGTGAATTACTCGGCCCACCCAACTATCACCGTTATCAGGAGTTCGTGCAACGCCACTTCGCCGCGCGTATCAGCGGCATGTCCATGGAGCGCTTTCAATCCAAAATTGTCGCGAGCAAAGAACAGGAGGACATCGATGCATGGGTGGCATCCATGACCCAGGGGGCCCGCTACGTATTGAAGGATCGCCAGGAAAATGAACCCGAGTCGTTTGACTCGCTGGAATCGGCCCGCCGCTTCCTGCTGGCTCACCGCAAAGACAAAGTCGTCGGATCCGGTGAAAGCGTTCGCTTCGCCGGGCGCGACATTGAGCGCCTGCCCAGGGGCAACATCCGCCAGTCAGTGGAAAACTACATCCAGCAGCAAAAACTGTTCCCGCTCGAATCAGCCAATAACATTCGCGGGCGTCTGCGGCGGCACAAATTTGCTGTTTACAAAAAAGGCAGCAAGGGAGTTTCCTACGTCTGTGCCGTAAAACGCAAATTCCGTGACAGTTCATCTGTGTTTACGGATTCCATCCGGGATCTGATCGATTTTATTGAGCTACACCCCAATATTCCGGCCTCCAAACTTTCCTCCCAATACATCGGGATTGATATCGAAAAACAAAAACCGGCAGTGCTGGAGATGCAGGAGGTGGAAGGGAGCCAAGTGCCGGATGCGTCGTCAGCCACTCCGGCCGATTGCCCGGACACTCCAGCAGCAGACACTCCAGCAGCACCGGCTGCCGCCGCTGTGGAAACGTCCACCCAGGCCATCCCAAAAACGGAACTCAGCGCAGCTGACCAGAAGCAGCTGCACCAACTAATGCTCGACTTGCGCTGGCTCATCACCGAGGGCTATGTTACGGAGTATGGGGATGGACGGCTGTTTGCCCCGGCACCCCTGCCGGAGCCCAGCAAAAAAGACAAGCCGGCCCGCAGCGAACAAGCCGCCGATAAGCCGCCTGCCCAGCCCGCACCACTTGCCGCAGACGCTCCCTTGCCGTCACCCGAGCCCAACCCGAAGCCCCCGGCAGCTGCCGACGTAGTAGATACACACACCGCAGACTCAGCCGATACGGCTGAAGCAACCGGCGCAGCCGAAGCGGTCGAGGCGACCAGTAATGACGACGTAGCCGCTCCTGACGAGGCCGCGGAATCAGGTGAAAATGAGTCGCCGAAAGACGTAATTTGATGCGGGACCAAACGGACCATTCCGAAGCTTCATCGGTGAGCTATTGGTATTGCCTGCGCACACAAACCAAGCGTGAGCATATTGCTTCGTCGATTCTCACCACACTCGATGACGTGGAGGTCTTTTGTCCACGTATCAGCATGGTTAAAAAAACCCGTAGCGGGAAAAGGCGTTTTATTGAGGCAATGTTTCCGGGTTATATTTTTGCCAGGTTCAACTACACCGAAAAATACCGCTTGATTATGCACAGTCAGGGCGTGACCCGCATCGTCGAGCAAGGGGGGCGCCGGGTGGTGCCCGCGAGCGTCATCAATGACTTAAAGGCGACTGTCCCGGACGGGATTGTGATGACACCGGATCCCAGCATCGAACCGGGCGCAACGATTGAGTTTGTCTCGGGTTCACTGCGGGGGCTCAACGCCAAAGTGTTGGCCCAATTACCCTCCGGGCAGCGGGTGCAGCTGCTGCTGGACTTCCTCGGACGCGAGATTCAAATCGAAGCTGACGCCTCCGATATCATCCTGGCCGCACAGCCAGATGACTAATTCGGCCTAATTCGGCCTGCGTCTCGGGACTGTTGATCCTGCATCCGGCACCCGCTGAAAATTACTGGAAGCGCTTGGGCGAATAGGGCGCGGGATCAATATGCGGACTTTGCCCAAGCATGAGTTCCTTCAGCAATAATCCGGTCGCGGTCGCGGTCGCCATCCCAATCATGTTATGGCCGGTCGCCAGATAACTGTTCTCGAGTTGGGGAACCTGTCCGATAATCGGCAGGCTATCCCAGGTCATCGGTCGCCAGCCATACCAGGTATCGAGCACGGTTGCGGTATGCGGCTCGATCAGGTAATGCTCCGCCGCATGTCGCAGCTGTTCAATTCGCTGCGGAGGGATGGAACTGTCGTAACCGGAAAACTCCATCATCGACCCGAGACGGTAGCCGTGCTTGAACGGAGAGACCCCGACTTTTTCCTCCGGCAGTAACATGGGATGCTCCGGGCAGAGCGAGGGGCGCGCCATCGTGACGGAGTAGCCCTTGCCTGGCTCAACCGGTATACGGCAACCGAGCAGCGGGGCGAGCCTGGCACTCCAGGCACCCACGGCAAAGACGAAGCGGTCCGCCTCGATCAGGCCTTTGGATGTTTCCAATGCTTCAATTTTCCCACCCGCCTGCTGGACCTTTGTGACCTGGCATTGCTCGATAAATCTCACACCACTTGCACGCAGGCGTTGCACCCACTGCGCGTTCAACAAATCAGGCCGCAGGGAAGCGTCATTCGGATAGTGATAGGCACCGGCCAAACCGGGCTTCAGGGCCGCATCCAAGCCAGGCAAATCACTCCCCGCGATACGTGTTGCCGTAACGCCGAAGTGTGCAGCAATGAACCGGTCCATTTTTCCGAAATGCTCCAGCGCGGCCGCCGTTTTGAACACATACAGCAGCCCTTTTTCCTCCCATTCACAGTCCAGCAATTCGTCCTGTATGATTTGCTGGTATTCCTTGAGCGAGGATTCCAGTATCGCTTTTAGCGCGGCACCGGCCACCAGCATCTGCCTGGTGTTACAGCGACGCGCAAACTCAAACAGCCAGCGCCAGAGTGCGGGCCGCATCTGCGGCTTGATACGAAATGCCGCCCTGGGATTGAAGAGCGACTGCATGCCCGACCAGAGCGCATCCGGTTCAGTCAGCGGCAGAATATGACTGGCGCAGATATAGCCGCAGTTGCCCTGTGAACAGGCCCCGGCCAAAACATCTCTCTCGATCACCGTGACTTGCGCCCCCGCCTGGGACAGGTAATGCGCACACGCGATGCCGATGACACCTCCTCCGACAATGACAATCTGTTCGTTGGCTTGATTCATAATAATTTGATTCCGTTAAGGTAAGGATCTGCTAGCTGTCGTATTTGCACACCCTCAGCGGTGATATAGACCCGGCCTTGAATACTGGGAATAATGCTTTGCCCCGCACCGATTGCGTAGCGAGCCTGAAAACTGCTGCCGATGAAACTCTCCTGCACCCACACGTCGCCGGGCTTGAGCTGACCGGCAGCCGCCAGACAGGCAATTTTTGCACTGGTTCCCGTGCCGCAGGGGGAGCGGTCATAGGCCCCGCCGGGACAGTAAACAAAGTTGCGGCTATGGGCCGCAGGCAAGGTCGCCGGCCCGAAAAATTCGACGTGGTCAATCACCTCCCCGTCCATGCCGGTGATGCCCTGCGCGTGCAAGGCCTCCGTCACCTTGCCCGCGGCCCGCGTCAACTCGACGGCAGACTGCTGCTCCAACCGGTAAGTGGACTGACTCACCAGGAAAAACCAGTTGCCGCCCCAGGCAATGTCGCCGGATAAGGTCCCCAGCTCCGGAACCTCGACAGAGACAGCCCTGCGATAACAAAAGCTCGGCACATTTTGAATCTCCGCTTCGTTGGGGTGGAGTAAATTTACTTCCACCACCCCCACCGGCGTTTCAATGCGGTGCCGCCCAAGCTCGATTTGCCCAAGGTAGGCCAGTGTCGCCGCCAGACCGATCATGCCATGCCCGCACATGCCAAGGTATCCGCGGTTATTGTAAAAGATAACGCCTGCGGCACAGTCCGGGTCCATCGGTCGGCACAGCAGCGCACCCACCAGCGCATCCGATCCGCGCGGCTCAAGCACGGTGCCGGTTCGGAAATCATCAAACTCCGCCGCAAACCGCTCGCGGCGTTCCCGCAGACTTCCGCAACCGAGATCCGGCCCCCCGGACAATAAAACTCGTGTCGGTTCGCCTTCAGTATGAGAATCGATATAACGAATAGGAACATTCATGTCGCACAATACCGGAACAGTAGGATTAATTGGAGCGCCCCCGGAAATTGCGTAGCTTCAAATAAGTTTTATCTTTTTTCAACTCAGATTGTAGCCGGACCCTTCGCATTCAGAGGCCGGCCTTGCCCAAGATCGACCAGTTAGCTTACTACGGACTTGTAGCCGAGCTCCGAGGCGATTTTTACTTCCGCCTCAAAAGATTTGGTTCTTCGTGAATTCTTGTGAAACATTAGGGTTTGAGGTCGAGTTTGCCACATTGAAACAGGATGGCGACTCGATAGTTCTCGAAGCTGCGAAAGCCTCTGGCATTGGCCTTGATACTT